>Ga0123341_1005371_pt1 | contig 11417 bp, 14 predicted proteins | sample Turbeapinknodule_FD_89959 | JGI IMG/M metagenome (GOLD analysis project Ga0123341, IMG submission 89959) | Root nodule microbial communities of legume samples collected from Mexico - Turtle bean Mexico pink nodule | ecosystem: Host-associated > Plants > Roots > Nodule | place: Mexico: Nepantla... | reverse complement strand
GTAATTTAAAGCAATGGTGAATTCAGATCGTATGCATCCAGTACAAAGTCTTAAAGTATAAAGTTTTAAACCCTCATCGCCACCTGGCAACCAGAGGTGAGAGTTAAGTTTTAAGTCCTCATCATCGTATGGTGATCGGAGGCACCAGCTTAAAGTTTTGAAGTCCTTATCGCCATCTGGCGATTGGAGGCACGAGTATAAAGTTTTCAATTCTCACCGCCATCCGGCGAGAAACAATTTAAAAAGACCTCCTCGCCTCGAGTGAGTTCAGGCAAGAACAGATTGCAAAGCCCTCAGTGGATCCGGGGGAAGAGGAGATGTAACCCCTGGGCAAAGTAGAGGCACCAGAGAAAGTCCTCCTCGCCTTGAGCGAGTCCAGGCAAGAGCAGATTGCAAAGTCCTCAGTGCAACCGGGGAAGAGGAGATGTGACCCTTGGACAAAGTAGAGGCACCACAGAAAGTCCTCCTCGCCTTCAGCGAGTTCAGGAAAGAACAACTTAGAAGTCCTCAGCGCATCCAAGGGAGAAGGAGATGTAAGCCCCGGGCAAGTTGAGGCACCAGAAAAAGTCCTTCCCACCCTCGAGTGAGTTCAGGCAAGATGAAATTGAAAGGTTAGGGGTGGGTGGCTGGGCCCAAACCACTGTTCCAAAACTCAGGCAAGATGTAGGGAGATCCGAAAGCCAGCTCCTCTTCAAGTCCAGCAAAGGTGTTTTAGTTAAAAAGGAAATGGCATCACCAGAAGCCTATGGCTCTGTACTCAAAAGAAGAGATGCACGGCGAGAACTAAGTGAGCAGGGTTTTTAGGCGGTGACACAGAAATGTGCATAATACTTAGCAGTTCAAGCGAATGATATTTCAGATAATAAAGCCTACTGCCCAGTAAGTGATCTTGCATTAAGTGTTATTGCTACAAAGTAATAGTTTGTTCAGTTAAGTTGATTTTCACATAATTAAGCACCAGCTGGTGCTAAGTTGATTTCTTTAAGGCAAGAGTTAGTCAGTTATATCAGATGATTACACAACAGATAAAGGAGAAAACATGTGCATATTTATATGTATTAAAGCAGTTTGGATAGAGAGAAAGTCATTACAAATAAATTCATTAAGCATAAACAAAGGTCGAATATGTAAGTTTTCAGAATGTTTCAAACAGAGTGGTGAGTGGAAATGTTAATCTGAAGGTACAATTTTGCCATCTACCACCTCGTGGCAAACCGAGAACTGAGAGAGGTCCAAGTCGAGGTAAGAACGTTCGCGGCGCTAAGGTCGAGTTCTTCGATTTGCTTCCTTAGCTTTTCGTTCTCCTCAAGCACCCCGGCAAGCTTTGCCGCAGACTCACTCAACTCCTTATCCTTCTCGCTCAGTTCCTTAGCTTTTTGGTCCCTGTCGGCTTCAACTTTGCCTAGAAGGTCCTCCCTCTCGATTGACTTGGCCTCGAGCTTATCCACGTAGGCCTGGTTAGCTTTGAGGGCCCCCTCCAGGTCAGCTATCTTTTCCCGCTGAGGCACGAGCCTGCTATCGAGTTCGACGGCCTCTAAGAGTTTGGCATTGAGCTTTTTGCACAACTCAGTGCTACTTTTACGTTCGCTCCGCAGCTCGTCCCTTAGGGCATTCTCTAGCCGTGAAAACTCTAGTTCCTGCATCGTATTATCACACTTTAAGTTTTTGGACTTGGGCCCTCGCAGTACTAGCTTCGAACTCGTATTGGCTCAAGGAGTCCCTTAGAGCCTCGCCCATGATCTTATGAAGACGTTTCTCCCCGCACTCAGTAGTTATGGCGCTAAGATGAGCGGTGTGGGCCTTCAAGACTTCTTCAACAGGGGTTGGAAGAGCTGGGATTGGAAGAGGTGTTGAGGGCTGGTTCTCACCACCATCCTCATTTGTTTGGACGGTGAGGGGAGCATCAGGACGTGGTGGTGAGACGGTTGACTCCACTGCAGGTTGAGGGAATGATTGAGCACCCACAACTTGCTTTTGAGCGCCCCCAGCAGCTGAGGTGTTCGATGGGAGAGCATCCCCTGCGCTCTCAAAAGGGGTGGAGGCGCTAGGGGGATTATCTACATAGTTTGGGCCTGCGCTTTCGATTGCTGGTGGCTCAGTTGTGGTCGCTCTGTTCCTTTTGCAAACAAGCCCATCCTCAATGCTCTCGTCCTCTTCTTCGTCCGAAACCACTGTAGGATTCTTTCTTTTGGCCCTTTTTGGTGCTAGATTTTTCCTCTCAGGGGCAAGAAGAGTGGCAGGGAAAGGTGAGCCCACTGGAGGGGACTCGCCCACGGCGGCAGCAGCTTCTGCAACTGAATTCGGGACGGTTTGAGAGCCCGCCGCGAGTTTGTGACGTTTGACTATAGAGCGTAGCCTAGCCATGTGCTCTTTCCCCAACATCATATCTGCACATGGAGATCAATGTTTGCCAATCAATCCAGTCCAAGCAATTAATAATGTATAGGAAAGCAAGCAATGGGAGTGCTAGCGCATGAATCAAACAGCGAAGAACGAGGGCAGATCAATGTAACGCAAACAAATTTGATAAAGAGTAAAGTGTCAGCTCAACACAAGAAGAGAAATTCGGAGAAGAAGGGAGGGCAGACCTATGTAAAAGTCTAGTTGACTTTCCTCGAATTCAAACTTGATGATCGAAAAGGTGGCCAAAGTGATGTTGGAGGAGGCAACTTCTTTCCAGAAATTGCACAAGTCTTTGTCAAGCTCCCCCATACTCTCTGGACTCCTGGCCTTCCGAAAATTGTCCTTGGACTCCTTCTTCCCCTTATTAACCCAGTACAAGGGGAATCCATCAAGAAGGGTGGGATCCCGATCGTTGCAGCACACGCGGACAAACTTGCCCTTCCAGTCTTTGTAAGATTGCTGGAAGATTGAGAGGATGGATCTCCCAGCGATCCTATTAAGGCTCACCCACAGACGATCCCCTGGTTTCTTGGGCTCAAACAGAAACAGGAATACATCTACAAAGGCTGGGTGGCCTAGGTGTGCGCAGATAATTTGGTATGCCTTGATGAACGCCCAGCTGTTGGGGTGCAGCTGGGCGGGGGCAATGTCAAGCTCGGTCAGCAGCTCCCTCTCAAAGCGAGTGAAGGGGAATCTGAGCTTGACCTTTTTGAATACAGTTGTGTAGACGAAGCAAAAGGGGTGGTCGTTGTTCCCTTCATTGTCAGTACAGATAGGTTCTCCAGGAGGGCAAGGGCGAACGACCACCTGGTCATCATGTTCCTTACTAAAGCAAAAGGTGGGCCTTGTCTCCTCCATTCAAACGAAGGACATCTACCTCAGTGTTAATCGAAGAGGTCTCATTCAACAAGGCTGGAGGAGCCCAAGGGTACAGTAGTTTGTAGTCGAGGGTGGGGCATACGACGGTATTGGTTTGAGGAGGAGTTTGTCGCGGCTGGTTGGGTTGAGAGGGTGCAGGTCTCTGAGCCCGGCTTGAAGGGACGCTGGGGTACCTAGGTGGGTTACGAGACGAGGAGGGGTTTCCTGATGAAGGGTTTCGGCGTGGTTTTGGAGGTGGGTTACGAGAAGAGGCAGGGGGTTTGGTGTGATTCCTGTACGAGCCATCAGGAGAACTGCAAAGGAGACGAAAAGAAGACGAAAAAGGGAAAAGTGGAGGGTTGATAAACAGAATGACTCGATTGAAAAAGAAAAAACAGCATGAACAAGGGGGGCTCGCAGAAAGGAAAGGAAAAACCTTACTGACTTGTAACTAAAGAGGGCTTTAAACTACACGTGCTTCCCTAGGCATCGCCCTTTGTACTAGAGGGGTGCTCCCATACCCTAAGCACCCCTCTCTTCGTCTTTAAACTATTCTCATAGCATCTTCGAGCTTCTTCCTGATCAGACTTGATCACAATCACCTTGCCGCTTAAATCTGGCAACTTCATCTTCCTATGACGAGTGGAGGACACTGCCCTTAGCCGATTCAGTGCTGGTTTGCCCAACAATACGTTGTAGGCTGAATTGGCGTTTACAACTAAGTACCGAATACTCTCGGTACGTGACGCCGCTCCATCGGTAAATGTTGTCCTCAACTCTAGATAGCCACGTACCTCCACTGGGTTGTCTGCGAATCCATACAGGAATCCGGTGTAGGGTCTCAATAAATCAGGGGATAATTGTAGCTTGTTGTAGGTCGACAAAAACATGACATCAGCGGAACTGCCCTGGTCGATGAGAACCCTATGTACTTTCCTTCCAGCTGTGACGACCGAAATGACCACGGGATCATTGTCATGTGGGACGACATCCCGTAGGTCAGCCCTTGTGAAAACGAGGTCTGACTCCCATGGGTCATCCGACAATTCCTCAACGCCCTAACTCACTAACCTCACATATCTCTTACGCTGGGAGGGAGTGGGCCCTCCTCCAGAAAAGCCACCAGAAATGGTGTGCACTTCTCCATGGACCGGTATCTCGTGTGCTTGATTTTCCTCAGGCACTATTAGAGTTGTGATCTCAGCAGACCCAACAAGGTAATCTTTTAGGAACCCGTTCTTCACGAGCTCGTCCAATTGATAGCCCAGCGCCAAGCAGTTGTTGATATGGTGCCCAAATGCCTCATGGAACTCGCACCACAACTCTTTGTGTGGTCGCAGCACCTTATCAGACTTCGCTGGTGGCTTCAGCCTCTCAGCTATGTTGGGCACAACAATGAGGTCTTTTAGCTCCACCACAAAATTGTGCCTCAGCGGTCTATTCCCTTCCCTTGCTGACTTGTTCCCTTCCACTCGACCCCTAAGCTGGGGCCACCTTCCCTCGTAGGGGCGCTTCCTTTCATGATCTCTTCTCCCCGTCGTGGCCTCGTTGACCCTAACGGGTTGCGCACGCGTATGTGCTCTCGGGCGTGTGGGCACAAAAGTTGTTCGCTTCTCGTATACCTCACCCTCAAAGGCAATGTGTTCTACCGCACGACGCCTTACTTCAGCAAAAGACTTGGGGCGGTTGCGGATGATCGACTCGCAGAAAGACCCAGGGAACACCCCCTTTCTGAACGCATACATGATCATTGGCTCCTCTATGGTGCCAACCTTCACCACCTGCGCCCCAAAACGGTTTATGTACTCCTTCAAGGTCTCACCTTGATATTGCTTCACGTCGAACAAGTCGTATGAAACTGGGGGTGGAGCCCTATTGGCTAGATACTATTCTCTGAACAACTGCAAAAGCTGTGTGAAAGATGTGATATGGCCTTCTGTGAGGCTGATGAACCAGTCCATGGCCATCCCTGTCAAGGTGCTCATGAAGAGCTTGCACCTTACGGCATCGGAGCCGCCAACCAGCATCATTTGCGTGTGGAACGCAGTGAGATGCGCCTCAGGCGCCTCAGTTTACCTTGGGCCCCGTGAATGTGTTGGGGATCACCGTCTCCAGAATCGTCTGCGAGAACGGCGTCGAGAATTCTCTCTGTGGAGTGACAAGCTCAGGCTCGTCTACTTCGCGCCATCCGCGGCGCAGCTCCTCGTTTGTGCGGTGGAGCTCATCATTTCTCGTTTGAGATGCCACGAGCTCCTCTTGCATGCGCTCTTGCTCTACTCTTGATGCTGCCATTGCCTCTTGCAATCCCTGCATCATACCCATGAGTTGTTGCATGGTCATCTCTTCACTCCTAGCGCGTGCGAGTCTCATTTTTTTGTGGTTTATCGAAACCTTCCCGACTGTCGTGCGACTTGAGAACTGGAACTGGTGAACTGTACTTGTGATGGGACTGATGTTTTAAATCGGCCCCACGGTGGGCGCCAAATGTTCCGGCCGGTTGAGCGGATGCGTCTTTGTGCGTGGCTTGTCCTCGCGAGCTAGGGCACCTTCGTTCTGCTCCGTCTGTGAGTACCTGAAAAGAAGTGAACAAAGGGGCGCCCTTGCAGTCGTTTGCAGTCCGAGGATCAAGTCAGCTAGCGAGAAACATCAAAGGGACGCACCTCCGCATCGGAACACCGTGACTGGATGTTCTAAAGATGGTCCAAAAACTGAGTAACTGAATAACTGGTGTTTTCTTCCTTAACTGCCTGTGCATAGAGTGGGTGCGCCAACAAGACAACTAGGGTATTCTCTGTGTGTGTCAAACTGTGAGACGTCTAAAGCCCCTTTTAAACACCTCCAGCATTTAAAGCGTCTTAAAGCGTATTTAAAGCGTATAAAAACGTTCAACGCGTTTAAAACGTTTAAAGCATTCAAAGCATTTAATGTGCTTTAAAACGTTCAAAACATAAACTAAATTAATGCGGACCTTAGCAAACTTTCAGGGAAACTGATATACCATGATGTTTCAATGCTTTCTGCTATGTGTTCTTCTGACTTGATCGCTATTCTTCGTGGAGAGCCTTACAACATCATAACCCAACTTAGGGATAATCCATCGTGTAAGTCCTCCTTCTTGGGGTGCATCTGCACAAGGGGTGACTTTCTGGGTGCCAACTCATGCGCCCCAACCTCTAGTCACTCGCCCTGGGAGTGTATCTACCTTTCTCTCGCACCATGGACGTGGTTCTCCCCTGGGCGTGGCCGTCTCATGGGTCGTATTTGTCCCAGGGTCTCCCAGCGGTGGCATGGGTACTTCACGAGTCAGGTTACCCCCTACTGGTACTAGAACTATGGCCTTGAAGCCACCTTCCTTTTCTCTTTATTACTATTCTAAGGTACTGAGGCCTCTCACGGTGTCGCCCCCTCCGTGGCCTTTCCTTCCCATGGGTATCGGGGGGTGACACCGTCGATGCCTTAACCTTGGCGACACCTTATCTTGGCGAAGCCTCACCTTGGCGACGCCTCATCTGGGCGACACCTCATCTTGGCGATGCCTCATCTTGGCGACGCCTACGCCTGGCGACGCCTTAAGCGGTCAGCTTGTTAACTTCCTCCTCTTGGGCCCCTTGAGGGGTCCCACCATATGTTGACTTTGACTCTGGTCAACGCCTGAGGACGGGATGGTACATTTCCCGAAGGATGGCGCTTCTCCTCAAGTGCGTGTATCTGCACCAAGTGACCTGGTTCTCCACTGCTCCGAACTTCTTACTGTTTGATGCCCACACTCGAAGGGAACGCCCCCCATCACTTCCTTGCGAGGTGTTTAAACATTAGACACCGGGGCTAGATATTCCTACCTGAGGAGGGGGCGTCCCGCAGAATCCCTTAACCCCTACTCAGGGACTAGAGGCCCGGATTTTAACTTATGCTGAACGTACCTTTTGACTTGACGCCTGCACATGAGCGTGTGCTCCCGCTACTAGCTTTCCTTTTCACGCCCGCTCCCTTATCTGGCGATGCCTTCATCTGGCGATGCCTATGCCTGACGACGCCTCATCTTAGCGACGCCTCATCCTGGCGACGCCTACGCCTGACGACGCCTTGAGCCTTTGTTTTTGTTTCTTAGTCTTTGCTTTACATTGCGAGAAAAGGAAAAGCTGGGACAAAGTTTTCTTGAACTTCTTTTTTACTTGGGTGACCTCATTAAAAAACCCCCGCGAGGGAAAAAGAGCGTCCCATTTACAACTGTGTACTTCATAATTCTTCAACTGAAATAAAATTTTAAATTTGCCGCATTCCAGCTGCATGGGATGGGGCCCCCTTCTAGAGTCTCTAACTTGTACAAACCATTTCCCTTGGCTTCGGTTATTCTGAATGATCCGGTCCACTTGGGAGACAACTTGTTCTCCAACTCGTAAGGATGAGCCTTCCGCATGACCAAGTCAGCTACTTGGAACTTCCGCGACTTTACCTTAGAGCTATACTGATGCTCCACTCTCCTCTTCACAACTTCAGCCTTTATCCTCGCTTCTTCTCTGGCCTCGTCTAACAGGTCTAGATTCACCTTTCTTTCTTCGTTGGATTCTGCCACAAAGCTTAAGAAACGCGGAGAACTCTTGTGGATCTCTATTGGGATCATGGCGTTTGACCCGTATACTAGGCTGAAGGGCATCTCCATGGTGGAAGATTGAGGCGTGGTGTGGTAAGCCCACAAAATCCTTGGCACTTCTTCTGCCCACGCCCCTTTAGCTTTCTCTAGTCTTCGCTTCAGTCCCCTCAACAAAACTCTATTTGCTGATTCTACCTGCCCATTCGTCTAGGGTTTGTTCCCGTCGGTTGACCAGGGTCGTCTTTCCGCGTGGCTTGTCCTCACGAGCTAGGGCACCTTCGTTCTGCTCCATCTGTGAATACCTGAAAAGAAGTGAATAAAGGGGCGCCCTCACGGCCATTTGCACTCCGACGATCAAGTAAGCTAGCGAGAAACATCAAAGGTGACACACCCTGTGTAGAACACCGTGAATGAATGCTCTGAGGGTGGTCGTAAACTATGTTCAATGACTAAAACTGAGTTGCCCTAATTGCATTGTGCTCACAGTGGGTGCGCAGCGAGAACAACTAGGGTTAGTGCTCTGTGTAAAACTGCGAGAATTAGGTCAAAACTCGGATCCTCTCTCAAACGCCCTAAGGCCCCTTTTTATATGCCTCTCGTGTTTAAAACGCATTCAAGCGCATTGAAAGCGTATAAAAATGTGCCTTGAAACATTTGATACGTAAGCTAAGTTAACGCGTACTTTGGCGAACTTTCACTGAAACCTTTAATGAGCACGTGTGCATTGCCACATGCCCTTCTTACTTGATCGTTATTTTGTGCGGAGGGCCTCACAGTGCCATAACCCAACTTAGGGTTAATCCGTTGCGTGAGTCCTCCTTCCTTGAAGTGCATCTGGCGCGTGGGGTGACTTTCTGGGTGCCAACTCATGTGCCCCAGGCTCGAGTCACTCGCCCTGGGGATGTATCTACCTTTCTCTTGTACCATGCACGCGGTTCTCCCCTGGTCGTGGCCCTTGCATGGGTCGTATCTGTCCTAGGGTCTCCCATCAGTGGCATGGGTACTTCACGAGTCAGGTTACCCCCTACTGGTACTAGAACTTATGGCCCTGAGGCCATCTTTCTCTTATCTTCGTTACTGTTCTGAACTATCGAGGCCCGAAGCCTCCTTGCGATGTCTTAGCTCGGTGTTTTGTCTTGGCGACGCCTTAACCTGGCGACGCCGTTACTTGGCGATACTTTAACTTGGCGACGCCTTTCTTAGGCGACGCCTTGTCAAGGCGACGCCCCCTATTGACGACGCATTAACCCGGCGATGCCTCAGGCGGTCAATCTGTTGACTTTCTTCCTTGGGTCCCACGAGGGGTTCTACCACATGTTGACTTTGACTTTTGGTCAACGCCCGGAGACGGGACGGTACACAAGCCCCCCAGTCTTGAGTTGACACTTGTTTCAGCGAAAAGACTAAGGCCTCGCCCATTATCCACGTGGCATTCCTTTGTTTATTTTGAGTTGATACTCCCTGAGAGTTTTGATGTGACGTTTTCTGCTTTAAAGATGTGACGTCTTATGTCGTGCGCTAACCCCTCGACACGTGGCATGATCCTACGGCTGAGGACGAGGGTCGCTAGCGCTTCTCCAAGTTAACGTTATAACTTTTCGAAAACACGCGCTCAAGGCTCTGTTCCATCATTTATCATATTCTCTTCGCATTCCTTCCTACTGTTCATCTTTCCCGTAATTTTGCGCTTCTTCTTCACGAAATCTCTCCCCTTTGCACCTTCCAAACACCAAAGGTATGGTTTTTCTACTCCGATCGCCCTTACACTTCACTGTATTTATCTCATAACTGCCTGGGACTGTTTATTTTTATGTATTTCTTATGTTCTACTCCTTTCCTCCGCATTCCTTCGTTCTCCCTTCTTTTCTGGATTTCTCGCGTGGGTAGGGGTCTTCTTAGGGTTTATTTCCCTTTTTTCGCCTTAACCCTGTTCACTGAACCTTTCCTCTTCTTCATTCTTCGGCTTCCTCAACAATGGCACATACTAAAACAACGGCCAACCCTCCACCCCCCTCCGTCAACCATAAGGCCCTCTATCCATGGGCTCTAGACGACCTACTTGACGAGTGATCAGACTTGGTCTCCAGCAAAGCTTGGAGGGACCATATAGGGGAGCCAAGCACCTATGATCATCGCGCCTTCGCGAAAAGGCACGATAACGACATCACAGTGCTTCCTTGCACTCTAGGGGAGCCCGTGTGTGGGGATGAACGGGCTAACAACGGGGTCCCCTTCTTGTATTTTTATCAAGTGGTGTTCAAGCATATTGGGATGCGCTTGCCCTTCTCCCGATTTGAGAGGGAGTTGCTAACAGAGATCAACATCGCCCCAGCCCAGCTGCACCCGAACGGTTGGGCTTTACTCAAGGCTTTTGGCGTGCTGTGCGGGTTCTTTGGGTGTACACCCTCTGTTGACGTCTTCCTACACTTCTTCGAAGTGAAGAAACAAGGGAAGAGCCTTTGGGTGAGCCTCAGGAACATCCCTGGAAGGGTCCTTTTATCCCTATTCCAGCAATCCTTTAAGGGGTGGAAAGGCAAATTCTTCAAGGTTTGCTACTCTAAGTACGACCCCTCTGCCCTAGACGACTTTCCCCTATACTGGGTGAAGGAGGTAAAGACTGTGAAGCCCAAATCATTGGACGAACTGCCCTCGAACGACCGAGAGGCTTACAAAATATTGACCAGCGTGGGGGGTTTTGACACCGCCACCTTAATAAGCCTAGAGTACAACGCTGAAGCTCTAGCACAGTACATAAGTATGAGTGCCTCTCCCTATGACCTTCTAGCCTCCGCCTCTGTTGGATTCTTGCTTGATAAATGACTTGTCTGCCCTTTTGTGTTTTAGTTTTAGCTTGTGCTTAACCTCTGCCATGTTTTGTTTCCTTGGTGCAGATTCCAAGATGGATAAGCAGCGATGGTTGCGGATGGCTCAGTTGCTGAGGCCGAAAGACGGGGCCTTGGCATCTGCCCCTTCGACCTCTGCTGCGTCCCCAGCTTCTCCCCATCCTCAATCTCAATCTCCCACCAGCTTCCAAGCTCCCCACTTCCCATTGCGGCCATGCCTCTTGCGCTGGCCGAGGCTGCTGCTCCCTCAGCCCCCCTTGACAAAGGGAAAAGGGTAGTGGTAGTCACTGATGACGATAAAGATTCTGCCGAGGGGCAAGTCTTCAAGCATCAAAGGACAATTCAGCATGCCCCTTGTACCGACCAGGTCATCGGGTGTGATGACGTGGAAAGAGAAAGGTAGGTAGTCAAGAAGTCAACGTAGTCGCCGTATGTAAAAGCGGCGTTCTGCAGTATAAATAATCGGTTATCGCCGAGACGTGTCACCACCAAGATGGATCATCGCCCATCGCCCAAGAGAAGCATCGCGCAGAAGTAAGACGTCGCCTAAACGGACATCGCCTAAGTAAGACGTCGCCTGAGTATGACATCGCCCGAAGAGTCAACCCGCATGACGTAAGCATTTCACAGAGAGGGGGCCCACACGATGGGATAACCCTAAGTTGGGTGGCGGCACTGTGGGTCCCTCTGCACAGAATAAATGATCGAGTCAAAAGGGCACG
>Ga0123341_1005370_pt1 | contig 11417 bp, 12 predicted proteins | sample Turbeapinknodule_FD_89959 | JGI IMG/M metagenome (GOLD analysis project Ga0123341, IMG submission 89959) | Root nodule microbial communities of legume samples collected from Mexico - Turtle bean Mexico pink nodule | ecosystem: Host-associated > Plants > Roots > Nodule | place: Mexico: Nepantla... | reverse complement strand
ATATAAACATTTATAGAATTTGATTAGGAATATCATGTTTTTAAGTTTAATTTTTTAGTTGTTAACTTATGTTAGAAATGTAAACCTCTTAATACGATTTGGTAGTTATGTTATCAAAAATTTATTTCATATGATTGTTAAAAATATATTTATATGTTAATTTGAAAGTCCTTTTATATATAAACTTCGATATTTATAATTATATTGTGATATTATTTAAATTAATATTATTTTTAATGAACGCATCGGTTTTGGGTTTGAGAGTGTTTGATCCATCGCTAAATTGTATTTTTTATATTTTGGAAAGTTCATACTTCAAACATTATGCTACCAAAATTACAGTAAATTTGAATGTATTGAGTAAATCTTAGTTTCTCATTTGAGATTCAATATAAATATGTATGCCTTACATGTCTAATTTAAATTGTTTTTATGATTTGTTTATATAAAAACAAAGGATGTAATACTAATAGTCATTGTATTGAATATTAAACTGTTAATTTGGACATTTTGGAAAACTTAATCACATTTGAATACTTTGTTAGTATATATATCTAAATCTACATTTCATATATGCCCCGCATGAGTGAATACATAACTTGATTTTGGAGTTTAACATCTGGTTGGAGACCTTAGGGATTTACTACAAATACCTGTTGCAGTCTATCCAAAACAGCCTCCAATTGTAAAAGTTAGCATGAAGGAAAGTTGTGATGCTAAGAATTCACCGAGGGGTAACATTGACTCCATAAGCCAATGTGAGCTATGTGTAGAGGACTCCACTACCTCATGATTGGTGGCTCTCGGAAAGGTCTTTGAAGAAGTCATGGTCTCACATAATATGTCTCTTCCCTTTGACATGGTCAAGGTCATGGTGGAAAATGTTTGTGATAGTAACGTTACAACTCTTGTGTCAATACCAAGGTAGCCATTGTACACATATATTTAGGACATTTGTTTTCTGACCTAAACATCTCATTTAACAATTATCAAATCATTCAATATATTTCAAGTTATATAATTTGACTTGCATATACATTTTATACACCAACTAAGATCAAATTATTGTTTGTGGCAATAGAAATGCTAATAAAATATTTTTGTCGAAAGAAAGAAATATCTATTTATAAAAGATCTTATAACTACATAGGTGGAGGTTGTTATGACTACAGGTAAAAACACTACAGAGGTGCCATGTAACCAAAATTGAAACATAAATATACATCACCAAATGCTTGGTCAAAAGGGACAAAAAAATTACTCTGCTCCATATATTTACAAGTGTAATTTTTGAATAAATATAATAGTCAATAGTGTTTTTTTTTTTTTGCAACAATACAACTTTTTCAATATAAGTGTCATTAACAGATACTTACTATATTGTTGCATGATCACATTGCTAGGTGATTTTGTTTGTTGCACAATAAGTTTCCCACAAACTTTAATAAAATAATAGATTGATAATGAAAACAAATTTATTATTTTATATTGTGTAGTTTCTTTTGCTCAGCAAGGAAAAATATATTAAGTAAAGGGAACACTTGGAGTGTTCCAACTGTTGTACAATGATAAAAAAAATACATACATAAAGAGCTATATAAATTCACCCTACCTAGAAGTACTACAACTGCTTAGAACAATTGACTTCCCCTAAACCAACCTCCATAAAATACATAATATATTATGAAATTCTTTAACAATCATTGATCAAAGTACACAACTGAAACTAAAATACATAAATTTTGGGTTTTGACATTAACTTTCCTAGCTAGATGCAATTTCTTACCAGTGCCACATTCTTTGATTGAACAATTGAATTAGTGAAGAAATGTTGCACGCAAAATTACAACATGGAAAAACTCAAATTTCAAATATACATTGTATGTCTTAGTTGAATTACTTGCTAGATACCCATTCTAATGCCTTGTACTTATGTGACCTCTATCTCCTCTAAAGAGTTGTGAACTACTACTATAACCTTTTAAAACAAGTTTTTGGACCAATACACGAATCAAAATATGAAAAGGTTGCTCTAGGAATCTTATTCGTAATCCATATCCAAACTTTCAATTGGGCATATCCAAAAATCTCCTCAGCATCACTTTCGTCATTTCTAAACGAGATCGAATTTCTTTGCAACCATATATAATTAATTACAACGACCCATATCACCTTCCAAATATTGTTAGCTTTGTTATTCAGTTCAAGTAATTAAAATTAAGGTAAATGTCGCATAGTCTTGTTGTCCATTACTAATATTAATTATGTCCACTTATTACACAAATTCCAAGCATGATTTGATATTTTACATTCAAAAAATAGATCTTCAATTGATTCCTTTGCATTTCCACACAGGACACATAAATTTTCAATTAAATGTACTCCTCTTTGTCCTAGGTTATCTTTTGACGACACCTTATTCAATCTCATATTCCAAGCAAAATATAAAGAACTTGGTATTTCCTTTATTTTCCATATCACATGAAAAAAAAGATCATCCCTATCCAAATTTCCATGTAGAGTTATATAAGTGAAACTAACAATATAATTTCTAAATTCATCTCCTTTCCACACCCATTTATCTTTCTCATGTTCTTTTTGGTTTAATTTGTGATAGATTTGTCATTAATGTATCTACCATAGGTAATTTCCATTGAAACCACTCGGATCTCCAAGCCAATTTCCATTACCATGTGTTATTACTCCACAACCCCTTATCTGATACCATAGGTAGATTATCGCAATAACTTTTGTATAGCTTATGATATTTTTCGTTAAAAGTGATATCTCCATTTCAATGTCTTCCCAAAATCCCTTTCCTATTTGCCATGTTATGCTTTTATCAAACCATCCTCCACGATTCCCAAGTCTTGTTAATTTTTAAGGTCCTTCCGCCTAACTGAATCATAATATTTATATGTTTGAAAATTTAATTTCCTTCAATCCCCATATTTAGATTTTAATATTTATTTCCATAATCCATGAATTCAGTTACATATCTCCTTTTCCATTTGGCTACAAGGGCATAATTAAAAAGTTGTATATCTTTTTTTACCTAACCCTCTTGTATCCTTTGGTTTACATATATTTGGTCACTTACCTATGCAATTTTCTTCCCTTTTGAACCCCGTCCCAACAAAAACCTCCTTTGTATTTTTTGGATTTCCATTATCAATGATTTTGGAGCAATGAAGAAAGACAAATAGAATAAAGATAGAGTATAAATGATAATTTCCTTCCATTCCATTGGAACAATCTCTTTCTAATTTTACTCTCACCATATTATCCCACATCCCCTTCTTTCTTGAATTTCCCCCATTTGGTATCCCCAAGTACTTGAATGATATGTCCATTAAGAATCAATTTAAAATAGTAGCATACCTATCCATTTTGAATATTTTTAACCCTTATACACCCCAAATTGCTCTTACTAAATTTTACTTTTAGCTCTTATGCTATTTCAGAATCTCTTAATATGCAATTGATAGATATAACACTTTGTATTTTATCTTGGCATATAACAAGTGTATCGTTTGCAAATTGCATCATATTCATTTATATTTCCTTTTTGTCCACTTTGACCTCCTCTAACATTTTTAAAGTAATCGCTTTTCTAACTAAACCCTAGCCCCTCTACTACAACTAAGAAGAGAAATAATGTTAATGGGTCACCTTGTCTAAGTCCTTTTGAAGGGGAATATTTCTATGTTGGCTTCTGTTCTCGCTTGTTGACTTTGTCACCGGTTGACTCTGGTGACAAGCTCTAGCTCCGGTCTGTCTCTTCTGGAATCTGTTTTACCTCTTGTTGCACTTGAATGTGACTCCGTTGAAACAGAGGGGGCCCTACCTGTTGATTGCACCCCGAAGATCAAGTCAATAAAAGGCTTACTAGAATTTAAGAAGTATCCAGTTCCAGTCTTAGAAACAATGTACCTTTACCTAGGGTCTCAAGCCCCCTTTATATCTTATCTCTTGTAACAACTTTCTCTCATGAGAATCTATTCTCAACTGAAAGCATACTCATCAGGAAAACATTCTGTTTATGGGCGTCTTCTCTCAAGGGGCTACAACAGAAAGGAATCTTATCTCTAAGAGAGCATAAAATAATAATAGAACAACCACCTGCCAGCTGGGCACCAACTCATGCGTCAACATCAGGGGATAATTATGCTTACGTGGGCACCCTACTCATGGTGCAATGTTATCTTTTGTCACACATGCAACTTAACCACTATGTGCCCTAAAACACACGTACCTAAGTTAAAATAAGCATTTACTTGACCTAGGCACCACATGCCTATTCATACCCCTAGGTTCAAAAATACACTTTACTAGCAGTCGTATAAAAGGTTATTTTAATTATGCCTTAATGGGCTTACAAAACAAACTGGGCTCAATCACATGGCTCACTTTGATGGCACAACAACCTAGATGACCTGCCTATACCATGCACCGAGACCCAACCACCGAGTACTAAGCTTTGAGTGCTCTGTGTTGTACATAAGCCCCCAGGCTCGAGCTTAGCTTGCCTAAGCGAAGAGACTTTTTGAGGGCTCTGGCGGCTTACGTGAGAGTCTCGCAATGAGCAAGTGTGGCGCAACGCACAAAGCGTTTACGAGGTGACATTTCACCATACTCAATTGTGGACGCACACGTGGCATTCTTATCTATGGTGGAAAGGTGTTGTCGCTTACCATTCCCATAATCGTTTAAATTAACGTTTAGAAACCCGCTACTATTCACCGTTCCATTTCTCTAATATTTGCGAACCCTTCGTGCTTTCCTCACTCTCACTACACCTCCTTCACGAACCCAGGAAACTTCCTCGTCCCCAACCGCTCCCTGAAACAAGGTACCTCCTTTCGCTCAACTCATTATTTTGTATTTGCATCATTATCAGTCGAGAGTATTCATTACGTCCATAATTCCTATGTTGGGATTCTTCTGAATTTACCCTTTACTACTTATGCTGATCACTAAATTTGCTAGTTACATTGCTTTGCTTGAATCTGAAATGTACCATTGCATGTGGTTTTCCTTGTCTAAATGTGTGTCTGTACTTTGCCTATGTTTGTATTTTAGATATTCAAGCAATGGATTACAAAGCTTTATACCCCTGGGCACCCCAAAATCTCTTAAAAGAAGTCTCCATGTATACCTCTCATGGCGTATAGTGGCCCTTAGGAAGAATAAGTGTCATTTTTTGCAGAGAGAACGATATAGCTCTTAGGTTAATCCCATGTAGAGAGGATGAACCCATCTGCTACGACGAGTCATCGGACCTTGAGGGTCCCTTTTGCTACTTCTATGCCACCATATTCAAAAGAATCCTTCTTCGTCTCCCCCTGTTCAATTTGAAAAAGAGCTCCTGACTAAGATCAATGTGGCCCCTGCGCAGGTACACCCAAATAGGTAGGCATTTGTTTGGGGTTTCTCCATCCTTTGCACACAGTTTGGCCTTTTGCCATCTGTTGAAGTCTTTTTGTATTTCTTTGAGGTCAAACATTTAGGCCGCCAACTTTGGGTATCTTTCAACGGGGTGGCTGGGAGGGTATTTTTATCGCTCTTCCAATAATCCTACAAGGGCTTTAAAGGAAAATTCTTGAAGGTACAATGCAATAAGAGGGATCGAACTCTCTTGGATGGGTTTCCTCTGTACTAGATCGAGAAGCCATGCTTCCAAGATGCTCGACGCCTAGAAGATATGCCCCAGCGCGACCAAGAGGTCTGCCAATTCTTCTCGAGCTTAAAGGTGGTTTTTGACACTACCTTTCTCATAAGCAGAGAGTTCACCCCAGGGGCTTTAAAAGCTTACATCAGTACTTTCACTCTTGACTCTTGATGGTATTGAAATTATTATTTTTGCTAATTACCTCTCATCCTCTTTCACACATAGCATGCTGACCAAGATTGACAAGAAAGATCTGGCGGAAAGGGACAAGGAAATGAAGGCGGCTGCTCAAGCGCCCCAAGATCTTAAACTTAAAGCTCACGTCACAACAGTTCCAACCCTTACTGAGGACGATAAGGATATTACCTCTAGGACGATCTTCAAAAGGAGAAGGAAAACCCCAGTTGCCCCTACTGAGCACTCCCAATTAGATAGACACGCTCTTTCCAACCATGCTCCCCCGTCAAGCCCAACCCCACCACGCGCATGATGGTGGTGCGAGAGGATAAGGGCACGAGCTTCCAGGAAGAGGGATTATGGGACCAAGGCCTGGACGTCCCTTCCTTTATCGAGATGGTGCCCAATAAGGCGAAGGAGAAGCTAATGAGCCTCGAGGAGGACCACCTAGTTGAAGAGACCATGAGACAATTTGATGAGAATCAGAATCACATCACAATTGGGGCAAACTCTTGCTGCAAGCTGCTTGGTTGTCACCAAGTTGAGGTAGAGAGGGTTAAGGAAGAACTGACACGGAAAGATGAGGAGCTTGGTAAGGAGAAAGATTCCTTCACCAACGATGCTGTTAATTCCTATCTTGTGGGGTTTGAGGACGCTGTCGCACAAGCCTTGGGTGTTTATCCTGAGAGTTCAGCTTGGCCCAGGTAAGACCGTGGTCGATGGGAAACTCATGGAAGAGTAGCACCTTTCGTGTAACTCACAACATTTGAAGCATTTTGAACAGTCTAGCTTATAAACCATTTTTATTTATGTATGCTAACTATAACCTCCTTTGCTGGTTTAACTTTTTATCTTTGGTAATTTTGACTAGTGTAATCAATTCGTGCTTACTGAAAAGTGGTTAGCATAAGCTTAACACCTATGGATAACATACCAATTTACACCTATGCTAACCCACTTAAGCTGAAAAGGCAGCAAACTTAATACGTCAATCAAGCATGGAAAATCAAAATGCTTTGAAAAACTAACCTTTGGAGGATCCATACCCTCTGGCCACAAATAACCTCTTAACTCGCATGCGTTCTCTTCGACTACTTGAGTAAGGATCACATACTTTAACCTTGCTAAACAGGGCCTTCGGTACTCAAAGGCTCGCACTCTTTCCAAGCTTGATCTTTCCCCTTTACGTTAAGAATACCTTTGTTTAGAGCATCTAACTTGGGTGTTGGCTTACACTCCAAGTCAAATCTTAAACAATCACCTTTACGGTGTATTACTAACCCACAGGGTGCTCAAACTAGAGTGATCATCCTCTCGACGGTCTACCCCGACTTCTTAGATAATCTTAGTCTCAACCTTCATCTGCAGAGCGCCTAAACTTGGGTGGTCATACCAACTCCGAGGTAGGTCGTATTACCTGCCTATAGACGACCAACTTTTACATAGAGCGCCTACTCGGGTAATCTCCCCGGAGTAGGTTGTCTTACCTGTTTCAAGCCAAAGAATCTTAGTTATGGCTGATCGAGCTTCAGAGTGCCTGACCTCAGAATCTTACCAAGGAAAGGTCGTCTTACCTGAATTACGTTTGACTTCAAAGCGCCTGGACTTAGAATCTTGCCAAGAAAATTTCGTCTTACCTGAATTACGGATAAACCATTTGTGCACAAAGCGCCTGCTCGGGTAATATCACTGAGGCAGGTCGTCTTACCTGACACTAAGTAATCAACTATGCACACATGATGCTTACTCGGATAATCTCACCGAGGCAAGTCATCTTATCATGTGCTAATCAAATAAACAATTATAATGCACCATTTTTCAATAACAATTTTCAATTGGGTGACCTCGTTAAAAAACCCTCCTAAGGAAAAAAAGTGTCCCCTTAATTACTACATCGTTCATAAAGAAACATTAACAAAATATCTTAATTGAAATAAAACTTAAGGTTTCGCCCCATTCCATGTTCGAGGTATAGCTCCCCCTTCGAGGGTTTCAAGCCTGTAGGCTCCGTTCCTGAGCACCTCCACCACGCGGAATGGGTCAGTCCATCTTGGAGACAACTTATTCTCCAAATGACAGGGGTGGGCCTTTCGCATCACCAAGTCGGCAACTCGGAACTACCAAGACTTCAGCTTGGTCTTTTATTCATCTTCACCCTTCTCTTTAAAGCTTCTGAATTGATGCGAGCTTATTCGCACATTTTGCCTAAACGATCCAGATTCACCTTCCTTCCTTCGTTAGACTCTTCTATGACGAAGTTCTGGAACGAAGGCGAGCTATCTTGGATCTCTACGGGTATCATGGCGTCTGAACCGTATACCAAACTGAAGGGCATCTTCTTAGTTGTTGATTGAGGAGAAGTGTGATAAGCCTACAATATTCGAGGAACCTCCTCTGACCAGGTCCCATTGGCCTTCTCCAACCTCCTCTTCAATCCTCTGAGCAAGACTCTGTTGGCAGACTCGACCTGGCCATTTGTGTGAGGATGCTCCATAGATGCAAATACTTGTTTGATGCCGAGCTCCGTGCATAGCTTGCATAATTGCTGACTTGCAAACTCGCTTCCATTATCAGACACCAAATGTCTAGGGATCCCAAAGCGGCATATGATGTTATTCCACACAAAGTGCTGCACCTTATGGGCAGTTATCTGTGCAACTAGCTCAACCTCTATCTACTATGTGAAATACTCAATGGCTACCACGAGGTACTTCATTTGATGAATTGCTAAAGGGAAGGACCCAAGATGTTTATTCTACGGGTATGGAAAGACCATGGGCTATATATTGACCGCAACTCCTCAGGTGGTGCATGATGCCAATTAACATGCTTCTGACATTGTTCGCATCGTTGTGCATGTCTCATACAATCCTCCTTCATGGTTGGCAAATAATACCCCACTCGAACGAACTTTAGTGAGAGAGATCTTCCTCTCACATTGTAGAACATGGGAGCTTTAATGTTTCAAATCTATGGTGAAGGTCGAAGTTGTACTGCTTTTGGTTTGAGCTTAGTCTAGGTTTTTTAGAATTCTTGTAAAGATCATTCCTAGTCCCTTGCACAAGCTTGCTCAATCTATTTTAAAAGAGAAAAATGTGTTTTAAGCAAAGAGAAAAATAACCGGTTAAAACCACGAAATAATCGGTTGTTTGTCACTTAGCTTGTTTGAAGGTTTTAAAACTGTTTTTGACTTGGTTAAATAACTGACTAACCAATTCAACTGGTTAAAACGAATTTTCAACCGGTTGATTGTCACATTTCATAACAGCTTTTCAAAAACCTTTTAATCTGTTTTGTAATTAAATCAAAACTGTTTTGACTCATAATTGAAGCCTATAACGGCTAGTTTTGAGAGCTATAAATAAGGCTTTCCTTTTGAAACAAAATACAGAAGAGAGATATCAAATTCAGTGAGATTGAGATTGTTTTTGAGAAAAGTTTTTCAAAGGTTTGCAAGATTGCTAAATAGTTGTTCACTAGTTCAAAGTATGATCTTAAGAGCTCTGTGATTCCTGTAAACTCAGGTGTAATATGTTCCTTTCATGATTCTTGTATCTTTTCTTTTATAAACTTGTGAAGTGTGTGGAAATCCTGTAAAGTCAGAGGGTGTTCTGACTAAGGGTGTGTATAGCAAAGAGGGTGAGTTGTTCTTGTGGTATGAAGATCACCTCTTTGTGTTTGTGTGAGTTGTAATCTGTGATTGATTACTAGTGGAACCCAGTGGTTGTTCTGGGAACTGGATGTAGCTCAATGTTGAGTGAACCAGTATAAATTGGCTGAGTAATCTCTCTCTCTCTCTCTCACTCCTTATAAACTGTTTGTTTTAATTCTGCTTTTGCTGCTTCCATAAACAACTAGTTAAAACGAAGTTTTAACTGATTGAAATTCTGCAAATAGTTTCTTTAACATTTTTTGATTGACTTCCTTGATTGCTTAATCTGTGATTGTTGATAAAACTTCATTCTTATTCAATATTAGCGAAAATATTTGGACAAACAATTCACCCCCCCTCTTATTTAAGCCATTAATTTTAACACACATGACTCCCACAAAGGCCTTCATGGAGTTCCGCAATGATGCAAGTACACTGATCCCCACTTACACAAGTGAGGACGGGATGGGTATAACTGTGGTGAAACAACTTTCCATCCACAAGGGTGTACTTCCCCACATTCCTCTTAATCGTCTTTGCCTCTATAGGCTCTACTAGAAGCAAACCATCAACTAGGTAACATTGATATGGCGTTATCCAGGTCTCCAACGTGTCGACTTGCAGAACCTCCAACAACCCATCTCCCAGCAAATCGTAGGTGTTTATCCTTGGCACCTTCAATTTCTCTTGTGTCAACGACCGATGCCTCCTCCCTTGTTTCGAGCTCACCCCCAAGGTTTCTACATGCTTGACCTCTGCTATCCCCTCCGCAATAGTCCTAGGCGACTTTAAGGTCTCCTGAATGACTGACCTTTGCAACCTCCTTTCCCCGAGCTCGCCAGTTGGGACAACAAGTCTGGTTGGAAATTTTGTTCTCTTGGGACATGTACTAGCTTGAACGTGGGAAAAACTGCCTTCAGAAACACAACATACTTGAGGTACGAGGACAGCTGCGGATCTTTAGCCTGGTACTCACCTGTGACCTGCCCAGTAACCAGTAACGAGTCCCTCTTCACCAACAAGCTTCGAGCCCCCAATTCCTTAGCCAACAACATCCCAACTATCAGGGCTTCATATTCAGCTTGATTGTTGTTAGCTTTGAAGGCAAACCTAAGGGCCTGCTCGATCAACAACCCACTTGACCCTTCTAGAATAACCCCATCACCACTCTCTTGTTGGTTAGAAGACCCATCCCTTGAAAGGACCCACTATAAGTCGTTACCATTTGGTTGGGTAGCCTCAGGTGATAGTTCTACCAAAAAATCCGCATACACCTGACCTTTGATAGTCCCCCGGGGTTCATACTGCACGTCAAACGCAGACAACTCAACAGCGCAACGAACCATCTGACTTGCTATGTCGGGCTTCTGAAGGACCATGCGGATGGGCAGATTAGTCATAACTATTACAATGAAGCTTTGGAAGTAATGGCGAAGTCGCCAAACTGCGAATACCACCACAAAAGCAACCTTCTCAATAGCCTGATAACACGTCTCTGGCCCTTGCAGCACCTTGCTCACAAAGTAGACACGCTTCTGGGCCTTGTTTTGTTCTTGCACAATGACCGAGCTGATTTCTCGATCTGTGACTGCAAAGTAAAGATGAAGGGGAGTACCTAGCAACGATTGACAGAGGACAGGTGGGCTGGCCAGGTACTCCTTTAATCTGATGAAGGCCTTTTTGTTGAACCAAGTGTGTTCAAGCTTTGAAGAATCCAAACCCTTTGAAGGTTGATGAAAGGCTGGATGTGCTTGCTGTTGCTGAGCTGTCTTTAGATAGGATCTGGGGTAGGTTAATTGTATATATCCACTCTTGATTGAATCCAAAGCATAAGCATTCTCAAACCTTTTAATTGAAAAGTGTTTTTCAAACTAAGTGAAAAACAACCTGTTGTTTTGTCGAAACAACCGATTGTTT
>Ga0123341_1005367_pt1 | contig 11421 bp, 7 predicted proteins | sample Turbeapinknodule_FD_89959 | JGI IMG/M metagenome (GOLD analysis project Ga0123341, IMG submission 89959) | Root nodule microbial communities of legume samples collected from Mexico - Turtle bean Mexico pink nodule | ecosystem: Host-associated > Plants > Roots > Nodule | place: Mexico: Nepantla... | reverse complement strand
CTTATATAAAAAAAATATATTCTCTCACTTCTATTTTTGCTATTATTTAAAATAAACAGTAATGTTATAATTAATTATTATTTTTATTTTAAGGTTTATATATTTCTCATGAAAAATATGATATACTATAACTAGTCAATGTTTCTTTTTTTACTTTTAATTACAAATAGTAACATGTTGTACCAAGTAAAAATACATAAAGAACAAACGAGGACAAATACTAACAAGAATCAAGATATGTTTTGTGTGATGATTATTGGGCAAGTAATAAAACACCTAAAATCAGAAAAAGGTGATAAATAATAGTTAAGTGAAACAACATAATAAAAAGAACTTAGTGAATCTATATCTCAAATATTACATGTACACTTGGTACAATGTATAGATTTTTTTTATGGATTCAATTTATTTTATCTCCAACACACTCCTCACGTCAAGAGTGATAGTTCGTGGGACAACATATTATGGGTGATCCGATAACAGTCCGATAGCGGGTGACCTAATAAGCCTACCAAATACTCACTAAGATAAACTTGAAATGACTTTGATACCGTATTAAGAAGTGAACTTTAAACCTAACTCAACCTCATAAAACTGACTTATAAGGTGAGGTTTACACCTACTTATATACAATGAAATGTCTTCATCTCTAGTCGATGTGAGATCTCTAACATTTTTTTTTTCTCAATGTCTATAATGAAAAAAATTCTATTATTTTTCTTTTTCTATGTATGTTACTTTGATAGCCTTCTTTACCATTACAACAGATTTCATATTAAAAAATAAGATATACATAGATTTCATTATTATACGTCTTGTAAGGATGGTAAAATATGTTGAGTTTGGCAGGTTAGATCGCCAACCGTCATTATTTAAATAGGACAAGTCAATACTTTTACTTGTCAACCTGTTGGGTCACAAGCGGGACGGACACCCTCCTTTGATTTTTGTACTTTTAAATAGGAAAGTCATGTTTTTGGAATAAATATTGGTGATTGTTAATAATCTATATTAAACTTTATTTACATTAATATTTTTATAATATTTTTTAGTATTGTTGATATTTAATTTGTTTTGTTAAGTATTAAATATTATTTGATTAGAATATTCAAGTTTAATTTAATTTTATTGATTTCTATTGCACTTGTTGTCTAAAAAATAATATTAATGACTACAACTAAATAAATAGGTAAAAAACAAATGACAAGTTACCAATTCCAAATTCTATAATTTAGATGCACCAATTATATTTATCTAACTTTTGACAGACCAATAACAAGTTAAGTAAACAATGGGTTTAGCCCAAACAAATGGAATTATTCATTTTTCCCTATTATCTATTGATGAATTTGTTTTTTTTTTACATAATACACATTTAAATCCCTCCAGTAAATCTAATTTGGATATATAAAGGTTGAAATCTTAATTTTGTATCACTCATATTCCACTTTCCTCCCCAAGTTATTATCTTTGACCATTAATAAAAATTATTTTGCAAAATAAAATTTGTTTTTGCACATGAAAAACAATAATATTGTTTTCATTGTGTATTTGCATATAACAAACAAGCAATTAATTATTGTTATTATTAAAATTGTAAGCAAAAAGCAGAGGAGGAAGTGGTGTGGTGGACGGAGAAGAAACGACACCGTCCAATGCATACATGCGGCTGCGAAGATCTCTTAAAGGAAGTCCACATTCTGGGGGCCCCACGACGAAACGACCATATAAAACACATTCCCATCCACGACGCTTTCAGAAACGGAAAAAAAAAAAGCGTTATCTCTTTCAAAGCCCCAAAATCCTCTCTTGTGAGCTCAGATTAATCTGTGCTCACAATGGCTTGCACGCTCGCTGATTCATTGCTCCTATTCAAGGTTTTCCTTTCTCTCTCTCTCGAGCGTGTTTCAACTTTCAAGCAAATGTTAACCTTATCATGGTTCCATTTTTCAGGGCTCTTTTCAGAAACCACTTCGCAAGAGAGACATTGCTGCACACTACTCCCCAGGTATGCACCCTCTTCCCTTACCGTAATTCAATTTACTGTTCCTTGTCTCAATTTAAGCTCAAGATATTGGAAATGGACGTATTCGATGATGAAATATTAACAATTATCACAAATATTTCACTCGAATAAGATTCTCTCCGGTGAATTGTTACCATTACCTGGTGGTATCAGTCATCAGTATCACTTAGTCATGAAATTTGAGAGTTATTCTTTGATAAGCTGGCCTGGAGTCTTTAAGGTGCCATTATGTTTAACTTTTAATAGGCATGAACATGAATGGTGTGTGGAATGGGTGCGTTTTAGCTAACTACTTGGCATTCTTCTTCCACAGGTGTATTTAGTTCAAACAGTGATGGACTTATCCGGAAAGGGTTCAGGCGTCAAAGGAGTTTTGTTAATAGGAATAAGGTTACTCTCATACGTGCTGTGGCAGTTCCTGTACAACAACCAGCTCCTGTGGAAAGTGTGGAGTATAGAAAACAACTGGCTGAAGACTACGGTTTCAGGCAAATTGCAGAGCCGCTTCCATCTGATGTTACTTTAAAGGATGTCATCAATTCCCTTCCTAAGGAGGTGCTTTATTTTATTTTTATTATTATTATTTAGATCGATGTAATGCTTCATAGCAGCATCATTGAACATGAATTTTGGTTTAATTGTAGTATGCGGAGTCACCTCTTAAATACTTTGTTTTTTTGTGAAATATTTGTTCATGCGCTTAAAATAGCATTCATTGTGGCATGTAAGTTTATAATAAAACATAAATAACAGCAGTGATGTTTTCTGCACATTATGAGAAAGATAAAATGTCTTACCTTTTTTTGCAGGTCTTTGAGATTGATGATGTGAAAGCATGGAAATCTGTTTTGATATCTGCCACTTCTTATGCATTGGGGATCTTCATGATTTCCAAAGCTCCCTGGTTTCTTCTTCCTCTGGCTTGGGCATGGACTGGGACTGCAGTAACTGGGGTTAGTTATAATTGTATTTCTTTCTGGTATCTCAGATCCTTCTCAATCATATCTCTTTAGAACTTGGCCAACATGTTTGTTTATGTTTTGTAACCCTCTTTCCTCTTTTGTCATACAGTTCTTTGTTATAGGGCATGATTGTGCTCACAAATCATTTTCATCCAACAAATTGGTAGAAGACATAGTTGGAACCCTGGCTTTTTTGCCACTGATTTATCCATATGAGCCGTGGCGATTCAAGCATGACAGACATCATGCAAAAACAAACATGTAAGCAGTTTGTCTTTCCTTCTATTTTGTATTCTTTTTATTTTCTAAGTGCATCCTGTATGTATACTGTAGAGGAACTCAATAATATTTTTATTTAACATGCAGTGGAAAACATGTTTTTAAGTCCTCAAATCCGCCCTTGTAAATTTATATATGAGTAGGTCAGTGAAGGAAAACAATATTTTCTGCTTAAAACTGATAGTGGGATAATGCATCATTCTGTTGTATATAGTTATTTTTGCAGTATACATTCACACTCTCTGCCCCAGATTAACTCAAAGTCAGATGACACCAATACTGAAAGGATAAAATACAGGCTTTATATGACATGCATAATGCACTGTAAGAGACATAATGGTGACACCGTGTTATGGATAAAATCTTGCACCTTGGTTTATTTACAGGATGCACACGTATGCTTTTTTTAAATTCCTTTGTCTCTGACAGATAGACCTTGGAAAGTTTATATCTGCAAGGGATAAGAAGCAAAACGAGATTCAGTAGGCCAGAATTATTAGTGTATGTGTTGTAATTGTGTCTTCAGGCATTTCTGTCTTAATGCGGTTGAATGGTTTGATAGTTAGTGTGTGATACCTTAATGTTAGTTGTATGGGACTTGGGGTGGTTATATTCATAGGATAGTTTTACTAATTGCTGTATGTCGAAGGAGGAAACTCCTTGCTGAAGGAAAACCATCTGTTGTCTCTCCTGTACGGTGATGCTGGCCTAAAACTGGAAAGTTTCCAGTAATAAATACATAATTCAGTATGCTTATTTCCGAGTTTAACTGTCTCATAGATTCAGTAGCTTCACTGTTTCATTACTTTCATTTAACTGCAAGCCATTTATTATGCTACAGGCTGTCCGAAGATACTGCTTGGAACCCTGTATCGAAGGACGAGTTTGAATCTTCTCCCCTTTTGAGGAAAGCAATAATATATGGATATGGTCCATTTCGATGTTGGATGTCTATAGCTCATTGGTATAAGCTTATAATGAAATCATTTATCATTTAATCTCTTAGGTCAACTATGGCTTGAAATATCTTTGTGCAGTTCCTAAAGTACTGCTTCATTAGCTAAAAGTGCCTTGATTTCATATTTAATTACCTTTAGCTTCAAATTAAATCTTGATATGCGGGTGCATTCTAACTCAGGTTGCTTTTGCACTTTGATTTGAAGAAGTTCAGACCAAGTGAAGTAAAGAGGGTGAAGATAAGCTTAGCGTGTGTTTTTTCCTTTATAGCGATTGGGTGGCCATTAATTATTTACAAGACAGGAATCATGGGATGGATAAAATTCTGGTTGATGCCATGGTTGGGCTATCACTTCTGGGTAATTTCAATTCTATATTGTAAATTCTTTCTTTGTTCACCACTGTTTGCTCCAATATTTTTGTTTTTTTTTTGTTTTTGTTTGGATGGGTAGTAATGACTTACGCATATTTATCCAGGGTATTGTTGAAGCCATTTTTAATAATTTGGAAGTGGGTTAAACTTTTCCATTTATGTTCTGCATTGGTGTTAGTTAAGCAAACTCCTCCTATGGTCTTATTGTCAGCCCGAAGCCTCAAGATGAAAGGCTTTTAGGCCTTTGGCAGCCAATGTAAAACTTGTTGAATCTTTAACGTTGGTCTCTCTTGATAGATTATAATAGAGTCCGATCATGTCATATAATGGATTTAGCTAGCCTGACTTATGTATGATAAGCTTTTTGTTGTAGTTCTGCTGGTGGTAGTTGGCAGTTTGTGCTAAACTTGAATTCAGATATAAAACAGCTCGTAACCTTATGTTTGGGGACTGAAAAAAACCAGACTATACCTGGTTGTAGTTGTATGCTGCCAGAAAACTGAGGCCAATGTCATAGTTTTAGTCTTATATTATAGCCAGGGATTGATGGGATTGTGGGAAGGGGTCCAGTAAGGACCTGGCCTTCTAACCATGGATCTACACTTATATTTTCTATTATATTGTACCTGGTATTATTTTATGCAAATGAAAAATTGCATGTGTGGTCTCTGACTTTGTATTTAATCGATTGGAATGTTAATTTACAAACTGGTTGTTATTCTTAAACTAAGAGATCTTAATGAAGTATAAGTTTTAAAAGAAGTCTGTAATATTCACATGAATGAAGAAGATAGATTTTCAGTATAAACTTGGATGAGCATGCAGTATAGTAAAATATTGAACAACCCACCACCAGTGCCTATTCGACCAAGTAAAGTGGAGGTTGGTTCCTGTTAAAAGTAGATTTGAGATTCAAGTATTGTGAATAAGAAAAAAGGGGGCACTAGGAGAGCTTTGTCCCCTTAAATGGTTCTACTTGGCTCAACTGAACTTGGTTAAGGTCCAGTGTCACTTTTGGATACTGAGGGTCTAAGACAAAAAGACGAAGGTATTACACAACTCAAGGCCAATGAATGATAATATTTAATTAATAGCCAGAGTATAAAATCAATTTCCCCCTTCAGTGAAATTTTTTACAACGATTTAATTGTGGCTGAATTTTCTTGATATAATCAATACTCTTGCCATGTCTCTTTAGAGTTAAAAGTTATAATTAGAAGAGTCACACTATCTATTTATTTTGCTGGCGATCACAGATGAGTACGTTTACCATGGTTCATCATACTGCACCGCATATTCCATTCAGAATCTCAGAAGAGTGGAATGCTGCACAAGCACAGCTTAATGGAACTGTTCATTGTGATTACCCTAAATGGTAATGGATTCTTTTTACTTCTTTCTTTAGTTATGTACGTTTTTCTGGCCTATAAATTTACACATGGAGGTGGAATATACTGCATAATTGATGAGTTACTGCCGAATGTTTTTATTTCATTACTCATCTGAAAAAGATTGTTCTTTGATTCTGTGAATAATTTTTAAGAATTTACCCATCTTGTCAATTTGTCTAAAATGCAGGTTTTCAAAATGAATTCGATAGCATTCGCATTAACTAACTGCTATTTATTGACTCTTTTTTTTTTCTGAACAGGATCGAGATCCTATGTCATGATATTAATGTCCACATTCCACACCACATATCCCCGAGGATACCAAGCTATAATTTAAGAGCAGCCCATAAGTCCATCGAAGAAAATTGGGGAAAGGTAAGATAGAAAATTGCCAATATATTGTTTTTTGTTCTTGTATTGGAATGAAGGCCACTGTTCTACTGTTCGCTTTCAAAATATATTATCAGCATCGTTATCATAATTAACAAGTAATGGCTTTTTTACTTCCTCTCTAAAGAAAATGAAATTGTTCGTATATTCTCTTTGCCACTGAAACTTATTATAGATGTAGTCCAAATAAAGATGTGGAAGTTTTGTTTATTCCAACACTACAGTTGTCTCGAATCCCGTACGTTTAAAATCTCTCAAAGAAAAATCACCGTTGCTAATTCAATTTTGTTTTGTTTGTGTTGGATCGACAGTATCTGAATGAGGCTAGTTGGAATTGGAGATTGATGAAAACAATCATGACAGTGTGTCATGTGTACGATAAAGAGCAAAATTATGTTGCGTTCGACGATGTTGCCCCTGAAGATTCTGGTCCAATTGCATTTTTGAAGAAAAGCATGCCGGATTATGCTTAATTAGGTCCAACCTGCCTTTTATCCCATGAAATTTTGTATGTATCAAATTAGGTTCGTTTGCCATCGGTTTTCTTTTTACATTTTCGATCTTGTTTAAAATTGTTATATCTTCATATCTGGTTTAGTAAGAAAATTGCTTGTTGCTCTCAAAGTTCACACGTATTAGGGTAATCGTGTTACGAAGTTGCGGATTATCCAAGGCGAAGCCACCGAGATGCATTCATTAAGTTAAAGTAGATGTTGTGGTAATCTGAACAGTGGGGTTCTTGTTATCACGTGGGAAGAATAATATATTATAAAGTTGTCTGACGGATAAAAAAGCACGTGAGTGGATTGAGCCTACTGAATTACTTGTGTACTGACAGTGTTTTGTTATTCATTATTGCTCTTTTGGTTGTATAATATTATATTGCTGAAATTCAAGCATACAGTTTCTTACTAAAAAATAATATACAGTGTCTTTTTATCTAATGAAAACTGCATATTTAACCATAAATTGTTTGCAAATTTAAAAGTGGAAGTGTGGAACGTTCTTCTAAACATAAACAAGTCCTTCCTCGTGGACACACCAAGAGAGCCCGATCGATCTTGTATTTTTTTTTTCCTGCTAAATAATGTTATAAAGTTTGACTAAATTATTATTTAGAACTTCGACAAAGAAAGTGTCTGGTTGTTTATCGTGGTTTACCTCGTAGTAGCTAATATTTCGGATTTACGTGAGTATTTTATTATGTATACTATTTGTTGAGAAAGTGACCAGTGACGCTTTATCTGAAGCCATTCTTATTCAAAGCAAATCCTTAAGGTGCAGCAGTTACAACTTACAACTACTCTCAAACAGGGGATGGGACTTCACTTAGCATGATTCCCTTTACCTTTTTTAAGTTCAGTGAAGTCACTTTACCAAATTGAAACAGCAATGTTGGCTGTGAAAGAAAAAGGTCAAAAAAGTGTTCGGTAGAGCTGGAAAAGGAAAAGAGACAGAATAAGGGGACTGGTTCGAAATTAGAATCTGCAAGAGATCTGAAGTGAAGTATGAAATCCGAGTCACAAAAAGAAACGGAAAATAAGCAGTCCATATATCATCTTTCTCTATAGATATTTACATATACCATGACACCTTTAGTATAGGTAAACCTACATGTATGACAAGTTATAAACTACTCAATCCCGTATATACATACAAGTTTCAAAACTCAATACTATCTAGAAACCCAGAAGCAGTCTGATTATAGCAAAGCAAGGTAAGCTAAAAATAAACAAAAACTAATCATACAAGTGGTGGTGTTGGAGTCTCCCAAATATCAAACACATTCTCCTCACTGTGAAGGGCGAAAAGCCTGTCCCCTCCAATGGAAAAGTCACATATTGAACCCCCGTAGCTTCGTCTGAGCCTAGAGGTCAAAACCCATTCAGGGCCACAGAACACCGAAATGCAATCATTCATGGATGAAAAAAGCTGTCCCCCATGCAGTGCCAGTTTAGGGTAGCAGGGTTCCTCCGGCATCTTCCCCTTCATCAACCTACTTCTGGAGCTCCACCTAATGCTTGTGGCAGCAGAACTTCTCAAATCCATGAACCCCAAATCCTCAAACTCATTAACCACACAGATGGAACTATTATCCTCCATGGCAATAGCATCCCTCACCCGTTTCTCATCCACGGCAAAAGGAGCCCCCACATCAGACCAACACCACACCATCTTCTTCTCCCTGAAATCCAATAGACTAATGTAACAGTTGTCCTTCCTAGGAAACATAGTAGCCACCAACAAACAATTATTCCCTTCCAACCACTGAAGCTTATCAGCATCCCCAAGAGACCACCCCAAAGGCTCGTAGAAAAAATCAATCTGCTTCCCAGTAACCTGGTCCCAAACCCCTACCCCATACTCATTACTCCTCCCCTTACAACTAGAAAATATCTTGTAATCTGAACTAAAACTCAAGGCCCCTGCAGTGTAACTCTTCATCTGATTCTCATGGCAAACCTGGAACTTATACCTAAGCTCCCCGTTCTGAGAACTGAACAGCCCCATCCCCCCATCACCCCTCCCAAGCCGTTCGCTCACTCCGATCACAACCTTGTCGGAGTCAACCCATCCAACATCATTAACCCTCTGGTAATCGAGATTGAGAGGAGGGTGTTCATCCAACATCCAATCATACACATGAACCATGCTGCCATGAGCAACGCAACAGCCACCATCAGGGCCTGCCCGAATGGCTGTTCCGTCACCCGGGGCCTGGCCCTGCAGAGACCGCGACAACCTTAACCTGTTGCCGTCGAATGGGCCCCACCTGGCGGCGCGTACGTGGTCCAAGAGGCCGTAGTAGAGGGCCTCCCTGTAGAGGAGCTTCTCCGGGATGTTGGGTGGGATGTGGAGTTCCCCGGTTCGGAGCAGATCGAGGAGAATCCCGAAGCAATCCGGGTTGCGATCGAGGAATCTCTCGCCCTCCTTGTTTGACGATAGTATCAGATTCCAATTGTCGTCGAACATTGCACCGAACATCGAATTGCGCCCTGCATTGGCGAGGGTTGTTGCCGTTGTTTCCATCACCCTGCCACCCACGTTGAATTTCACCCTGTCTTTCTGAACCACCATCACTCGATTCCTCCCAAGATTGTGGCTTTTCCAGAAACCCAGGTGGGGAAGTAGGTGAGTGTTCAGTTCAACAGCTCTGCGCTCTGCGGGTTTGAATTGGATGATGGATGAACAGGGAAAAACATAGAATGGGTGAGAATAAATAGGAATGGTTTGGTTGAAGATAGGTGAGTGAATAATTACAGTTCAAGGATTGGAATTGAAGCAAATTGTGTATATGTGTGTGTGTGTGTGTGAGAGAGAGAGAGAGGGATCAGAGGAGAGATTAAGCTACAGGAAAACGATGAGATTGTGTGAAAAACTGGACATGGGGATTGTTATTCTAAGAGACAACTGCTTTTAAAGAAGGGTTTTTCCGAAACTGTGTGTATAGAATTTGGTGAAGGAATCAAGAAGGGTTGAATTCAAAACAGAATTGACTCAGTTTCATGCCTCCCACTAAGTCACTCTGTTTTTCTTCTCTCTCTGTTTTCTTGCTTCTTCTTTTTCTTTCCTTTTCCTTTTGTCCCTTCGTCCTTGTTCTTCCATTTAAAATAAGAGAAAATATAGTATGCAGCTACCATGTAAAACATTTTAAGACCTCCCCAATCCCAACTTTTACTGCACACAACTTTAGCCATAGTTATCTTCACACTCACTAATTGATTGTGTAAAACCTTTTATGCAGTATAGATATTAAACACTAAAAATGTAGTTTAATTTAGTATACTTGTGTTAATTTTTCGTATCAGTTCTGCATTTTAATTTCTGTATGTTTTAGTCCTTCTATTTCTCTTTTGTAATGATTTTACATTGTCAGAAACAAAAACAAAAAAGATAATTAATTAAACCAATTAATCTACATGCAATGGAATCCAATGATTCAATGATAGGAATCTGAATAAAGCAGGGGGTATCACACCCTCTTTTGTTTATAGTGAAGGTTGAGATTTTATGAGCAACTTCTTCTGTTTAGTCTTTCAAATTTTGTAACCAATTGGGTCCAATTCCACATTTATTGATTGGTAACGCGTCCTTATCACTCTTTAGTTCACCCCAATGGGCTTTTCCAACCCAAATTTCACCCTAAAAAGGGTTTTCTAATCCACTGGAATTGGAACCATAATCATCCACTCACTCACTTGATTAACACATAACAACTATTATTAAAACTTTCATTGGAATTAAAAAGGGAATTCATCGTATTGGAGTGCATTATTCTGTAATTTGTGAAAAGTCATTTCAACAAAAAAAAGTTTTAATGTAGATTTATGTTGGTGGTTAAAATTACATGTTAATGTCATTAAATATTAGCATTAAAAGTAGTAAAACGAACTAAAAAGTAGGGATTACAAATTTCCTCTAAAATTAAGGTTTTCTTAATATTCATTAAACTTTAAGATATAAAAAAGTTAAATATATTTTTCGTCCATATCAAACTTCAAACTTATTAAATACTTATAGTAACATAAACTATTAAAATGAGTTTTTACTAATGTTTTTTACATAACAAGTTAATTTATAACATTTATGTCACTCACCCCAGTTCATACTTAAAAATATGTTTATCATGAAAAAAAAATTAACAAAAACTCATTTTAATAGTTTTCTTACTACAAATACGAGGAGGTTTAAAGTTCGGATTAGAGACGAACATCAATTTTAGTAAAAGACATAATTAACTCTTAAAAAATTGTCTAGTATATTGATTTTAAAAATTAATATATTTTATATTATGTAGACGAAATTATTCAAACTTTAAGTAGAAAACAGTATTGAATTAAATCATATTAATGCTAGGATAAATTTAACATATATTAGTTTAGTAAATATTTACAATTTAAAAGAAATTTAGTGACTATATATATATTTTATTTTTTTTATTGACAAAGAATAAATAAAATAAAATGAGACATTTCAGGAGTGTTCCAATCTTTATAAAAACACCTAAAACAAGTTTTCTAACATCCTACAAAATATATATAT
>Ga0123341_1005366_pt1 | contig 11423 bp, 8 predicted proteins | sample Turbeapinknodule_FD_89959 | JGI IMG/M metagenome (GOLD analysis project Ga0123341, IMG submission 89959) | Root nodule microbial communities of legume samples collected from Mexico - Turtle bean Mexico pink nodule | ecosystem: Host-associated > Plants > Roots > Nodule | place: Mexico: Nepantla... | reverse complement strand
ACGGCAATGATGAATATAGTGCAGCCAACTACAATTCCTCCTATCTTTCTATTGAAGGCGTGATCTAAAAGATTAAGAACTCAATCAAGTAATAATCAACAGTCACACAATCAAACTTTGGATAATTTACGAAACATAAAAACATAAATATGCAGAAATTTTAGTACAACTTAACCTTGGAAACATAATAAGTGTCAATATTTTATAGTTGAATTAAAAATCAATAAATTAGGGCAGAAAAGGGAAAACAGGAAACAGGGCATAATATGGGAGGAGGAAGCATTCAATAGGCACCATCTTCTTTGTTTAAGTAATGTATTAAAACGAGTCACAGATTAGTTTTGGTGAATCTGACCAAATATGTATAGAAGTACATAAAGAAACTATTTTGTTTGCAGCATAGTTAGTAGCGATAAATTCTACTTATACTATTCAGTATCGAAAAATACTTAAGTACTCTCTTGAGATAGTGGACCTTAACAACTTGCACATATTTTAAAAATTAACTTCGATTATCGTGTAAATCAACTTTATACTTAGTAACAGATATCAGTTAATTGAATATTTAGCAAAACTCAAAGGTCTATAAATACAATATAAGAGAATACTCATCTTAACTCAATATTTATTGTTGGAAAAATTAAAACTAATTTTTCCTTCTTTGTGTAGATACAAAATGGAAATGGAGGATGGGGTCCTCAAAGGAAGGTCTTTGGAAGGATGTAGTAGAATCAAAGTATGGGTCATGGAGGATGTTGAATGTAAACAGTTCTGGCCTAAATAGTCTTACACAAGGTGGTGGTCTAATTTAAGCAAAGTTTACACCCCTGAGCAAGGGGACTTGTGGTTTAATTCAAATGTGGTATGGCAAGTGGGTTTGAGTCAAAGTTTAAATTGTGGGAAGATGAGTGGATAGATAACATTAAGATAAAAGAAAAATATCCTAGAATTTTTAATAACTCTTTGATCAAAGACAAAACAATAGAGAATTTTGGAAGATGGTCATCAAAGGGTTGGGAATGGGTGTTCAGCTGGAGAAGAGTTTGGTTTGAATGGGAAAGGACAATGCTAACAGATTTCATGGAATGTTTATCACTGGAAACATTGCTCCGTGACAGTGAGGATAAATGGCTATCGAGAGATTCTCCCACTAGCATATAAAATGTTAGCTAATAATGATAATGGACAACCATCTGAAGCTATATATAGATTCACTAAGGGGTTAAAAGGTGACGCTTTCAGCCCAGTTCTTTACATGGAGGGCTATGTTGAATAGGATAGCAACCAAGCAAAAATTGTTTATAAGAGGTGTTCAGCTGGGGGATACTTTGTGTACTCTTTGTGGGAGGAAAGAGGAAACAACATCCGACATCCTTATATCTTGTAACATATCAAATGTTGTTTGGAATATGTGGTACAAATGGTTTGGGGTAAGTTTTGTGAATCAAAACGATATGATTAATAATTTTGACCATTTTTCTTGTATGTGTTGTAATAAAGAAGGTAACAGGTTATGGAAATATGTGTGGGCTTCCATCATTTGGTGCATATGGAAACATAGGAATAGTTTAGTTTTTAATCAAGATAGGATTAACGCAGTGGAGATTTTAACTATGGCACAGGTGCAGTCTTGGGCTTGGTTGAAACATAAGGTAAATAAGGCTAACTTCTCCTATTGGGCTTGGATTTAACCTCACATCACTTGTATCAATATGACAACCAAATAGCTTTATTGTTTGTAATCTATTTGTCTAACAATAAGGCCAAGGTTGTTTTTTCTGTTTTGGTGGTTATTGTTTGGTTTTAATAGGTTGAGGAAAACTATTCTAAAGCTATATAGGAGACGGGCTTGTGGTATGGGTAGGGAGCAACTCAGAATTGCTATGAAGGAAAGTATGAAGGCACACTGTAAGCAGCTGAAATAGAAGAAATGCAGTTTGAAAGTAGGAGAATGGTTTAGTCATGTGATGGAAAAGCTAGGTTTTATGCAACAGAAGACCAAATGTGATGTTATGCAGAACAAATTTTTAGTGGTGCAGGAAAGCAAATAGATATGAAAAATGTTACTTTGTAAGAAAGCAAGACATCCAGCTGGGGAGAATATGTGTATATGGAAAGCAAGGAATGGGAAACAAAGCCAACAAAGCAGCCATGTTGACAAGGTGATGGTAACATAGAAGTTGGAAGGTTATTCTATAGAAAAAAAAATAGTGGGAGACAGCGTATACCGGTAAGTTCTCACATCTTTTTTATAAGGCTGCAAAATTTTATATGTGGTTGTAGGAATGTGCTTTTTGTCAAATTCTTCTTATTAAAGAGAATTCAAATTCTGTTTTTAGTTTTGTGGTGTTATAACAATGCAAACCAGTGCTTTGCATTACTTGATGTATAAAGTCTTTTGAAGGGGTCTCTTTATATGATTTATGCAGTTGTAGCTTTTGTTTATGCCAAGTAATATAGGTATTTCCTAGTCTGGTATGTGTAAGAGTAGGAAAACAAAAGTTTATAAAGGGTTGGGACACCTCTAAAGTGTTTCTTTTTATTTATTTTATTCATTGCTGATAAAAAAACAAAATGAGCACTTAAGCGGACAAAAGAAAATAGAAAAAAACATAGTAATAACATCAAGAATTTTTAACGTGAGAAAACCTTCTCAACTTGAGAACTATAAACCACGAGACGTAGTCCAAAAAATGTTTTCACTATGAAAGTAGGATTACAATATTTGTTTCTCTCACTCTATGAAGGGAACACCTAATCTCACCAAACAAGTATGGAATACAATGTCTCTATAGCCTCTCACTAGGATTTATAATCTGACACTATTGTGGATATCAATTCTCTCATTTATTCTCTATGTTTCTCTTCTCACTTGCTTACATTTCTCTTCCTCACAAGTTCCCTTTATATACAAAATGAGAGAAAGGTTTCACCAAAAAGAGATAATGATAATTAATGCTTCTCACATTTTCAAGATACCTTGAAAGTTATCTTCAACTTTCTAGGTTGAACTTCATAGTCTTGAAGAAGTATATAATTCCAAGACATTGGAATGTCCATCATTGAATATATTCAATGGATTAATTACCAAGATTCATTGGTCATTGTCTCCCATTTAACTAAGGATGGATTCCCTACAAATCTCCCCTTTCATGACTTAATTTAAGGGTATCACTAATTCAACTCGCCTACAACATTTTGTTATCTTTTTAACTGAAATTGCCTTGGTCAACATGTCAGACCAGTTGTCATCTGTATGATCCTTCTCTAACTAGAACTCCCCATCCTCCAAAGCATTTTGTATCGAATGATAACGATAATCAATGTGTTTTGTCCGATAATGAAATGTAGGATTCTTAGCTAGGTGGATTGCACCCTTTCACAACAATTTGAGCTTTGTACCTTGGTCTTGAGCTTCCTTATTCATTTTAAGCCTGTAAACCCATTTGTTATTTAAGGCTTTTCTTCCTTTAGGTAGCTAGACCAGATCATAAGTATGGTTCTTATGTAAAGAGTTCATCTTTTCTTCCATGACTTTAATCCAATCTCCTCTCTCGGTTGACTCCATAGCCTCTTAGAAGTTTTTAATTTCACCATTATATGTTAAAAGTAATATAATCTTCTTCAAGATACTTTGATGGCGACATTCTTCTTCTTTCATAGCATCTCAATTCAACTTGCATTTGTTGCAACATTGGCTCGAGTTCTTGTTGTATTTGAGGGTCTGAAATTATCTAATCATGATCTGGTTGTTCATCAGTCTGGTCAGGAACTCGCTGAGAAGAATTTGTCTATTGGTCTATCTGATCAAGATCTATAAGGAATTTCCACCCTTAAATAAATGTGAACTTTGGACGTGCACTGATTTGTCTTTTGAATACCTTTGATCGTGTGATCCTCAAAAAACACAACATCTCTACTTCTAACAGTTTTCTTATTTATAGGATCCCATAGTCTGTACCCAAATTCATCTTTTGGAGACCCAAGGTGATGGAGGACAATCCAAGCCACCATACACAAGAATAAAGACAGAAGAACTATCTATATAAATAGTAGAATACTCATGTATAGGACTTGTATTTTCAATTACTTTCAAGAGTATTTTGCAGATGAATTAAAGACACTCTAAAAGCCTTCACTTATCATACAAGCAAGGGTCCTTAAAGCATCTTAAGAGGACATACACGTCTCTTCTTAAGCCACCAAATCTCACCATAGTTAAGCTTACTTAACTAGGGTTATGGTAGCTTAAGGAGCAAGCTACCCTCGCTTTTGTCATCTATAAATACCTTACATAAAAAATTTGTATCTAGATTTGACATATATTGAATGAAGTATTCTTAATTAAAAAAACTCATTATCTCCCAAATCTCTCTTTGCTAGTAAGCCTAAAAGGCCTAGTGAACCTTGGAAGGTTGGCCACACCTTCTTCCCCTCCATTGCACTCATCATTGTCGAAACCCTAGCCTCACCATTGCCTCACGGTTCTCTTCTTTTTCCAAAGCCTTTCGCTGCCTCATTCCATTCCAATCAACAATCAAGAACTTGGATTGCATCAGGTGGATCAGAGCACACCAAGATTTGGCCAAGCTAAGCCAAGTTTTTGCAAAAAAAAATTGTTCAGCTTTGTGTTTGTCACAGTTTCCATTTGTTCTTGATTCTTTGTCTTTGTATCTTTATCATCTACCGTTTACTTTTGTTTCCACTATTTTCTTTACATTTTCCACTATTTTCTTTACAGTTTCCACTGATTAAAATCCATTTTTCACCGTTTAATTTGAGTACAACTTGCATCCAAAGTTTCCTTTGTTGTTCCGTTGCATAACCTAATGTGTTGTTTATTGTTCTTCTGTTTTCTTGCTGATTTCTTTGTTTTAATTGGTTAGTTTTGTCTCATTGTTGTGTTACACCGTTTATCTCACTTTTGTGTGTCTTTCCTTTGATTTCCTTATTGTTTGTTCAGTTCAATTTGTGCCAATTTGTTCACACACCATCCGCACCAAGACCTGTCAAAACCAGGGGTGTTCTTGTTGTTTTCTTTACTTATACTTCTATTTCTTGATAAGTCTTGTGTTTAATCCATTTTTGTGCACACTTAGGTGTTCTCTTGTGTTTCTACTAGTCGCATGTCCATTGTCACGTTCCAATTTTGTTTAATCTTGTCAAATTTCATTGTGTTGTTGTTGCATGCAAGCTGTTTGATATTTGGTTTAGTGCACATCAACTGTTTGCTCAAAGTTCTGTTGCTTTTTGCATCAATTTTTGTGTGCAATTTGTGTTACCTACATCTAAGTGTCATACCTTGCCATTGATTCCTTGGTGATTCCTTGCATTGTTTCCTACTGTTTCTTGCAGTTTTGTCATGTATTATTGCTTCCTTTAGGTTTTCATTCAGTTTTCCAGAATTTTATGATTTACTTTTAGTTTGCACAATTTATCTTGATCTCATATTATCACCAAAACTTGTGAAATTTTTTTGTGTAACACCATTAACATGTTACCTGTATTCAGTAAAATAGGAACTTCCAAATTGTACCTACAATTTTTTTTTATAAATTTCAAAAGTCAGGACGTTTTTATGTTTGAGAACCTCTTTCAGTGCTAGTTTTGCTCTTAGTTTTAAATTTTTTGCACCTAATTCCCTTGATGTTTTATCCTGGACCTTTTACCATATCTTGTTTAATATGTTACCAATCTCCAGATAAAATTTCAACTTCAAATTCGTTGTATCAAAATTACCATAATTCTTACACTTTTAGTGGCCAGTCCTAAAACCTACTTGCACTCTTAGTCCACTTTGCTTGCGATTTGTGTGCCCTTGTTGCATTTATTTCTTCGTGATTACTGAACCAATTGGCCTCAAATTTATGCCATATTGTTCATCATTGAGTGTAGTTTTACCATAAAAATTTCAAACAACTGCTTTGTAAATCAATTTATATAAATTTTGGAACAGTCCCTGTCAGTTCCTCTAGATTTTTGGTTTTTAATCTTTTCTGGAGTTTTTCTTAGGTCCTTTTGATGGTGCTTCCTTTTCTTAGTTGCCTTAATTTTTGTATTGTCTTCTCTTGGATCTTTGTTCTGGTTTTTTACAACTTATCTCCTTTGAGTTTAGCTTTTCCAAAAAATTTAGTTTTTCTTGCTTTCTTACTTGGATTCCTACTTTTGTGTTTGGTAAGTTGGTGATGCTTGAAAGGTGTTTCAAGAAGTGGGGTGGCCCCAATCTCCTGAGGCTTCTCCTTGGTTATATAGACTTACTATCAAGAAGAGAAAGATGGATCCCAGAGAAATTTTCAGCATACTTCAGTTCAAAGGACACAAATCAAAACATGTCATTTACCGCTTTACTATACATTTTTACTTTTCCTTGTAACTTGTGTATCACATAATTTTGTGTTGCATTTAATTTTTTTCCTCGAGTATTAGTTTTCATTTCTTTGTTTGGGAAAATGCTCTATTAAGAAATCTCACTGAACTTTGTAATAGTATTCGTGCATTAGTGTGGTAGTGTGCCAGTGAAGTCTTAGTGTTCTCTACATTATCACCATAGGTCTTGACTAGCATTTACATTTCTTCTTGCTATCTTTACAATTTCCTTCTTTTATTTCTTTTCTTGTTTTCTACGTCTATGTCATACTATAGGGTTTTCTTTTCTTGTGGCTAGATAAACCTTTCTTTGGTTTTTAAAAGCATTTTCATATCTACATATTTGTTTTCATGTTTTCTAAAATTGTTTTGAAGTTTTCTTTTGGAAACTTTTGTGAGATACATTTAAGGTAAGCTCTGGCTAGGAAAGCCTTGGTACTTAAGAAGTCCATATGACTTACCTTGCTTTCCTGGGAATGAACTTGAAACTTTCTCACTTTTGCTTCCTTTACTAAACTTCACCCATAAAATTGTTTTAAACAAAATCACTATAATTGATTTCTTTCTAACAGTTGTGAAAATTTTATTTACAATCAACCATGAGTGGACCATTTTATCAGTTTGGTGTTCATGGCACTATAAATGCTCAAACTCCAATAGATATCCGCTCACGATTAGACCAACAAACTCAAAATGTTTCTGAGATAAAAGAACTCCTTATACAATATAAACAACGTCAAGAAAGTCAAACACATAGGTCTAGGAGTATATATGGAGACATTTCACATCGACCTAGGAGTGGACACGGGGAAGGTTATTATCCAAACACTAAACCTTATAAGTAACCATATTCTCCATGTAAAGAGGTATCCTATAATACCTATACCGTGAATTAATATTCTAACTCCTCCTACCCTAGGACGGATTACAAAAGGAAAGGTTAATCATCCAAATCAAACTTTAGGGAGAAGAGTTCTCAAAAAGTTTCTTTTTTTATCCTATTGTACCATCTTAAACACTTGAAACTTCTTTTCCTTCTCCCTCTCTTATATTTAATAAAGATATTCTACCTATATCTCCATATCCTTTGAGTTTTTCTGATTATAGTCGGGAACAACAATTTTTTGAATGTTCTTCTACTGACACAGTTTGTTCCACACATCATGATGATAACAATTCCATTGATACTGGCCTTTCTTTCCATGAAAAGGAAATATTTGACATTCCAGTTTTGGAATCTACAAACAAAACCAAACTCAAAGAAAATTCTTTGTCTAGAGCTTAACCAGACATTAAAAACTCTTTCTCCTTAGACCAATCTTGTGAGGAGTTACTTGATGCCAATCTTTTCTTTGGACCCATTTCCAATGAGAAGAGCGAAAAGGAAAAATCAAGAGCGATAGAGAAACTAGACAAGATAAAGAATTTTTCTGAAGAGTTGACAACAGAAGAATCTCCACCCCTAAAAACTCAAAAGGAGGTACCTAACCTTATAGAGACACTAACCACACAATCTCCTACAACTCTAAGATATGCTAAACCAAAAATTAAGATATCTTCTAAATAGTTTATTAACATTGAGCATAAAGGAGAGGAGTCTAATACTAGTATTGTTCATGTTACTTCCAATGACTTTTCCCTTGATTCCAATATTTTGTTTCAAAATGTTAATAAACTTCATACTTTCTATAGAGAAAATGATTTTCATCATACTTGTCACATTTTCAAAGGTTTTCTCTTATGGATAGTTATCTCTTTATATCTTTGTTTATTCAAATATTGAAATACAACATAAATACCTTTTTTCCATCATATAAAATCTTTTCCTTCAAAATGATGGGGATTTCGTTGTGACTCAACTAGTGAAAGTCAAGCCTTTTTTAGGACATTATGATAAAAACGTTTTAAGTCCCATTATTCCTATAGAAGTTTGTGAGTTTTTATTAGACAACCCTGAGAATTTTTCAAGTACATTTTTTTACAAGGGTTGTTTTCCTAAAATTACTTTCACTAACAAATGAAATAACTTTGTGACTAGTTTTCCTTTTGAAAATCTTTTGTCTAAAGCTAGCCAATATTTTGTTCAAACATCTTGTGAAGACTTGCTAGTAATAAAACAAGACGATCAAAAGTTTAGGCAATTTCATGAGATAGCAAAACTGAAAACTCAAAATAAAAAAAGTACTCCTTACATCTATTTTATCAACTTATTAAGAAAGAAGTACCTTACCATTGAACCAAAGGACATGTTTTCCATTTTTCTTCTTTCTTTTATTGTCCATATTTCTTTCATGTTAATTTTTTATTATTTTTATAGGGAAATTTTTAACCCTAGACAAAACAGCAAATTTTTTCCTATATCTCTTAACCACAAAGAGGTTCGAGAGGATACTAGTAAACTAAACAAAACTTGATCAAGAAAATATTAAAATTAAAAAACCACATAAATTAGATGACCATATTACCTCAACCCAGAGAATATTTTGCATGTTTGTGTCTCTTAATCGAGAAAATTCTTCTTCCTATTCTAGTTCTTTTTCTTCTACATTATTTTCTCATTTTCCTATGGTGTTCCCTTTACCCGCTTTAGGTAATAAGAACCATCATAAAGGTACCATACAAAATACTTTTTTTGTTTTCGGTTTCTACATCCATCCACTTCTATTCATTTGCATTCTTCTTATGTTTGTTGTCTTTTCCAGGTCTCTTATGAACTTCTTTGTTACAATAATAACATATTATTGTTCTTGTGAGATTGTGATCGGCATTTGACTTTGTTTTTATTTCTTACACGAGATTTCTCTGATTTTCACTTCTTCCTTGTTTCTCTATAACATTTGCTTCAAATTAGAAATTTGTACTTCTTTCTTTCTTCATTCAACAGATTCTCTGAAACAGTGTCCATTGAGATCTTCCTATATGGGACTGAGTTGTTAAGCATGACCACCAAAGTGTCCCAAATTTGAGGCAACTAATTGAGTAGCAAAAGTACTTGCAACTCATCATCAATCTCCATATCTATCTTTGTAAATTGATTAGCAAGATCCTTTAATGAATTTAAGTGCTCCATCATACTTTGACCATCCTTGTAGTCAAGTTTCATCAGTCTTCTTATAAGAGATACTTTATTTCTTGGAGTTTCTTTTGAATCATACATTTAAGTTTTGACCACAACTCATAAGCATTTGTGTATGTGGACACATGCTCAAACAAACTTTTATCAATATACTTTCGAATCATTGCAACAAATTTTCGATTCAAAAGTTCTTAAACTTTGTCATTCTTACCTTCTGGCTTGCCTTTTCAAGAAATGGACTCGTGCATATCCTTACGGTGTAAATGATCCTCCATCATGGGCTTCCAATAGGAATAGTTGTCTACTGTCAACTTGAACATGTATCCATTAGTAAAGAATCCTTCCATCTTGTATCAGATCTCTGATACCACTCACTGGTGCAGAAAGGAAAAACAACGGCAGTTATTTTCAATTTAAAACGGCGGCTATATAGCCGCATTTGATGTACACGTAGTCTTAAATCGAAGAGATAAGAAGGCGGCTATTTAGCCGCATTCGTAAAATTGATTTATAAATGCGACTATTTACCATAGTCGAATTTATAAATCGCATTTACGAATGACATTTAGGGTTTCTTTTCTTTTTTGTTGTTGTTTGGGTTTCTAATCAAAGTTCTCAACTTTGATCTTTTCCGAAGAACATGTCATTATTGAACATGTCATTAAGGCGGCAACAACAACGAGGAAGGCACAATAGAGAGCAAACAAAAACTTTTCCATTGAAACAGTGACCTTAGCAATGGCATAAGAGAAAACAAAAGAGAAACGGAAAACATACAAAAATCAATGGTGAAGAAGAAGAGAGGAAGACAATGCTTACTAATGGCACGAAGACAATGCAAAGAAGAGAGAAAGAAATGAGGAAGCATAGTTAATGGAAGAAGCACAAAAGAGAAACGAAGCGCGAGAGAAAGGAGAATATGAAAACGTAAGTGGCGCGCTTCTGAGTTAAGGTAAAAAAAGGTTTTAAGAATGAGTCTATTACAATTAGTTGCCTTCTTAAATCAAGTTAGTTTCAAAAACGCATTAAATAATGGGTCGTTGTTTTAAACTTTTGTACTAGTGACTGTTGGGAAAATCATAACTAATTCTCCCTCCTTTGTGTAGATACAAAATGGACACTTGCAAAAACAATAAGCAGAAAAAAGAAAATAGAACAAAATAGAGTAATAACACCGAGTATTTGTAACGTGGGAAAACCTCCTCAACTTGAGAAGTAAAAACCCACAAGACCTAGTCCAAAAAATGTCTTCACTATGAAAGTAAGATTACAATATCGGTTTCTCTCACTTTATAAGGATAACACTCAATCTCACCCAACAAGGATGAAATATAATATCTCTCTAGCCTCACTAGGATTTTTAATCTCACACTATGGTGGATATCAATTCTCTCATTTAATATCTATGTTGCTCTTCTCACTTGCTTGCATTTCTCTTTCTCACAAATTCCCTTTATAGAGAGAAGGAGAAAAAAGCTTCATCATAAAAAGATAATGGATAATTAATGCTTCTCACATATATAATTCCTAAGACATTGAAATGTCATCATTAAATATATATTCAATGAATCAATTACCAAGATTTATTGATTATGGCCTTCCATTCATTCATTTGATTAAGGAGTGACGACACTTATTAGTCACTCAACACTTATTAGTCACTTTATTACTTATCTATCTCTATGCTCTTAGTGAATTGAGCATTAGAGAATCTTCTATCATATTATTGAACTATCATTCGATTTCTTCATTGAAGCTAAGTAGCGCTTCAACGAAAGGTAAATAAACTAATATAGCTTGTACATTCACGATTCCAATTCATTTTCGGTAATAACACTATTATTTGTATCTTAATGGATAATACTTATTTTTGTGAAACCTATTCTCTATTATATATTGGGGGTATACTTATTTAATTATTTTTTTTAAGAAATTGGGTTACGAGTGATAAACTTTTCGGATGGTGGGATCTACCCATTTT
>Ga0123341_1005364_pt1 | contig 11423 bp, 11 predicted proteins | sample Turbeapinknodule_FD_89959 | JGI IMG/M metagenome (GOLD analysis project Ga0123341, IMG submission 89959) | Root nodule microbial communities of legume samples collected from Mexico - Turtle bean Mexico pink nodule | ecosystem: Host-associated > Plants > Roots > Nodule | place: Mexico: Nepantla... | reverse complement strand
GACTTAAAAGCTTATAAATATAATTTTATTCTCTCTGTCACTCACTAATTATTTTCATATTTTTTTTAAAAATTTACTAACTTTGAGCATGAAAGAATATTTTACGGATAGATCTGTACTTCATCAACAAAAATCGGTAGCTCTTAGAAAAGATCGACTCATCAAATGTTAAGTGATCCTTTCAAACGGTTCCAACTCAATCTTAATAAAAAATAAACTATAATATTTACTATTATTTTTTATTACCGATATTTAGTCCTTATTGATTTTATGAAGTACTAGTAAAAACATTTGTGAACATGAGAAAAAACTTATTAACGTCTAATTAGCAGCGCAAAATTACACTACAATAATAACAGTAGTGACAATTTTAAATTATTAACACAACTTTTTTAAGTGATTATGATCCACCCAAACTACTCAAGTGGACACTAAGTTTTCTAGGTATTTTCATAGTGATTTTACTGATAACATTCTATCCACTCAAACACCTTATTGGCTTCATCATCTTATCACGAAAATCGCGATCACTTCCAATTTCATAAGTCAACGAAACATGACAATGACTCCTGCATCGTCCACTAATCATGGTGTGCACAAGTCAGAAATGTCTGCTACAAAATTCAACGTTCCACTATGACCCACATTCGTTTTTCTTCATAAGAAGCACTTAGCTCAGCGAAAATGGTAAAATAAATATGTATTCCTCATACAAAGCCATGTTCTTATTGTTCCTATGCACTTGGGGTGCAAAAGCTGTTGACCCTTTAGGTGAATTCTGCAATAGAAACACCAACATCAGCAATGGAGGAAAACTATCTGCCAATATTGATAAAGTATTGGGTGAAGTAGCCCTCAAAACTCCCTCCACTGGTTTCGTTGCCACCACTTATGGAAAAGGCCGAGACCAAGTGTATGCATTGGGTCAGTGTAGGGGAGATGTCAGCACTGAAGATTGCTCCAGTTGTATTCAAGATGCCACAAAGCAAATCCTTCAACGCTGTCCAAACCAAGCTGATGCAAGGATTTGGTATGACTATTGCTTTCTAAGGTTCAACAACAAGAGTTTCTTTGGTGAGGTTGACACATCTTTTGGTATATTCTATTTCAATGTTGAAAATGTAACTGACCCTGAAGCTTTTAACGAGGAGCTTGGGGCTCTCATGAATCACATTAGGGCACAAGCTGTGGTGCCTAAAGAGGAAGGGCTTGGGAAGGGAAAATCTGTGTTGTCCCCATTTGTGACACTCTATGCATTGGTGCAATGCACAAGGGACTTGTCCCAAATATCCTGTGCTCAGTGTTTGGCTATTGCAGTGAACAGCTTCTCCAACTTTTGCAGCAACCGTAAAGGGTGTAGAGTGCTATACAGTTCTTGCTATGTTCGATATGAACTCTACCCTTTTTTCTTCCCACTTGATTCTAACAAAACAGGACCTTCCAATGCAGTAAGACTCAGCGTTTATACTTAAAATACCATTCTATTATGCCAAAACTCTGTTCTTGGTTGCTACCAAACCTTTCATCTTTAACATGCAACTTGCATTTTGAAAAACTTTGAATCTATGATATATTAAAGCATAGGGCGGAAAGTTTGCCTTAATGGTGAAATTCAATTTATTTCCTATGGATTTGGGTAAAAAAGTTATTACTTAGATTTAAATAAATTGTGTTCATGGCTAACAACTTTATTTCACTAAAACTGTTTTAAGTCTACACAATTTCATTTAATCGAAGAATGAGTCTTTATAAAGACGATCTCCTAATAATTGTGAAGTCGTGACTAAATCTTCATGACTTTGTTATGATTTGTTTAGTTATCAAAAATCAATTTACGAAGTTAATTGAAATTGTTCTAACTTTAAATGATTTTGATTTGAAGAAATTATAAAGAAGTCGTAAATTTTGTGGACAACTTCAATCGTAAAGAAGTCATGCATGTCTTACGCAACTCCAAATAATCTTAAAAATTTAGCTCAACGAAATCATGCGTGAACAACTTTTTCATACGATGGTATATGTAAAAGAATTTTTTTGCTGTGTGCCTAATCGATTTCGGATATTTATTGTTAATTCCATACCATTAACTACATTTCAAACCCTGAAACAAATATTTAATAATTATAACAAATAAACAAATATAAAAGTTTATGTATTACTATGGAACTTCACATCTTAACTACAGTGATACCTCAAGTAACAACAATCATCTGTCATCATATAAAAAAATATTGTTAATAAAATAAAAAGAATATGAAAAAAGTAAATCAAAATTTATATGTTAACAAAAACGATACATAAATAGACTATACTTATTTACAAAGAATTCTAATAATAGACTATATGAAAATCTATTATACCAATAAAATGATTCTATATGAATAAATCCTAAATTAGCCAATTTAATATTTCAACAATATTTTTATTCTTTTTTCATTTTATAAAAATAATTATATAGTTCTTTTCAACAACTTATTCCTTTAAAAAGAAATGTCAGTTTTGCTGATTTTTTTTATTTTTATTTTTTATAGTTCTTTCCGTTAACTACTATTCAATTACATAAATTAATAATAATTAATAATAATTTCAAGATTGTACTCATTTGGATATATTATATTATGTAATATTTGTCACCAATGTTTGATAAACAAGTGGTTTTGACAAATTACACAATCTTATACGTATAATTCATGAACCCATTAAACCACGAACACAACTTCTTCATAGTTAGAGTCGTCCACCAAATTCACGACTTATTTATAATTTCTTTCAACCAAAATCGTTTAAAGCTAAAATAATTTTAATTAATTTTATAAATTATTTTTTGATAATTAAACATAAGGGTTTGTCACAATTTTATAATTATTATCAAATATTTTTGTCTGTAAAAACTTTTTCTTTATGATTAAATGAAATCATCGGGCTTGAAATGATTTTGTTACCTACACACGACTTACAAATATATTTTTACCCAAATTCATAATAAATAAATAGAATTGCATAATTAACTTAAATTTACCGCATTGTCTCAATCGTTGGTCGATTATATAGTCCAAAAGCTTTGTATGTTAGGTAAGTAAACATGTCACATCTTTTATGTTCTCATTTACAATTTTTTTTTCGAACGGAGTTTGAATCAAGAGAATTATTGAACCTTTTTTTCGTTCAGTCAGCCTACACCTCACTCCTTCCTCTCGAATGAACTCCTGACACTCTTGCTCTTTCACTCCTTCTCTCTGTGAACTCCAGGTTCTGTGATCTTTCATTATTGGGCATGATTAAGGATTTAATATGTAATTAAGAATGCAGTATTTAATGCTTAACCTTTGATTTCTTTTGCTTGGGCGTGATGGTCTCGGTCGACCTCGATTGGATGTTGGACTTTGACTTGATCGTACAGACTAACCGCTTGCCCCATAGGCTCAAGGATGTTGAATCCAAAGAGTCTTTGTGATGGTTGAGCTTTCCGAGGCGAGATGTGACATTGGCAGTGCCAGACGCGTAATGATTACTAGGGTTTTTGGCACCATTTGATGTGGGTCGTTGGATTAAAGGGGATTTAACGGTTAAGATGAAATGGACATTCGCTCTCCCTCTCTCATCGAGGGCTATAAATAGTGGTCCCCCACTGATCCTTCTCATTGCTACTTCGCTCTGACTTCTGAACCCCAATCATTATGGCAAGGTGTTTTCCCTTCATCCTGAGAGGTTAGTCAGTCTTCCCCTATCTCTTCGTCTTCTTCTTCTCCTAATTCCTCCACGACTGAGCCTTTGTCGGTTGGGGCAATTCAAACATTGCCCCGTGGAGACTTCTGTGAAGGTCAATGATCCGTAGGACGACCGGGCAGACCTTGCCTGAAGAGTCATCTCATCGTTCGAGATTTGACTGGGTTGATCCCAAGGTGACTGAGTTCATCTATTGAAGTCGGATGCTGCTGATGACATCTTGGCAATTGATTATTATCGATCGACCGACACCACTTGTATGGGTCGAGCTACCTTAGAGGGTCCATTTTTCTTTGTTTATTCCTGCCACTTCTCAGACCTGCACGTCGCTTTACCTTTTGATGATTTCATGATGGGTGTCATCCGGGCACTCAACGTTGCTTCTTCACATCTCCATCCAAACACATGGCCCTCCAAACCTTTCGACTTATATGTGACATGTTTCGTCTCTGTCCAACTCCTTCCACCTTCCTCCATTATTACCATCCCACCCGACCGACCCTATTAGATGGTTATCCCTTGTCAATTTGTCATAGTATGAGGGTGCTAGTTTCTATCCACTTTATGCTCTTACGTGGGAGGCACTATTATTGTACGTTTGTGTTTCTCTTGTTATTCCTATTAATGGTAAGCTTGGTTTTATTATCATTTTTATTGCACTCTATTTGTATCTTCTGGAATGTTTGTTGTTTTTTGTGTTAGTTTGCAATAATGGAGAATTGTTTTTTATTTCAAGGAGGAGAGACTATTTAGGTAATGACTTTAGGGATAAACTTGACAGAAGGAATTTATGTTCTCGAAGGTACTCACCAACTCAAGATGCAAGAGGCCACTAGAGCATCCGTGGTCAGACACAACAACTTTATATTTCCAGTCTTCAACTTCATCTTCACAGCCATTGCACGATTGTGTGCATCACGTCTCATATCCACACGATTACACCCACCTTTCTTCTCTGCCCATTCAAATGCAAGTAGAACCAAGAAGTTCCCGTTCACTCTCCCAGAGAAATTTCAATACCTGTAACCGTGTGGGAATGCTACGCACCGCCACACAACACAACGGCAGTCACATTCGGAGGAGACACTGCCGGAAGCTTGGTCGCTGAAGTTGCCGACAACGATGGGAGGAGATGCTACTGGCGACGATGAGGAGATCCCTTTCTCCGCCACGTAAGCAACCACTTGACACCTCACATCTCTTAATCTCACCTCTCTCTGCCACGTAAGCAGCACTTGACGCCATAAGGAGCGACTTAACGAAAATGACCAATTTAGATACATTTTAAAAATTATAGGACCAAATTGATTTTTTTAAAAACCACTGTACCGACCAGTCCTTGGACATCGCTGACTACTAGTAATGGTGGGCCATGTAAGATGGGACCCACAAGCGGCATGGGGCCACTGTCTCACAAGTGACATGCGCCAAGGTGCTGATGAGTGGTCAGACATCGATCACCAGTATGTGCTGATGTGTCCTCGGCATCAGAGTGAGGGCGATGTGACATCAAGCATCGGTGACTCAAACAGCAGAGCTGGACCATGAGAGGTGGATCCCAACAACACACCAGTTATAAGTAGGGGGAAGCATAGATCACGAGGGGTCCCTGCGTGTGGTGTCAATAGCGCATTCAGGCGCGACACAAGTAAAGAACCACTGGAAGCGCTAAGGCCCATTAGGGTTACGTTGCAGGGGTAGGCTGCATGCATGGCACGTGAACAACTAGGGTACCCCTAAGACGGATGGCCCCAGAGATTAGGTGCACAAGTTGGTACCCAGGTGGCCATTCTGTCAGAGGTTGCACTCCAGTAAGGGAGCCTTACGCGCTAGATTGCCCTAAGATTGGGTGATAGCAGCGCTAAGGCATACCCTCAGAACCCCTAAATGCGGGTAGCGGAAATAGCGGAAACCCTAGACTATATAAAGGGTAGTAAGAAACCTCACAAGGTACGCAAGTTTTAGGCAATCTTTTACATAGTTCTTGAGACGAACTGAGAGATACACATTTCTGTTTCATTGCCCCAGTATTGACTTGAGCGTCGGAGTGCAAACGGCCTCTAGAGCCCCCCTTTGGCTTTGCAGGTTCAGGGTGTTTGATCGAAAGAAAACACGAACGAAGGCAGAGAGAATTGGGCGTGTGATCGTTGTTAGAAGTATGAGGGCAATCGAGTCAACCGGTAGGAACATTTGGTGCCCACCGTGGGGCACGATCAAAATTTTTGTCCCATTCAAAAGCATAAAGCGAAGATTCGTCAATATGAGAAACACGAGGCAAGGATCCGTCGCACCAAATGGAGGCGAGAGCATCACCATGCAACAGATCATGGAGACGATGCACGCCCTTCAGGAAACGGTGGCGACATCAATAATGGATCAAAAACGCATCCAGGTTGATATGGTTGCGTCGTAAGCAAGAAATGAAGAACTGCGCAGGACCAATGAGGAATTGCGCAGGAATTTGCAACAACAGGCAGGGGAACATGTGGTGGATGAACAAACGCCACCCACACCACCTAAGGCTTTCCCAATGCCGTTTTTGCAGCCGATCATAGACGTCGTGATACCAACCACGTTCGTGGGTCTTAAAGCCACCTTTACAGGTGTAAAGGACCCAAAGGCTCATCTCACGACCTTCCACACACAGATGATGCTGACTGGGGGATCTGACACAGTGCATTGCAAGTTGTTCATGAGCATGCTGACAGGCACGACGCTAGATTGGTTCATCAGCCTCCCTGATGGGCATGTGACATTGTTCGCGTAGTTTTGTACGTTGTTCAGGGAGCAATACATAGCCAATCGGGCTCCCCCACCGGTCTCTTACGATTTTTTCGACGTAAGGCATTACCAAGGGGAGTCCTTGAAGGACTACTGATAAGTGTCTAATTTCCGTAATATTTCATATTAAAATATAGACACTTATGAGGATTTATTGTTAATTTACATATAAAATAATCCTTAATTTATGAATTTATACCTTTTTACATTTTTTATGATCTTTACTTGAATAAGAGCATTTTATTCCCAAATTTGGTGTTAATTGCAGATTTCTAGGGAGGATTGAAGATTTGGAGCAAAGGAGAATAATTTGAGATAAGAAGATAGAAGGTCCCATAATGGAAAAAGATGCAAAGAAAGATTGAGCCTTTTTTATGTTTTATCACTTAGCCCATTAGCGCGACACAAGAAGGAACCTAACCCTAGAAAATTAGGATAAATAGGGGGCTAGAGGTTCAACCCTAGGGTGCCAGATTGAGAGGAAAACACCATAGAGTGAATTGTAACCCAATTGGGAGAATGGAATGTGCTAGAAGTATGCGTGGCTAATTCTACCCTTTGGGATTGGGAGTAATATGCTCAAACTCTTATGTATTGAGGTGATATCTTATATATTAATATTTAGTTCTTGATTGATTATTGGTATTGTCGTTTTACTTTTAACTTTCTGTGACAAATTGAGAATCTTAAATCTGACCGGGAGGTATTTTTAGGGTTTGGACCTAAACAACCATACTTAACATATTTGAGTGTTAGGAATAGACTTGAAATGTTAATTGTTATTAAACGTATGAACTTCGTTCTAAGTTGTTCTTATAATTATGCGAGGGATCGATAGTTTGGGGACATTCTTAAGGATTTTATATGCGAGGAATCGATATAAATGATTTTTATATGGGCATCAATTTCAATCAAAAAACTTAATATTGACATGCTAATCAAAATACATAAGAGTGAGATAGATGAAACTTAATCCCTATTTTTCCAACTTGAAACAACCAATTTTTTGTTTGTTTTCTTATTGATCAGTGCCAACACAATTAATTCAAAACCTTTTTTATTGTTTTGTTTTTATATTTAGCGATTATTGTACTCAATAATTCATTGTTCCTCTTGGGATCGATATTCGTCCTTAGGGACAATTATTACATTTGATAAACGCGGTGCACTTGCCGTAAAATGTCATCAACTACCTCAACAGATTCGGGGCATAGGTGGTGAGGCTGCACACCAAGGACGAGGATATGATGGTGCACGCCTTCAGGAAGGGAATCATGTCGGGACCCTTCAGTGAATCACTCATCAGGAGCCGTCCCAAGACTTTCAGTGAGATCAGGCGTCGAGCGGTAGCCTATATCGTCGCGGAAGGGGAACTCACCGAGAAGCGCGGTGGCGTTGTCCCCACCCGCCCGCGAGGGCCAAGTCGACCTCAGTCCATGAGGGTAGATGAGGCAACGACGGAGAAGAAAGCCTCAACAAAGCAGCAACCCTACGAGCCCATGAAACCCCACACCAAGGGGCGCGTGAGGGAGGATGTGCCACTAAGACACAACTTCCTAGTGGAATTGAAAGAGCTGATCGTTGTCCCCAACATAGCGGAGAGACTGAAGATGTCCGCAAAGATTGACAAAAGGTTGGGGCCTAAAAAGGACGCCTGGTGCGAGTTCCACCACGCGTATGACCACCCCATATGCAACTGTTTGGCACTCGGACACCATTTGGACGAACTGGTGAAGAATGACTTCCTGAAGGACTACTTGTTGGAGTCACAGGGAGCCCAGACATTGGTAGCGCCAGGAGGTGATCAGGGGCACGAGATGCCCGTTCATGGTGAGATTCACACCATTTCGGGGGGTTTCTCAGGTGGAGCATGCACCGCTTCTCAGCGGAAGAAATATGCACGAAGGGTGATGACGGTAGAGGCACAAGAGGCAGAGCAAGTCCTCGATGTCAACCTCGTCTTCACCAAGGCTGACCTCCGAGATGTCGTCCCCCACGACAATGACCCAGTGGTGATCTCGGTAGTGACCGTAGGGAGAAAGGTGCACCGTGTCCTAATGGACCAGGGAAGCTCGGCAGACGTGATGTTCTGGTCGACTTTCAATAAGTTGCAGTTGTCTCCTGACCAATTGAGGCCTTACATCGGCTATTTGTATGGGTTTGTTGGAGACTAGGTGGAAGTGCGTAGGCACAAAGAGCTGAGAACCACCTTCACAGATGGTGTTGCCTCCCGCACAGAGAACATCAGGTACCTTGTTGTTAACGCTCCCTCAGCTTACAAGATACTATTGGGCAGACCAGCGCTGAACAGGTTGAGGGCGGTAGCATCGACAAGGCACATGAAGATGAAGTTGTCTGACTTGGGGGAACAGTGATCACCATCAAGTCAGACCAGAAGGAGGCTAAGAGATGCTACGAAAATAGCCTTAAAACGAAGAGAGGGGTGTTCACTATCACCACCCAAGCCCCAAGTGAAGAAGGGGTCGCCCGCACAGAGATCACCCGGAAAAGGCGACCCAAACCAGCTGGAGACGTCCTAGAGAGGGAGATCGGTGGAAGAATGTTCAAACTTGACAAGACTTTAGGCCAAGGAACACAGGACCAGATTGTCGAGGTCATAGCATGACACTTGGATGCCTTCGCATGATCCGCCTCGGACATGCCTAACATAGACCCCGATTTCCTATGCCATCGCCTTACGATGGATCCCCAGGTCAGGCCTGTCCGCTAGAGAAGGAGAAAGTTTAACGAGGAGAGGTGGCAGGTCATCAAAGAAGAAACACAGAAGTTGCTGAGCGCTGGCCACATCAGGAAAATTCAGTACCCGGAGTGGAGGATGTGCATAGACTTCACGGACCTCAACAAGGCCTGCCCGAAGAACTCCTATCCCCTACCAAGCATTGATGCTTTGGTAGATAGCACCTTGGGTTGTAGGTTGCTCAGCTTCCTGGATGCTTTTTCTGGGTATAACTAGATCAAGATGCATCTCAGGGACGAATGCAAAACGACGTTCATGACAGAGCTGTCTTGCTATTGTTACACAGTAATGCCCTTTGGGCTGAAGAATAAAGGTGCCACCTACCAGAGGCTGATGAACAGAGTGCTCGCACCCATGATAGGGTGAAATGTGAAGGCCTATGTGGACGATATGGTGGTGACCTCACAGGTGAAGGATCAGCATGTCACTGATTTAGAAGAGCTATTTACCACGATAGATAAGTATAGACTGAAGCTGAACCTCGAGAAGTGTGCGTTCAGGGTGGAAGCGGGTAAGTTCTTGGATTTCCTACTCACTGAGTGTGGGATAGAGGTGAACCCCGAGAAGTGTGCTGCAATCCTCGCAATGAAGAGCCCAATCTTGGTCAAGGAGGTGCAGCAGGGCGGATGGTCGCTTTGTCCATATTCGTATCAGCTGGAGGGGACAAAGGTCACCCTTATTTCCAGTGCTTGAGGAGGAACAACAGGTTCATCTGGACTAGGGAGTGTGAAGAGGCGTTCCTAAAGTTGAAGGAGTACCTGGTCAGTCCCCAAGTGTTGTGCAAGCCGCTGCTGGGTACTCCGCTTCGTCTGTACTTCACAGTTACGGAACGGGCGATCAGTTCGGTCCTTGTGCAGGAACAAGACCAAGTGCAGAAGCCAATATACTTTGTGAGCAAAGTATTGCAGGGACGGAGGTACCAGGCCCTAGAGAAGGCAGCCCTGGCAGTGGTGTTCTCAGCGAGGAGACTTCGCCACTACTTCCAGAGTTTTACTGTACTAGCGACCGTCATACAGGAAACCCTAAAGACATCTCAAACCTTCACCGCAGATAATTTGGTGGAGGTCCATCAGGTCAGTACGTCGAGAGGAGGGAAGAGGAGTCATCGGTCACTGACTCAGGAGACATTGAGAATGCCCAGGATAAGCACATACCCAGTTCTTGGGGAAGAGGCATTGCAAGTTTGCCTGGTTGAAGGAGGAGAAACCTGAATGACGCCCTATAAGCGTTACCTGGCTAATGGGATACTCCCGCTGGAACCCATAGAGGCCAGGAAAATAAAGAAAAATTCATTCAAGTACACCCTCATCGATGAAGAGTTGTTCAGACACGGGTTCACCCACCTTATTCTGGTATGTGTAAGTGGTGAGCAATGTGCACGAATAATGGCAGAACTCCACGAAGGGATATGCGGGAGTCATAGGTGGTCGATCTCTAGCATCGAAGGCCATCCGTGCGGGATATTATTGGCCAACCATAAGGGAAGAATGCACGAGGTACGCACAACAGTGCAAGCAATGTCAACAACATGCTGACTGGCACAAGGCGCCACCAGAAGAGCTCAAGTCGATTTACAGCCCCTGGCCGTTTCATACCTGGGGAATCGATATACTGGGACCTTTCCCTTTTGCGATACGACAGATGAAGTACCTCGTGGTCGTCATAGAGTATTTCACGAAGTGGATAGAGGCTGAGCCAGTGGCGCAAATCACGTCCCAAAAGATCCGGCACTTTGTGTGGAAGAACATAGTCTGCCGTTTCGGAGTACTGAAATGCTTGGTGTCTGACAACGACACCCAGTTCGCAAGCTAACAGCTGAGAAAGCTGTGTACAGAAATTGGGACAAAGCAGGTGTTCGCATTAGTCGAGCACCCCCAAACGAATGGGCAGGTCGAGTCTGCCAACCGAGTCCTGCTCAGAGGTCTGCAGAGAAGGCTCGAGAAGGCCAAAAGGACTTGGGCAGAGGAGGTCCCTAGAATTGTGCGGGCTTACCACACCACTCCCTAGTCCACCACCAAAGAAAGACCTGTTGGAGATTGCTATCCGTAAAGGTATACGTTCTACTCGTAATCCCTCTCCACATTATACTGCTTTGAGTTACCATAGACTATCTCAACCTTTTTATACCTGCCTTTCGTCTATTTCTTCTGTATCCATT
>Ga0123341_1005363_pt1 | contig 11425 bp, 8 predicted proteins | sample Turbeapinknodule_FD_89959 | JGI IMG/M metagenome (GOLD analysis project Ga0123341, IMG submission 89959) | Root nodule microbial communities of legume samples collected from Mexico - Turtle bean Mexico pink nodule | ecosystem: Host-associated > Plants > Roots > Nodule | place: Mexico: Nepantla... | reverse complement strand
CTTATGCATTTCCAAGCCTGAAACAAAAGCACAAAAGATCATTGCAATTTTCTTTCTTTAATGACAAATTGTGAAATGTATGCAGATTAGCCTACAGGGTAATCAACAGCTTGGTACAAAAAAAGATGAGAAATAATATAGTGAAGAAGGAGAATGAATACTGCAGTGGCATGAGTTAGTGAAGTATAAAAGGGTGGCAACAGGGGAGGGTAAAAGTTTGTTTCTTTATAAAGAAAAGGAAATAAAAGAAATAAAAATCAGATTTTGATGCTATAAGGAAGTTGTAATGAATGCATCAGGATTCAGTATTGAAGTGGGTAATGAGGAGAAAGTATGTAATGTTACCTTTGATTGACTCTGAATGAAGAGATATTCTGGGTTGCATGAAGAAGTAAAATTAAGAACAGTGATAATATATTTATTTTTCTGAAGGAGGAGACTATTTTATTCAAAAAATACTTTTTTATTTGTAATCTACTAAATAATTTTTTCTTAGTACAGCCTTGTATATTTGTCTTGTATGATACTTTTCTTAAAAGTGTTACTAAAAATCAGTGCTAAAGTTGATTTTAATAATTTATTTTCTTTGGTTTTGCATGCAGAAATATTTTATTTAACAATTTCGCATCTCATCTCCCTACAATTATGTTGAAATATATTTATAAATTACAAAATTATAATAAATAAATAATGAAATAAAATTAGTATTATTGATTAAATAAAATTATTTATATTAATTTATAAGATTAGCATTTTTTCCTAAATAATAAGAAATAATTATTTTATATTAAATTTTATTTTATTATTTATAAAATAAATATTGATAATAAGGATTTGAAGTTATAGTTAATGATTATTTTTTTTTTCCAAAATAATTCTAGTAATAGGAAGTTGATAAGATAATTGAATATAAAAAAGGGTACTGATATTTTTACACCTTTATTGAGTTTGCTCCATAATACACCCAACTGACATGACATTTTTAATATTAAAAAAAGAGTGTGTGGGTCCCACTTGCTGAATTGGAAAAAAATCCAAATTATAGCATTTGGAAGGTGCGTTTTTGGTTTTTGAAAGGGAGAGGTAGTGCGTCCAAAAAAAGGGTTTCTTCTTTCATTGATTTGTGCGTTTGAAAGGTAGGGTTGTGGATTGCGAAGGGAACGTTGCGTTTGAGGCTCTTCGTTGCGAAAGAACAGGTTCAAATTTGTGTGTGTTTTCGATTGGTGGGGTTTTGGATTGGGCGCGAAACAAGTGTGCGACGGTTATTGAAGGGAGAAGCAAGCTTCATAGCGGTGCGTTGGCATTAGGGTTTTGGTTGAAGAGTGCAAGTTCGAATCAGGTATGTATTTTGGTTCGTTTGGTTTAGGGCTTATTTGTTTGATTGTTTGCTTTTGGTTTGATTTCCGTTGTCTAGCGTTCAGTGTAGTGCGTTCAGTGTAGTGTAACTGCGTTTCTTTGTTTGTAGTTTAACTCAAAAGGGTCAATATCACTAAATTTATGGCATTGGAAAAATGAAGTTGAAAAAGAAACTTCATCTACACTTTTTCATAAGTAACAAGTACCTAGAAGTGAAAATAAATATCCCCGTATCATGCATTAGATGGATGTTAGAGTTGCTGACCATGAACTTCAGCGTGGTCTGCATAAGAATAAGGTATGCCATTTTTATTGGAATTTCTATCACATTAATGTTGTTTTGAATGTAGATAATTAAGTTTTGAATTATATATGTCAACGAACAGGTTGTTGTTGAGTTATGTGCTTCCAATGAAGAACTTTGCAGTGAGTTTGTTCAAGAAGGTTTTCACCAAATTAGCGTTGAAATTAGGAAGAACAAACCAACAAAGGATGAAGTTTGTGCAATGAAGGTGAAAGTTGTTGAACTGATGCACAAATATGAGGAGCAAGAACTATTAATCACGAGTATGGAGAAAGAGGTCAACGAGATACTTAAGTTAATTACAAGCAAAAATTTTGTTCCTAATGATACTGTAAGAATTGATGGCTTAAACAAGAGGGGGGGGGGGTGAATTTTTTAGCAAAATATTTTCGCAAAGACTTGGTTTAGAATGAATCTTTAACAAACAATCTAGATAAGCACTTAAGGAAAGCAATCAAACAATCCAAAAGAAACAGATATAAGAATTTTAACCGGTTAAAACTGCGTTTTAATTGATTGTTTATGCCAACAGTAGAATTATCAAATAGTTATAGAGAGTTTGAGAGAAATAGAAATTTACACAATAGGTTTATACTGGTTCACTCAATCCCTGAGCTACATCCAGTTCTCAGACAACCCTCTAAGTTCCACTAGTAATCAACACAGATTACAACACACACCATAAAGAGGTGACTTTGAATCCCACAAAGCCTACTCACCCCTTTGCAAAACTTCACACCTCAAGACAGAACGACCTTTGTCTTTACAGGATTTCAAACACACACAATATGTAAACGAAGTACAATTACAAGAAACTAAGCAAGGATAGAAAACACATGGAATTACAGAACCAGAGATCCTATGATAAGATCTTGTCACCACAACAAAGCTTGAATAACACTCTTGCTCTTTTGAAAAAATCTTTTCAAAAACCATAATCTCTTTCTCAAATATGAATCAATACTTGTTGTATTTGTTGTGTATTTTGATTTGAAAGAAAGTTTTATTTATAGCATTTGAAAAGCAGCCGTTTTAGGCAGTTTTGATCAACTGAATCAGTTAAAACAAGTTTTCAAAAATCTGTTATGAAAACACATATTTAACCGGTTGAAACCACGATTTAACCAATTGAATGAGTCAAGCAGTTGCATAACTAATTCAAAAAGCAGTTTCAGAACTTCAAGCCAACTAAGTGACAAACAACCGATTATTTCAACAAACCAACCAGTTGTTTTCCCTTTTCTTGGGAAAACACTTAGTTTCTTAAAACAGTTTTGATCAAGCTTTGTGCAGGGTTAAAGACTGATTTTAACAAAGATTCTAAACAGTCTAATCTAAACCCAAACCCAAAAAGTAGCACAACTTCAGGCTTCATGTGGATTTGAAACATCAAAGCTCCCATGTTCAACAATCTTCCCCTATTTGATCGAGACAAATCCTTGGGATGCTTTTAGGAATGTTCTTGTTTAGAATCTAGTCAACCTGCATTCATTGAGAAAACACAAAAACACAGGGTAATCTAATCCAAAACAGATGAGCACCAAAAACCAGTTCTCTCTTGGTGATTTCCAAAACAGGAACATCAGTCAAATCAGTTGAGAAACCAGCACACATACACAGGTGCAAAACAGATAAACAATCAGTTATTTCGCAGAAATAACCGGTTGAAATTTTGTAAATCAGAGTTTAACAATTTAAAACAAAATTCAATTTTAAAATAGTTAAAGCAGTTCATAGCAGCAATGTTCAAAAAGCAGTAACGAAAGCAATTATTAAGAACATTACAGAACCAACAAACCAACTTTTCTCCCCCTATTTGTCTCATCAAATAGACAAAAGGTAGAAAAACAACAAAAACAAAAACAAATTTAAACCAGAAATTTTAAACAGAAGTAAACTAAAAAGAAGGATTGTCTTCCCTCTCAAATTATAGTTCCAAAATCTGTCTTTGGACTTTTTCAATCTGCTCATTCAGTGTTGAAAAATGTGTATCCTTGTTGCTAAATCTTGATTCAGACATAACATAGAAGTTCCTTTGATTCTTAGCAAAGGTGTCCATACAGTTGATCATCAATCTTTCAAAGGGTGACATTGTAGTCATCCTTTCTCCCATGTTAGTATCATTGTGATCATCCTCTTGAGTCTCAACAACTGGTTCATCTTGCATTGCTGCCTCCTCAGGTTCATCACCTTCATTCATTCCACTCGGGCCAGCTTGGTCACCATCCTGGCTTACCCATCTTCCACCAATTTTAGTAAATCCCATTTTACTTAGGGATCCACTATTGATCTCACTGGAGGGCTTGATTACTTCAACTAGCTCCCCTTCTATATTCACTTCACCAAATCTGGATATATGTTTCTAGTGAGCTCTAGGAATCTCTTCAATTTTTGCTATTTGATGATGCTTCTCACAGAGTCCAGCTTTTGTTGTTTCATCCAAGTGAATAAGACCACCTTGGGTGTGTTCACACTCTTTCTACTTGTTTCAAGTAGATACTTGTTGATAAGATCAACATCACCTGAAAACCACCCTTCAAATTTTCCACTGCTCTTAACACCCCTGGATTTCATTCTCTTAGCTGAAGGAGGAGTTCCAGCCATTGCTAAACTCAGAAACAAGCTTTGGCACACTGCAGAAAAAACCTTAGAACAAAGATAAGAAAAAACAGATTGTATGTGTGAGAGATAACATCTAATTGCATTGTTTTATATAGCCAAAATTCATGGTCAAAGATAGCATAGAGAGGGTTGTTTTCAAACAAAAAAAATAAATCAAATCTGAACCATAAAGTTGTTTTTGTCAGTCAAACAGAAAAGTACAGATTCACATGTTGATTTGACCAAACATTAAAGGCAATTTTGATTTTCAAGATTGGAGGAATCTGATTCATTAAAAGAAAATGTAGCAGAGTTGAATTGTGTTCAAATAATCAATTAAAGCAATATTGATGTGAGTTGATTAGAAGATGAAGCATTAATAAACACTTTCAAGAATTAGGATCAAGATTCTACAAGCAATTCAAGAACACAAACCAAGAAACCCATGGGAAACCCATTTCAAGAACACAAATCAAGAAACTCATAGGAAACCCATTTCAAGAACATGAACCGATTGATACATCAACAAGTAATTCCAACTGACTAAAACAAGAACAAATGACAAACTATTGATTAGAAACATTCAATAGCAACATTTGAACTGAAAATCAAGAAAACAACAAAGACATGTTTTAGAGTTTTTGATATAGAATGGGTATGGAAGAAGAAGATGAAGAGTTGAAGAAACTTATGTGGTTGAAGACAATGGGAGTGATCACGCAACTTGGATGGTGGAAGGCTCCAAGATGAGTGAGAGTGCCGCCACTTGAGGATTCCCAAGATCCACAAGATAAGACAAAGAGAAGGAGAGCAAGTCTCACAAAGAAACCACTCAAATTCTAGAGAGTAACTTCACTTTCAATTTCAATGGAGAGGGTCGGTCATTGTACAAGGGAAAATGAGTTGGAAAAGTCACTCTTCTAGCTCTTTGTAGCGCCTAAGAGAGAAAGGAGTATGAAGAGTCACTTCTTCCTACTTTTCCTAAAATATGCGCCTATAATGCCTTACAATGAGAGGTATCTTTTGGTTTTCCTCTTTTGGCATTTTCCTAAGGCTACTCCTATATTAAGAACACTAATAGGAAGAACTTCAAGTGTTGTGGTCCTTGACCATTCCTCCTATTGATGACATCTTTAAATTCTTGTTGAGATGACCCTTTAAATATAGCATCCTTGGTCATCTTCATGTATTTTTTATTCTCATCAAATATTGACCATAGTTATTACTTGGTTGAACAGAATCTCAAATCAGAATTTAAATTTTAAAAACATATTTGCCTAGTGTTTGTCAGAGAGAAAACAATCGATTGTTTCGAAGAAACAATCGGTTGAATTTCTGTACTGATGAAAACAAACAAATTTTCAATTTCACATGCCGTATACAATCATTATTGCTTACCATGTTCACAAGATATCAATTGTATAAGGAATAGATAGAATACAAAGTAATTACAGTCCAGACATAGAGTATAATCAATGAATTAGATTTAAGAAACAATGTTTTTAACAAAGAGAGAAATAAGAACTTCATTCTTAGATTTCAGTTTACACAAATGTAGATAGTTCATGGAATCAAAACAAGACTTTGACATGCACAAAGATCCTCTTGAGGTCCTGTCCTTTTTGAAACTTCAAGCAAAGTCAGAATTCTGCAAAACAAAACTTTGTCCAATCACAAAATTTGATCCCTTAAAAAAAATGTGACCTTTTGTGTTAGACCTGTCTTTGGAACCATCAATACGTCTAGGAATCCATTTAAAGATGCCCTTAGGCACAAGAGATTTACGAAACCTGCAGTACCTGACAGAATGGCCTTTCTTCATGCAATAGAAGCATGTAACGATCGGTTGAATCGATCTTTTTGTGTTATGCTCTTGTTGTGCTTGTCCTCACTTTCTTGGACAACAAGCCTATTTATTTCAAGCTCATGTTCTCTAAGCTTACCAAATAGAGATGCAACAGACATTGAAGTGAGATCCTTTGATTCTGAGATGGCAGTGACCTTTGGCTGCCATGTTCTATCAAGACATTTCAGTATCTTCATGTTCAGCCTCTCTTTATCAGAAGTCTTACTAAGACTCATCAAGTGATTCATTATGTGAGAAAACCTTTTTTGCACATCACAAATGGATTCTCCCTTCTGCATTTTGAAGAGTTCATACTCTTGAATCAGAGCATGCTTTCTAGCTCGCTTGACATCGTTTGTACCTTCATGTGTGACTTCTAAGATGTCCCACATTTCCTTAGCAGAGCTACATTGTGAAACCCTGAAAAATTCATCACAGCTTAAAGCAGAGGTTATTATATTCTTGGCAATCCAATCAAACTTGGCTCTTTTACTTTCAGTCTCAGTCCATTCAGATGAAGGTTTATCAATTAAAACCTCATCTCTTTTGACTTGAGGTAAAAGGTATCATTTTCAATTGATTCCCAAATACCCTTATCAGTTGAGTGCATAAAGATTTTCATTATCACCTTCCAAAACTGGTAATTAACCCCACAAAACAGTGGTGGCTTGTTTATGGAAGCACCTTCCCCAAAAGGCATTTTGTCAGCCATTAAAAATATTTTCCAGAAAAAACAGAAATATGAACTTGAGTAATTTTAAAAAACCTAGCTCTTGATGCCAATTGTAAGAATTGATGACTTAAACAAGAGGGGGGGGGGGTGAATTGTTTAGTAAAAGATTTATGCAAATACTTGGTTTAGAATAAATCTTTAACAAACAATCTAGATAAGCACTTAAGGAAAGCAATCAAACAATCCAAAAGAAACAGATATAAGAATTTTAACCAGTTAAAACTGTGTTTTAATCGGTTGTTTATACCAGCAACAAAATTATCAAACAGTTATAGAGAGTTTGAGAGGAATAGAAATTTACACAATACTTTTACAGTTGATTCGGTACACTTGCCGAGAAAAATCAACAAGGAGAAAGGCACACACAGTTTTATACTGGTTCACTCAACAAGAGCTACATCCAGTCCCACCTTATACCAAGATGGATTTCACTAAAGCAAAATAATATTTACAAAAACTCTTAGTTCTTGAACCCTCCAAGAACCAAGTCACAACCTGAAACCCCCTATTTCAGCAACACTAACTTCTAGAAACCCTATAAAAAAGTACAAATACAAACACCTTTACAAAAGAAAAGTAAAGGAAGGAAAAACCTGGATTGCAGATACAAGAGTTCAAAAATAGGACCCTCATAGCTGCAACACTTGAAAAAAACCTTGAATTTCAAGCCAAAGGCACTAGCACAAGAGCACTTCAAGTTTTTAATAAAAACTTTCAAAAACTAAAACTCACTTCAAAATCTTAATGAAAGCACTTGAAAAATGCATGCAAATCGTGATTGCAAGGTGTGTTTTGACCTGAGATCAACCTCTATTTTTATAGGTTTAAGATCAAAACAGATTTCCAAAAGCAATTAAGAACTGTTAAAAAAATAACAGATTAAAGTTCAAAAGAAGAGATTGTTTTTTGAAAATACTCTTGGTGGTAACATAACCACTTTCAAATTAGTTGATAACGGTAACTGTGAACAAAACTAAATTTGGAGTCAAAACGAAATTTTGAAAAAGTTTAATAGTTTTATACCAGTACTAAAGAATCAATTGTTTTGTCAAACAACAGATTAAAATTTTGTGCGGTAAATCAGTTTTGAAAAAACTTGAATTTTTTAAAACACTTTGAAGAAACCCCTGTGATTGAGCTCATTACTATGGCTATATAAGGTAGATCCACAGTGCAAAAGGCTATTAAAACACTTCTAATCTAACAAGACTCATGAACTACATTCTTCATAAACCTTCAAACGAGATGTCTTCATCAAACACTTCATTATGCAAGTTGAGAAGAGTCTGCAGCTATCTTCAACACCTTTTTCCACATGTTGGTTCTAATGCATCAACCTCAAACCTATATATTGCACTATCCCCATATACAAATGTCGTAGGGACGCAATCAGCTTCTGTGGCCAATAACTTAGAGGAGGAGGTCCTCTTAGTTGGTGACCACCCTCTAATTCAGCCTACTGGGGGAGTAAGAATATAATCAATTTCAATTTATATAATTTTCTATTATTTTCTTATAATTTTGACTAACTTTGTTTTGGTATTTAGGTTTTATTGATGTGAGTTGATTTTAGGTTGCACATTTTGTTTATGACTTTTGGATTAGCAATTATGGTGATAAGCTCAAAGAAGATTGACATTGGACACGAACTTAACCAAGTGGTTAAGTAAGTGTGAATGTTGTCTTCTAGAGATCAAAAGAGAAAACACAATATAAGGTGAATATGATGATGATGGCGGAATTAAAGAACATAGAAGATATAATGAAGCAAGATGAAACCGAAATAAAGGAAGAGAAAAAGAACATCAATGAACATAGAATAATGGAAGAAGAGTGGCACAAAGAATGAAAGGAAAAGGTGAACAAATGAAGAAAGCTTGTGGAAAATGGAGCAATGAATCACGCCACTTGGAGGGTGAGGGAATTTCAAGATTAGTGGTGAGGAGTCGCTACTTGAGGTGCACTACTCTCAAGATAAGACCCAAGAAAAATTTAGGAGACAAAACTCACTAATCACTCAAGCAGAGTTTCTCTTCTTAATTCAAATTTAAGTGTCCAAATACATGAGGTAAGACACCCTTTATATAGGAGAGAATGACTTGGGGAGTGATAAGTGCCAAATTTCAGTAATATTTCATATTAAAATACAAACACTTGTGAATATTAATTGATAAAATAACCCATAATTTATGAATTTATACCTTTTTACATATTTTGTGACTTTAATTTGAATAAGAATGATTTATTCCCAAATTTGTGTTAATTCCAAGATTTTAGGGAAGAACGAAAATGATTGGGCAAAAGGAGAATATAAAAAGCTAAAAAGGGGAAGTTGGAATGCACCAGTACTCACCAAAGCTCGCCCAAACTCACCTAAGCCAGACGTCCCCAGAGGATCTCGCCCAAGCGAGATTACTTCAGTGACATTGGGCCTTTTTCATGTAACTCGCCCAGGCGAGCCCAATAACACCCAAGCGATAAGTCACTTATCCTAAGCCAATTAGGTTAATTAGGAGGCTTGAGACACAACCCTAGACGCAAGATTGAGAGGAAAACACCATTAAGTGAATTGTAATCCAATTGGGAGAATAGAAGGTGTTAGAAACCCTAGAGGAGGCAGCCGTCAAAGAGAAACATCCAAAATCTTATTTTCTTGCTCTCCCTGTTTGTAACAGCCAACATGTGTGGCTAATTCAACCCTTTGGGATTGGGAGTAATTTGTTCAAACTCTTATGTATTGAAGTGATATCTAAACATAATATTTTGTTCTTGATTGTTGATTGGTATTGTCATTTTGCTTCTAATGTTTGGTTTACCATGATCTCGAAGCTTAGATTTGACTGGAAAGTACTTCTAAATTTATGACCCAAATGATAATGCTTAACATATTTGAATGTTAGGAATAAATTTGAAATGTTAATTGTTATCAACGTCTGATCTTAATGATAAGAAGTTTTTATAAATATGTGAGGAATCAATATTTAGGAGACATCTTAATAATTTTATATGCAAGAAATCGATATAAATGAGTTTTATACGGGCATCAATATCAATTAAAGGATACAATATTGTCATGCTACTCAAAATACGAAAGACTGAAAAGGATGAACCTCAATCCCTATTTTCCCAATTGAAACAACAAACTCTTTGACTTGTTTTCTTATTAATCATTGCAATCATAACAAACTCCAACAAACTTTATTATTTTATTTTCTATTTAGTGAATCTTTTACTTGATTATTCAATAGTTCCTTGTGGGTTTGATATTCGTCCTTAGGGACAAATTATTACTTCTGACAACATGGTGCACTTACCGTAAAAAAAGTCATCAAGGAGAAAGAGTGAGAGGGGTAGGGGCATCATTTGTGAGAAACTTTTTAGAAGGTAGGTCAAAGTAGAGTGCCTCCCATGCTAGCTTACATCTTCTAGAAACTAGGTTAAGAGGCGGTTTTGGAAAGGGTTTCTAGAAACTAGGTTTTTGGTGGTTTTGGCTCAAGCCCAATATTATACTAAGTACACCCTATTCTAGCTTATTCTTCTAATTTGATCCCCAAAGTGAGCCCAATTTATTTATATAAACTTGTCTTGTAAAAATACTAGAAGGAAAAACCTATGATATTCTGGTTTATGTCTGATTCTTCTTCTCTTGAGGTTTGGTGGGGCCTGGTCTTTTATGCTGAGATGACTGACCTAATTATGAAGTGTCTATTGTGTCCTTAGTCATGTGCTTGTCGAGGTGGTTTGTATCATTTATTCAACAAAAATTGCATCAAGCGCCATCACTGCCACCATTAAGCAACAATTTGGTGAGCCATGGCTAACATGGGGGCAATCCCTAAGGGTGATCGGGATCTATTTTTTAAACGTTTTAAGGTAATTTTTTTATTCCCTTTAAAAATTCTTATATTTTCAATTTGGACTGAGGATATTATTGTTTTACAGAGGAAGGTCACATGGAGAGTTAAAGATGAGGAAAAAGTTAAGAAAAATTTTCATTCGAAGGCTTCTCACACCCTTTCGCAAATGTTTAAAGTGACTCGCCAAAAAGGTAAACGACTAGAATGGATTGGAAATAGTATTTTGGAATAACCTCCCAGAAAAGTAGAACATGCCTGTGTATCGATCAAAATGTGATAGAGCTAAAAAGAATCGTTTATCCAAAAGAGGTTGATGTTTCCACATCGGAGGATCCATTATTGTGCATGAACACACGATTTGTTTGATATGATTAATTATTACTTCCTTAATTTATAAAATATTTTGTTTATAGACAAAGGAGCTTGGCCATTTGGTCCATGTTTGATGAAGACCTAGGAGAGAGGGCGCCTACTAATCAGGCCTAACCTCTGAGGAAGAAGACTAGGAGCATGACCCAAGACCTAGGGCCAGAGCAAGATTCTCCAGCCATGACCTCAGCACCTACTATACCTTAGAGGATCACTAGGAGCAGAGCACAAACTTTGGATGCTGAGTATTAGTTGGTTTCACTATGTATAATGTCAGTAGAGCAGGTGTTTTTCAGCATAAATTGGGGTGTGCCTAGTTTTTTAGCTCATGAAGCCTTGTAAGGAAGGAATCTTAACCT
>Ga0123341_1005362_pt1 | contig 11425 bp, 3 predicted proteins | sample Turbeapinknodule_FD_89959 | JGI IMG/M metagenome (GOLD analysis project Ga0123341, IMG submission 89959) | Root nodule microbial communities of legume samples collected from Mexico - Turtle bean Mexico pink nodule | ecosystem: Host-associated > Plants > Roots > Nodule | place: Mexico: Nepantla... | reverse complement strand
GTATTACAAATAAAATACATTTGAATTTAAAACAATTTAAATATTTGGAATGTGAAGCAATTTAAAACAATTTAAATATTCTTGAACTTTATCCTAATGAATTTGAATGTGAAACAAAATAATATTTAGAAGAATATTTGGGTATTAATTGTGCACATGATTATCTTCAAGTGAGAAAAAGTAGATGGTTTAGAAGTGTTTGGTATGACATAATTGAATGCATGAGTTTGGATATCAAATAAATTCATAATGCTAATTTTTTCTATTCGGATTGAGTCTTGTATCCAAATGAATGTCTGAGAACTTTGTAATTAGGGGGAGATAGCATTATATCACGGTTACTTGTTTCTATATGTGTTTCTTATTTATGCAATGCTAACACTTTTCAGAGTGTGTAGGAAGTTTTGTTGTCTTGCAGGTCTAAGAGAGAAGTTGTTTGTTGTGAATGCAGAAAGTGAGATACTTAAAGCTCGTCTTGGACTGGGTGCAAGTGACTTGTGCTACTGGGACGATTTATTTATCATATACATATACAAGTTCTTTCTGGTTAGTAGGATTCAATTGGATCATATGTTACTAATTGTCAGGGGTTGGAAAGTGACAAAATGACTGTCACCTTCACATAATTCTATTGTAAAACTATTGTTGTAACTGTTGCACGAATCTAAATTTGGTTTTGTGTTTTAGTTGGATAAGAGGTGTGTAAAATCATATACATTTGGTTCTTATGAAATGAAATCTTTTTATGTTCTATGCTACTATTTTGGGTATGACATTATTTTTTGGTAGTCACGTTATCCTTGTAGAAGACAAGTGCTTGATATTTTTTTTGAGAGATGTATATAAGATTGAAGCATATCTTAAATATAACAAATGATTTATTTATTATTAACTGATAAAAATATAAATTTTAAAAATTGATTATAATTATTTTTTTCCAATTTTTTTATTTATTTTGCATTAATGTAGTTTTTAACACCTCTAGTTAATATATTGTAAATTATAAATATTTATAACTTTTTAATTTCTTAAACTGCAAAATTATTCATAAAAAAATTATAAATAAGAAATTCAAACTATATTGTTAATTATCTTGATAGACATTGTAACAATATTATAGATCTAAAACAAGATTTAGGTAATTTTAGTTTTTATAAAAAAAATTGATAATTTTGTTATAGGTACTATAGATCTACAATATTTTATAAGCAATACATATGCTTTGAAAAAAAAATTATTTTGTTGAAACACAACCCAATAATTCATTTAAAAAACATTAATATAAAAATGTTTACTAAAATAAAAAATTAATAAACATTAAAAATAGACGTTAATTTATATTAAAAATATTTGATTGGTAAATTTTCTTTTTGCCACCACTTTTGATTGGTAATTAAAACATATGCAAGTTGAGTATATGCCTTTAATGATTGCTTAAAATGCCTTATTTAGGAATTCTTGCACATTATCCCATTTATCACTTCAATCCGATACAAAACGAAAATCATTCCATTAAATTAAAGTTTTTTTTTTAAATATAAGTTTTTATGTTAAACATAAAAACTTGACATTATGCTATGTAAGAAAATAACTATAGTAATTAGTGGTGGTTCCGTAGGAATTGTGTCCCTAAGATACATTTCTTACGATTACATCGAATCGTGCACACGAAAATCACTACAAGTTGACTAATAAATCGTGTATCACAGCCATAGATATAATATAAACCATGTATTATACTCGAAGCTATTATATAGTTTTTGTACAGTGTGTTTAGATAAAGAATTTTTTAAATAAGGTAATTTAATTTTATAGGTAATTTAAAATGTTTTCTAACAAAATATGCTGTGTAGTTAAGGAATTTTAAAGATAATTGAAACGCTTTTTGGTAAACTTTAATTGTGTTTTTTCAGGTAAAAGTTCAAACATTTTTTCTTAATTTACTAATTAGAATTTTCTTTTTTACAATGTGGTTTGAGTGTTATTTACGGTTCAACATTAGTTAAGATTTTTTTTACTAATACTAGAATATTTTTTGTTGTTGGTGTTAATTAGGGTTTTTTATAAGATTATGTTTTTAATCCATTATTATTTCTCAATGTCAGTGAAAGTTTTCTTAGATGTTTAGGGAACTTATTTTTGACGATGGTGAATTAGATTTTTATATTATTAATAATTTTTTAATATTTTAATTTTTTATGGTAATTGAAATATTTCATCTAGATAAAAAACTTGAAACTTAATAAATTTGAAGTATTTTATTCAAATAAAATAATTTAAAATAATCAATTTATATTTTATATATTTAACCATCTTATAAATTATAAAATTTGCTATTAAACTCAAGATAAAAGGTTTATCACGATTTTGTGAGTAATTTGACAAAAGTTAGTTGTTGTTTCACTTTCCTAGTCCACCAAATTCCAAGTTGGAATGTTTTTGTTTCTGAAAGAAGATAAATAAGTCTCTCTCCGTGGGTACCTAATGACATGCTACTACATATACAAACATAAGAACAAAACACATTATCGTGATTCATGGAATTGGCCATCTGAACCAGTACCTGTTGAATTTATGAAACGTGTTACACTCAGAAATAACAATCACAAGGTTTTTGTTTGAAGCTTTCTGTTCCTCAAGGGTCATTGTTTCTGTGATTAAACCAAACTTATTGTTCTACTAATGTAGTCACAATTTTAACTCTTCAGCTGTGTTTCATAAGGCTATAGTATATGCATATCTTTTGGTGCATCCTTCACTCATTTGCACTAGCTACCTCTGCGTAATCACATGCACCATCATTAATTAAATACTTTTTTAACTGGTAAACCGTTGACTAATTGCTTAATTTGCAGTATCTGATTATTTGTATTAGGATGATTTTCCTAATTATAGAAAAGAACTTCAAGAGAAGGAAAAATTCTCGGTAACATTGATTGATAACTGTGTTTGAGAGGCATAGAACAATGAAGATTTCCTCATAATTTTTTAATAAGCATAAATAAATATTGTGATAAATTTCTTTATTTTATTTTACTCCAACCGTCTCAATTATAGACCAGAACAAAACAAACACATAGAAGCTTCTTTCAATAGCCAGAACCAAAATATCTCTGCTGAAAAAAAGGTATGGTGCCGAGAAACGTGAATCTAACAATCGTGTTTCATTAATTAATTTGATATCAGCAACGTCTATTCACCTAATAGCTAATACAATGTTTCATTAATTTAGACAAATAAATCAAACTCCTCGAGTGTTAGTACGAAATTTGATCATCTCACACATGAAAAGAAGAGGACAACAACTAGTTTGTTTATACTTTCAGTCACACTTTCACTCGAGCAGAAAACAGGACAAGAGAATCTTGAGATTCAGACCATTATTTATGATCACTCATCTCTGGCTTCACTGCTTCAAACACACACACAGGCTAGAAAAAAAATGAAAAAGGATTGCATTATGACCGAGATTGATCACTATAGCACTTTTGTCTTATCTTATCCCCCACCAGAGGGCCCAAATCTTGATTCATCTATTGCAGTACAACACTTGTCCTTATGGAAAGAGACTGCTAGGCCTCCTTAACAGACAAAAACTTTTTGAGACATGGTGCTCAGGCCCCTGGGGACTCTCTCATTGCCATCATATCACCTCAACTACCCTTAAGAGGCTGCACTGCAACTACACACCATTTACACATGGATCATTGCCATACAAATATCTTTTTTCATCTCCTATTATTGTATTTGAGAACCTTCTTTCTTGCTGCTAGCTAGTCACATTATATCTCAGACAATTTTACCATCTATGAACCAAGGATGTTTTACCTTCTTTCTTGCTGCTAGTTAGTTTTTGTCAAGGTTAATTTTGATTAGTTGGCTGGAAAGTGTTGTGTTGTAATATCGTCTTAGATTTTTTTATATGGGGTGGATCATTTCTGAAATGATTATTATATATATATATTCTTTCTGATAAACAAAAATCATCTAATATAATAGGCAATGCAAGGATGACACTTAGTAATAGAATCAAATCCCAAAAGAGAAATCGTAATAGAACACTTTTTTTTGGCACTTGTTTTGTGTTCTGGTTTGGGGCACTCTTAAGATTTATCTATGAACCAAGTTTTTAGTTTAGAATTTGTAATTAGGGCCATCTAAGATCTCAGTGATGAGTATCTTGAGCCAGTCTGTTCTCTGTTGCATCTGCATCTATTAATGGTTTATAGTTGTTTTGTTGCTAAGTTAAGCAAATCGCTGACATAGACACTTTGTATTTTGAAGCGCCTGCAACGGCATGCAGAAGCATGTGAGCATCATGGAATCCTAATAACCCTCCACCGTAATCACATTAATTAATTGGTCTCTTCTTCGGAAGAAAGAAAACATTGGTCTTAACCCTCACATGATTTAGCATCACTAACTACTGTGAACAATGATTTAATGCATCATCACAACCACTAAATATAAATACAAAGTCCCTAAGAAAAGAAATAGTTGTAGTGATTGTATATTGTATTCCGTGCCATAGAGAATGATTAACCAAACTTTCACGGCTATCACACTAAGAGAATTCATTGCTTGCAGAGAAAAATGTGAAAACTCTTAAACCAGAACTGAAGAGTGAAGATTCAGTGAGATAAATGTTCATACAGTTTATGTTCAACATTTTACTAGCATTTAAGCAGTCCTCAGTATCTTGTAGTTCCCAAATGTTTCCTTTATTAATCACAAGTCAACCTTGGAATCAAGGAGCACGTGTAACTCCACAAGGAATTACACTAAACTCGATAACATGAAAAACATTTTATATAACTCTACCTGGGTCAAATTACATTAACAATGCAGTTATTGTTTGATCTATAGCAACTATCAGTCTTAGCATTAAAAAAACTCTCTATTATCAGAGGATCCAGCTTTTTTTTTCTTCAAAAGTACTTTAAATAAATAAATAAATAAAAGTGTGATATTAGACACAAGCACACGCATAAAACAGCAAAGAACATTATAAAAGAAAAGGTCACAAGATTATAGAAGAGAGAAAATGTTTATATAATAATATAAAAATGAATCTGGTTTCTGGTTTGTAGTTTCTAAGATCTTGCCAATTCCAACCTCACAACAATAATACAACCAAATCTGTACTAAAATACAAAAAAAGGTAAGCAAAGCAATATGGGTCCTTTGCCTCACATCTTACAGCTATGTAATGGGGTCACCAAGTTTTCACTTCCATTATTACCGATGCACTCTGAAACGGTGAATTCACAATGCTGTAAATTGCATGAATACTATCAAGTTTTAATTAGGTATATTGTTGTTGTTAAAACAATTATTTTTTCACTTACTATTTTCATCAATTTTAAATGTTCTCTAACACGTGTAACCTGTAATCTCGTAGAAAAGTTAAGAAATAAAATGAGTTCATGCGGAAAGCAATAGTGAATTGAAAGGCCAAGAAACATGCAAAAGCTTTTTTGCTCAATTATTGGAACAAAAGTCACTCTTTGTAATGGTGTGACCTGTGTCGACCTACCATTGGGTTTCTCATTCTTCCCAATAATGTTGAGTTAACATTTATCTTTTCTATTTAATATTATTTCTTTATTTTCATCTCTACTTGAACAAGGATACTTTCGTTTGTTGCATTAAAAAATGTTTACCAATCATGCTTTATCATTCGCCCAAGTTATAATATAACTCACGAAACTACATTTAATGATAAAAATGAGAATAAATTTTAATTACCCGTATTTATATTATTTTTCACCTCTACTCCTAGATAATATGTTACTATTCAACATACAGGTAAATTACAAAAGCAGAAATAGTTAGAAGTACTGTTATTCAATTAATTTAAAAAGTTGTGTCAAAAAAAGTAATTTTAGAAATACGGGTACTGCTTAACAAGTTTAGCAAGTACTATGAAATTATAGGGTTCGAAATTAATAACACAATTACGGTTTCACTTTCCTTATTTTTGTAAGAAGAGAAATGGTGGATTTGTGATCTCACAAGTGTCATTTAGTTAGATGAATGATGAATCCCACCATTGATACTCGAAATCTTCTTTGTTTTGTCACAAAAATTGCGTACCAAATGGACCACAACACTATTAATGTGATGAATGGTAGATGAAAATAAATCCAACAGTACTGTGAGGTGGGGCTGTTATTAAATATAAATTTGGCAAGTGTGAACATGGGAATTTTGGCTTTGCCCTTTTTTTTGCGGCTATTTTTTCCGGTTACGTTTCAATTAAAGTCTTAAAAATAATTTTATAAACTGTCTATATACCCCTAATAACAAATTTCAACACATGAAATGAAAATAATAATAAGAATAATTGTAAAATCTCCCAACTTCAATGATTCATTTTGTATATATAAAAAGAAAAAAACTTACAGAGAGGTGACTGTAGCCTTCCCTCCACATTAAGGGATTGAACAGTGGTAAGGTCCAGCTTCCAGAAAGTAAAGAGGAGATTTATTGGCTTAGAGAAGGTGTAGCATGATTATAGTTTCTCCTTTTTCATGCATGGCAAATTTATTATCCACAGTTCTCGTTTTGCCCCATTTCAACAAAACCACTGCTTAGGTGGTAACTAGTGTAGGCTGCATTATTGTTTTCCACCTTGATCCATTTCTCTATTTTATTTTGGGATCCCCAATTTCTGTGCCATTCATTGCAAATATTAATAACTCTTTTACCTATAGTATTTCATAATTACTTTTATATACCATACCACTCTTCTACACTCACACACATAACTTCAAATTAAAGTTACACTCTTCAGACATAATTTTAATTATTTTTTTGCTATAATTTAAAAGCATGTGACAGTAGGACACTTAACATGGCTCCTACATTGACCATGGAAATTAAACGACCGAAAGAGACTTATAAGAGACCCAAGTGTTCGAATTTAAAAGTCGATTCAATTATCACATATTTTCTGACCATTTTATCATTCTGAAGGTTTAAAGATTTTGGGTCTTTGACCACATTCCGAAGCTCACCACACCACACCACACCACACCACACTGCACCCACACGTACATAACGCGTCGTTACAGCGCACCAATTGCGGATTGCAACCTGTCACCACCGCTAAGAGCCATCTGAACCCCACAAACAAAGACGTAACCATGATCGAACCGTTTTAAAGTTGGAGCGAGATTTAGGATTTACGACAAGTAAAAAATTGTTTTGAGTAAAAGTTAAAATTGAATGTCATTAGGTACTGACATAAGAAGTAAGAGAAATAAACGTGTTCAAGTTGAATCTCCACTATTGATGTCAAATTACTTAAAAACGCAGAACCTAGTATGGTTTGCTTCAACTTCAACGCGTGTCCATCTCCTCGTTATTCTCTTTCCATGACAGTAATATTTCTAAATTCCTTCTTCCTTGTTCCTGTCCAAACAGCAATACACCTTAACCTTGGATGCTTTTGCTTCTACTCAGTAAAAATGTCTTTGTTATTTGGATTTTCCCGCATTTTGCAAAACCAGCAGAGCAGCGAATAGCTTCTACTTCTTTCCCAAAATGCAATATAACTAAGAAAGAGAAGTGAGAAACTAATAACATCACGTCTCAACAAGCTATTGAGCTTACTATCATCAATTCTTTTACATAATCTATTCGTTTTTCAAGTTATGCATTTTCATTTTTAGTGCTGAAGTAAGAAAAAAAAGAGAAGGAGAAGAAAAAGTGGAGACAGAGAATCCGGTTTTACTTTTATTGGTGTTGAAAAGTAGAACAAAAATACAGCAATAATTATATGATACAGGATCTGGCACCATTTCTACACGTATGGGATTTGATTTGCATTATTATTAATATTAGTAGGAGGAAGAAGAAGAAGAAGACGATGAATGTTTGAGGAGGAGGATGGAGAGAGAGAGAGAGGGGAAAAGAAGAGAGTGAAATGGGTAGGTCCATCATCCTTCTTGAGAGACAAGAAATGTATGGAGCCCTTTAAAGTGAAAAATTGGGAAAGGGCTCACACATTCAAAGTCAAATGAAATGAATGGGACAAAAAAAGGAAAGCAGTGCACACACATTAATGCTGCCACAAGGAACCCTCAAAGCCACAAAGAATCATGCTCTCTGACTCCCGCATTGAAATCTCATCTCCAATGAAATAACCCCCACACTCCCTTTCATCATAAATGCCGTCACACCACGCCTCCGAATACAGCCACCCGTCCACCGGCTCCACAAACACCACCTCCTCACTCCGCTCCGGTATTTCCAAACTCGTCCCCAGACTCGGCAGCTCCACTATCTCCCCCAGATCCTCCGCCGTCGACGCCTCCCCCGACGACGAACTACCCGCCAACGACGACGAGGACGAACACTGCGACAGCGTCCACGATGGAGTCGTCGGGGGATCCATCACCTCCATGGCGGCGGCCTTCGCCGCCGCCGCCTGAACGTCCCTCGGCGAGTTGGAGTCTGGCCGGGGCAGGGAGCCCGCGAGCTCGGGGAAGTTGAGAATGGCGGAGTTGCCTTTGATGGCGAGCGCCGCCACGTCGTGCGCACGCGCCGCCATCTCGGCGGTGGCGAAGGTGCCGAGCCAGATCCGGTTCTTCTTTCTGGGCTCGCGGATTTCGGACACCCACTTCCCCCAGGAGCGCATTCGTACCCCTCTGTATACGGGGTGCTTGCTACTGCTATCTCGGGCCTGCTTGGGCCTTTTTTGATCCGGTCCTTCCAAATGGGCCTCCGACGAGGAGTGCTTGCCGGTGGAAGCAGATGACGATGCTTCTGAGCTAGGTTGCTCAGCCATTACGTTCCTTGAGTGTTGTTGGTGTGAGTGAGTGAGTGAGTGAGTGAGTGAGTGTGTGAGTGAGTGGTAATGAAAAGTAACTTGGAGGGAGGGGAGATTGTGTGCATATATAGTAGGAGTGAAGGGTTTTAGTAAGGGGAGAGAAGAGAAGAGAAGAGAAGGACTAAAGATATGAAAGAGAAACGTGGGTCTTATTTGTAAGTGACCCCCACACGAATGGCTCTGCTTTCAAACCCCTCCATCAACATGCATACATAATATTAATATATGGTGCATGCACATCTTCAAAGATCTCTATTTTATTTTTATTTTATTTTTATTTTATTGTAGTGAAAGTGATGAGCGAGTGTGGCGTGAGTGAAGGAAGGTAACAAGGGGCCAGTCGCCCTTAATAGCTTGACCATTGCCCTAACAAACACAGCCTGGCAGAGGAGTGGAGGCCTTCTTGGACTCCTTCATTTACACTCTAATCACATTCATTTTAACTATTAAATCTGATTATGAATAGAATTAAAACAGAGGATTTGATTTTAGAATGGAGGAGTGATTACTAGAGTCCCTCTTGAGACTTGACAGAATGGCCCAGAGTGAAGGCTGTTAGTTAATCTTTCCCCTTTTACTCATTAATGAAAAATGAAAACGTAGAGCATTTATTTCCCTCTTTGTGAGTGTTGTCCTGTAGCGAAGGAAAGAAAGAGAAGTATATTTGTAAAAGGTAGCAGGGTGCAGTGGCATTATATTCACATTGTCACCCACCTGACAGAGGAAGAAGAGATAAGGGTCTCGTTTTCACTTTTCAGTCACCTTCCAACAAAACCTTCCCTTTCTCATTTTCTTCATTTTCTTCGTTTTCTTTTCATCTTTTTACTAACATAACAATCTCTATACACAATCTAACCATTCTAGGGTTTGGTCCCGGCATTACAAAAATCCAATCATAACTCAACTGCATCTTTCATCCACATCAAATCCATTTTTGGATCATTTCCCATCCACTTCCTCATTATATACAATGCTCATGCTATTCTTTTCAATAAATACCCAAAAAGTGTTCCCTAACCTATTGGGAACGGACACCACTTCAGTTAAATACGATTTTCTTGCATTTAATTAAGAAACAGGGGAGAGAAACTTTCTGATTCAGGTCTTTGTAAGGGGATATATCATTAATGACCATAACTAGGCTTCTGCAAATTCTTATTAAAGATGTTAAATTGGGTATTGGTGATTGATAAAAAGATAAGTAATTTGGCATGGTAGTGTTAGTGAAGAAGTTAAAAGAAAGAAGTGGATGGAAGATGAAAAGGTTGGAGTTTAAAGATTGAAATGGGTGTGAAACTACTTTTATGTCGGGAAGCCATTAATGTATGTACTTGGGAACTCACATACCTCAACGAAGAGAACGACGCATACCCTGTTTCTGTTCGTGTCAAAACGGAATTTCTTTAGCTTTTCTGTTTCACTGTTTAACTGTCTTTTGGAGGAAACGGTCAAACGGTCAAAATTCAATAGTCAAATATATTCATTTTCTTCTCTTTTTTTTTCATTTTTTAATTTCATTGAAACACACACCATGATCTTCTTCCCTCTATTTTTTTAAAAACATTTATTAGAAGGTGCAACAAAAAAAATTATCATCATATTTTATTTTTCTATTGTTCTTTTCATTTTTATTATTATATTTGTTTTTTATCATCAGTTATATTTTTTTTTTCTTCTCAATTGTATTTCTTTATATAATTAAGTATGGTATAATAGTTAGTCATGATAATACTTTTTATTATGTGTGATGTCTTGAATATTTTACTTAAATAGAAATTGTAAATATTTTGTTTAAACATAACACGAAGATAAAAAAATATTAAAATGATGTAATTAAGATTTTAAATTGTTTCTGTTTAAAGAATTAAAAAAGATATGTTCAAGATTTATTTGAACAAACACATTTATGAAAATATCAATTCTAAAGATATTTGAAAAATACGGTCGAATATTAAAGTTACTACACATATTTAAATATTTTCATTGTTGCACATAGAATCTCTTTTATCGAATGCGTTTTTAAGTAGATATATAAGGTTAAAAAATTCTATTTAACAATTATAATAAAAAATATGTTACTCATTCAATATGCTCGTCAAATCGTTTGTAATGGACAAAATTGTATACGCTTTAAAGGTTTACTTTACACTGTAGAGTTTCAAATCATTGTCAAAACAAAATAAAACATTGAGGTTACTTTTAAATATCATTAAAATATAATTTTTTAATATAATTTTTTAATCATTAAACCATTTAATGAGTCATATATCGTCTAGTGTTTTATCAGATTGTTTATAGGATCTTTCACCATACTTCTATCAGATCGTCTATAGAATCTTTGTCTGTTAATTTTTGTTATAGTCAAAATACAAAAATGTAAAACTTAACATATGATACTCTCGTTTAATGATTTAATAGATTGTCTAATGATTTAACATACTGTACACAAGCTTAACATGTGTTTAGATTGTACCTAGGCTTAACATGTGTTTAGATGGTCTAGGTTTTCAACATATTATTCCATTATAATATATATATATATATATATATATATATATATATATATATATATATATATATTTTTTTTTT
>Ga0123341_1005359_pt1 | contig 11428 bp, 7 predicted proteins | sample Turbeapinknodule_FD_89959 | JGI IMG/M metagenome (GOLD analysis project Ga0123341, IMG submission 89959) | Root nodule microbial communities of legume samples collected from Mexico - Turtle bean Mexico pink nodule | ecosystem: Host-associated > Plants > Roots > Nodule | place: Mexico: Nepantla... | reverse complement strand
TTTTATATTTTGAATGTCACATTTGATTGTAAATTTTGTAATTTAGATTGTATAATTTGTAATATAAATTTTGTATTCTATCACAGTCTAAAATACAAATTTGTATTTCAAATTGTAAAATCCAAAATAATAATTTTCATTATTTTTGAAAGTGTGAAGTTGAGGAAGAAAACATGAGGTGCAGGAAGAAATTCATTTATGAGTGTGTGAGAAATATCCTTTCAACTCACTATTGATTGCTTCTTCCTGGACTTCCATACGTTCTTGTGTCATTTCCATAAGTTTTTGTATTTCAAAAATACCCTTCTTTATGGATTACATAATCCAGAAGCCTTTTTCTAGATTTATAATTAGCTTATGGATTAGGTAAATCGAAAGTCTTTTGTGATTAGCTTCTGGATTACATAATCCAAAAGTCTTTTCTAGATATGAGATTAACTTCCAGATTACATTATCTTGAAAGTTTTTTTAGATATGAGATTTACTTTTGGATTATGTAATCCGAAAGTCTTTTTTCAAATGCGTGATTAGTTTCCAAATTATATAATCCATAAGTCTTTTCTAGATATGAGATTAGCTTCTGAATTATGTAATTCAGAATATATCCAGATTACCTAATTCATAGGTTTCTCTCAAATCCACAAAAGACTTATGGATTTTATAAATCTAAATAACACTTCCAGATCCGAAAACATCTTCCAAATTATGTATGCAGATGATACAAAAAGAATAAAAATGTATTTTTAGACTTAGTATGGGGTGGCACAAGAAGCTATGGAGATGTAGGAAGAAGTAGTGCTCACTCTCTTTTGTACTAATAGGTCATGATTGTTTCTTCCTGCATCTCCATATCTTCTTCTGCCACCTCCATATAAAACATGAAAATACATTTTTATCCTTCTCGTGCCACTCCCATGGAATAGCTTCTGGATTATAAAATCCAGTAACGCATTTGAAAAAAGACTTATGGATTACATAATCCAGAAGCTAAAAAAAACTTCCAAATTATGTAATCCGGAAAGTAATCATGCATCTAAAAAAAGGCTTCTGGATTATGTAATCTGAAAGTTAATTACAAATTTGAAAAAATATTTCTAGATTACGCAATCCAAAATATTATAAAGGAACATTTTTAGAAATACGAAAATTTATGGAGGTGAGAAAAGAAGATATGGAGGTGCAGGAAGAAACAGTCATAGGTTACACACTTGTAGTGGGTCCGTCACACTTATACCTATTGAAGTGGGTCCATTGGACTAATAACACCAATGAATTTATTTCGCAGATTTTACTCTTATATATCCATCCTGGAGATTTTTTTCTATCATCCCATGTTAAAATATAAACAATTGAAGGTTCTAATTGTCTTAAAGATAAATATAATGTTTAAACATCTTACCATATATGAATACAAAAGTTACTCTCACTTAATATAATGTAAATGGCGATATCCACCTTAGAAAGTATAGCCCCATCAGTGTCACATTGTTATTTTTCATTAGGTAACCTAACGATGTTAATGGAATGAAGTTTATTGAGTTATTTTAAAATAAAATAGAGCCAAATTTAAAAGTTATCTAATATTTCAGCTCTTTTAAATATATGTATATATATATACACACACACAAACTACAATGCAATATAAGGACTACATAAGATAGATTTGATGTATAAAGACAAATAAAAAAATGTTCAGCTAGAAAAAATTAAATAAATATTTTTATGTATATTAAAGGATGAAACTCCATTCATAACAAAATGATGGAAACTAAAATCAGCACACACAAAAATCGATGAAATTTTTTTCTAGGCCCTCGGAAGAAGGGCCAAATCAAAAAAATTGATGGAACTATATCAGTGTAATGTGTAAATTCCAACTGCGTAGTGGTACTAATTACTTTTTGTTGAGTACCCAACGAAACAATATACAACGCTAGAATGCGGAATTATTCTTCTTTATACCCCGTGCAGTAGACGTTTAAATATTATGTAGCACTTTGAATTGCTAACCAGAGCTATGATCAATGAAACAGAAGGGAGATGAGAACCGGAATATTGAACACGGGGGCATAGCAGAATTCGCTTTCCAAACTCAAACTACCCCAAATTCCTCGACTTAAATGTCTGGTGTCTCATAAGCCACAATGCCAAATTCATGCTGCATGAAATCTTCACTAGGTCTGTAATACTTGTCTGGAGAGAACAAGCCTAGGTTAGATACTTGGCTGGTATACAGGCAAGCAAATCTCTCAACCTGCATCACGCAAGTTCATCAGAAGAATCCTCATTCAATGAGATCATTTTGCTTTCATGACTTACGAAGAGAAATCAAACCACCAAAGAAAGTCACATTTTTTACCTGATGAGCAAAGCGAGAATTCTGATAACCAGTTTTCATAAGCTGACCCCATGGCTCGTGAAACTGCAATGATTTATTGCAAATTACCAACATTGTGTATACTGCGTAAATTGGATGTATTGCAATTGGAATTGTTCCAGACAGAGTAATAGAAAGAAAGGGAACTAAAGATAATGAAAAACACTCCAAAAGAACTTCCTACCCTTTGATGTAATTTTCTCTGAGCTTCTTGATGCCTTAATCTCACTCCCTCTCTTTCAAGCTGCCAAAGAAATAACCTCTTATCAAATATGTGAAATTAGAGTTCCACTCATGGAATTGGAATGGTTATAAGGCTCAAACCTCCAATGTATCAAGTTCTGAAGATAACTTCTGCTTGGAATCAGCATCTGGATTCTTGAATCTGAAAAATGGTGCACCACTCTTTAAGAAAATAAACCGACAATAAGGAAAGACCTATATGAGATACCTGAGTCATACTTACTTGAGAGACCACTTCAAATGATGTATTTCATCCTCGATGCGGTCACGCTCACTCCGCAAGAATTGAAGTTCCTGCACAAAACTATTCATGTAAAAATCTTCCTAGATGCAAATGGACATGTCAGAACAGAAGTACGCAAACGCAATCCTTGTTTAAACTGCCAGAAGTCCACCACACAAATTCTTTTATACAAGACTTAAACCAATATTTTTCTCTAATTTTTTTTTTTTAAGTAAATCATTAACATAAAAATAAAATTAATCATAGACAAAAATAATCATAAGCACCTTGCGGGTATCCCTAGATGCCCAGAGGAGTTTAACTTCCTTCTCAAGCTCTGGGACTACAAGCATTGTTCTCCATCCTGCTCATTGAACACATGAAAATCAAAATCAAATTTAAGTAGCTTAAAGTAAGATCCACAAATAAAAGTGAATATCATAAGGAGGATTAAACATTGGGTATCTACAGATAAACAAACATACATCAATGTCCACTTTCTCAATTACATTACCAGTTATTATTATTTCCCCTCCTACAATCATAACCACATTTATCTCCAAAATTACAGTTAAATCAATTAAAAATGGAAAATCTTTATAACAGAATAGTTAAAAGGATTGATGGATATACCAAGAACCTTTTTGCTTCGTAATATATCTCCATAAATATGATCCCCAACGTAGAGAACCTGCATATAAACCAATCAATTTTTTACAGGAAGCTTTAGTTTAGTGACAATCATCAAGTACCTGAATTATAACTCAGCAACTACTTAAAAATAATCAACTACTTAAACCTGAAAACCATGATGCAACTTACCACCATTTGTGTATGTTAAAAAAATATTACCTGCGAACTAGATTCAATGGAAAGCAGTTTATGAAGATGAGCAACATTGCCTCCCTACAACAGATATTTACAATCAGTACATGATACTGAAATGCTGATCGTCAAAACATATATTGGATAAAGACGGAGTATTAAAAACAACTTTAACTTAAATTGTTTACATAAACATACAAACAAATGATTTTTTATTTTGGGTATGATAATGATTATACCTGGAAAACTGGACAAGCATGATTCTTTGCTTCTGTGAACAACCTTGCTGAGGTATTACCCACCTTTGAATAAAAAGATATAAAAGGTTTATGCATGATCTGACAAAAGAATAAAATGATGTGCGATTGTGCTAACCTGGGGCATAGGAGAGCCATTATCTGTATTGAGAAGCATTCCTGTCTCGGGCACAACCTCAAATAGGTTGGCACGATTTTCCTCATGAAAAAAACCCGGCTTTGCACTGTAGGATAGTGGACTTTAACAGGTTAGCACGGAAATCTACAAATTTCAATATATTTGATTGCTGTAAGGCACCGAAAAGTTAACTTTTCCAATTGAAAACAGTTGTAAAAGTGAAACACGGTTTAAAATTGAATATTTAGCCAGTTCATATATATTTCAGCAAAAGGGAGGAAGACATGTAGTGTCCAAATGCTATTCAATTAACAGCACCAAGACAAGAGTAAAATCAGCAAGGTCCCTGGTTCCTTCAAACATTATTTGTGAAGTATGCAATTCAAAGGACTATAATATAGGGAGAAATTCACGTCAATGCAGAATAATAAATCCAAACATATATATATAACAAAGTTCATGTTATAGGAGAAGAACATGACCTGCCAGTGATTACAACATCAAAGTATTGAAGCCAGAAAAAATTGTTACTGACATCTGCCATGTTGGATCCACAGAGGAAATTCATGACAATGTTTGTATAGTCCCATAAACTGCAAATCACGTCTTAAAATCTTAGTTAAAACTTCCATAGAGAAGGAAACCAACTAGTGTTTTTTAAAAAACCCTTTTAAAGTATTTTCTATCAAATCCATTCACTATATTTTAAAACACTTTTCCACTTTGCAACGCATACCAATTGGTATCGTTGCACATGACTTTCCCACTTGGCACCATGCGTTAGTTTACAGAAAAAACAATGCTATAATGCCTTTAAACATAAATTAATCGTTACATCAATCATTAATAAACATGGAATAGTTTGAGTATTTACTGATAAGATAACTGTTAAAAATGTCTAGGTGAAATCGCGACTACCTGTTTGTCACTAAAAATGTTGCACGACCAGAGTCTCTGAGCATTTCAAGCATGGGCACTATTGAGGAGTCTTCATTAATATACCTGATGGATAAAATTCAACAGAAAAATGAAAAAAGTCAATAATTTCATTAACAATTCATTCGCAGTACATGAATTTAAGAACACAACTTCAGAAAGAAAAAGTTAGTACAGCAAAAGTTTAGTATCTCATTGCTAGCATAATAATTGTTTGTCTATTTCTCGCTTTGATTGGTTATCATACCTTTTTGGTTCTTTAGCAACCATTTGCTTCAATGTTCCATCACGGTGACACAAATCAACTGCAGCTCGAACATCTTTGTACATGCGAGCATAACTGGAAGAACAACATATAAATGATATATGTATCATGATGTATCACAAGTAGCTATTTACTGGCTGGCTGATGGTTTCTAAACAAATAGATAGAATGCTCATCCATTACTCTGTTAAACCCTATTATAAATTTCCAATAAAAAAAGTACTCAAAATTTAAGAAAGCTCCTCGCTTTGCAAAAATATGGGAGAGACTTACTCTGGCGCAGCTTGACACTATTACCAATCGGTCACCAAGATACAACTTTATCGTTGCACCACGGATCAACCTCAATTATGAATTTCCAATATTTGTAGGGGAAAAAAGAGGTTAATAGCCTTATACCAATTATAGCACTACTCCTTTATTTCACCTGCCTGCTTGGTAACAGTAAGGTGAGATTATTGTTCAATTGGCAGCAGGCTACTTTAACCTTCTATGCCTCAGTAGGACTCAACTGAAGTCAAATGTAGCGATTTTGTTTTCTAAGTATGTCCATACACATAAAGAAGCCTAGTAAAGTATCGATCATAAATGATAACATACTAAGTTCCTTACAAAAAAATTATCAGATATTACCTCATGTTTGAATGTACAAAAATTGGCTCAAGTACTTGTATTTTGTTGGTATAAAAAAAGCATTTAAAAATCTCAAAAATAAAATTTATGCAAGCAATAATAAGACTCACTCAACACCCTCTTGAATCTTGCCAGGATTGCTATCCTTGAAATCAACCAGTTGAGCAAACAAGTAGGCCTCCGCAAGTGAAAAGAGAGTATCAATTAGAGCATAATCCGGCTCATCAAAGGAATCACGTAATAAAGTATTTCCATAAGTTCCAACTTTATCTTCTTTTGACAACTCTCTAAATCCATGATAGGCTACTTTCACATACTTGTGCCGATCCATCTGAATACATTCACCCAACAATCAAACAAAAATAGAAAAGAAAAAGAGTTAAAGCAAGCTGCCAATATACTATTTCAATGGTGGAATTGGTGATGAGAAAACATTTATCCAGTCTAGACCTTCAATATGTTGCCTCTTTTTTTGTCAAGAACCAAGCCTCTGACCATGTACTTCCAGTTAAAAGACCAATTTAGCAACTGCAAAAATAAAAAGACTTTTAGCCAAATATAACAAAATGTAAGCGTCATCATACCCGCAAAGATTGTGCAAATAAAAAAACTCTTTAACAAAAGTCAACCGGGATGAAGTTAGTAAACTAAGTAAAAAAATACCTATCACAAGAACCTTTGCATCATGATTTTTTTTATCAGCAAAGACCCTTATATCATGGTTAATGCATGAAAAGCAAAACAAATTACCTCAAGAGGGTATCCCAAATCATAAACCAGCTTTTTAATTGTGCCTTGATAAGCAAGAGATTCAAAAGTTTCAGGCTTGTACTGTGCCAGAGTATAATCCATGTCAAATCCCACAGCAACGATGTTCTTCATATTCAGTGATCGATTACAGAATATCTGCTTGCCTATTTCAGTTTTAAATCCATGTTCAGGAGATGACCATACACGTGGCTGTTTGCCGCCATCAGCACCAGGCAAACCCTCCAATCGTGAATCACGTCCACCAATTTCATGGTTTCCGTCCATTGAATATTGAGCGTGCAACGGATTAACTCCTGATAAATTTAAGCCTGCGCAGAGAATAATAGAATGAAAATGATCAGGAAACACTGTTCGTAAGCTTAAAAAACCACGCAATTAATAATGAAAATATAGCTTTGCCTATTCTCAGAAGAATTAGCTTGGCAGAACGAGTTCCATAACTTTCTAAATGCATCTGTTTAAAAACTAATTAAATGAAGCGTGCAAAAAAGAACTATAATCCCTTCCCTGAAAAATAACTCAGACATCATACCTTGAATGTGATTTGTGAAAGAATTATAGCGTAGGTACAATGCACGAGGCTATGTTCCAACTCTAGGAATTCCCCAAGCTAGGCTCCGAGAAACACCTATAAATTTAACCTCCGAATTAAGAAGAGTAATCCTCTAAGATGCTAGTAGTATCGAATATTCCCCTCCAATCCGTATTTCACATCTAATGGTGTAGCTACTACCTCTATGATCCACAACAAACGAAGTGTTTAACCATGTACGCAAGTCAACAGCACAGGAGAATAGGAAAGGACAATTAAAACTATAGTTTCATGTCGTTAATCAAGGTTTACAATAAATGTTAACAAATAGCATGTCCAATTCAATTCAATCAGGGGACAATTGAAAAGCAGTTGTATCCAAGTGTTGTTGAATTAAAAAAGCTTAGAGCACAAGAAATCGTATTGAGCAGAAAGAAAAACAAAAACAGAGGATAAGGAAGCAACGGACCTGGTGAAGAGGCGTTGGCGACGGAGTGAGGGCGTTTGGCGCAGATTAGAGAAGCGAAGCGAAGGCGAGGAGACAAAAGAGGTGCGAGCTGGGGAGAGAAATTGGAGAGAGAAAAGGTGAGGTGCCTCTTGGGAATTCGCATCGTGCAGCGATTAAATAGGCGTGGGCATGGTGGAGAGAGCGAATGGGAGGGAATCGGATGCTGCGGGCTCTGAAGAGTTAGCGTCTGAGGCGCAAACGCGAATGCAACAAGAAGTTCGAAATGGGAATGGAAATGCAGTTCCACCAGCATTTACCGCTTTTGCCATATTAGCATGTCTCTCCTAAACGTATTATTATTCCCACCCTGAAATTTGGATTAGATAATAGTAATAATCAATTGATGTTGGGGAAAGAACCAATTCCCCTATCCTAGTGCTACCTATTTTATTACAATCTATCTATCTATCTATCTCCTTTTTTCTTTGAGGAATAATAGCAACAGAAGCCATAAACGAAAGGAAATTTGGGTTGTGAAATGCGAGATGTGTAATGGCATGTTAGTGGAAGTAAAATAAACGAGGGAGAGAGAAAATTGAGAAGATGGATGGCGTGCCACGTGGAGGAAAAACGAGGGAACGTGCTGGTGCTGAGAGTTGTTTGTTTTTGTAAATCTCTGCTCATTTCTGGCTCTGGCGTGGATAAGTAGCGCCAGGCCACAATTTTTTTTGGTTTCGTTTCCATTTCCCATACTCACTCAATAGTTAGTCAATACTCAGAAAAGGATCGGAATCAAATGATGATGATGATGCCATCTTTTTTTTTTTTCTTAACCCTTCTTTTCTTTTTCTCCATTTTCCCCCTCTCGTTAACTTAACACCACAAGCTTTATCCCCACGTGAATGCCACGGAATCTATCAATTTCATTCAAAAATAAAATTATCCAGAGTTACGTATCAATACATTTCTTATCATTTTTCATGTATTCTCCAATCATTACTAATAAAAAATTCTTAATTCTTTAACTAACTAAAGCTACTAATTAGTGAGAATTTTTTTTAATTAAATAATCTATATTTATATATAAAAATTCTTAATTCTTTAACTAACTAAAGCCACTAATTAGTGAGAATTTTTTTTAATTAAATAATCTATATTTATATATAAAGAAGATTTTTTTTTATAATCATTTTGTTTTTTATTTTACTCTTATAACAATCTTTCATTATATTAAATCATTCTACCCATTTTCTAATTTCATTGATAATCGTTTTCAAATTGATTTAAGGAAATTTATTATTTCTATTTACTTAGTTTCTATTGAATGTGATTCACTATGTATAAACCTACCTACTCATCCTACTTCATACTATTTTCCACTTTCTATTTTCTTTTATGTACCCTACTTCCCATTCTTTTTACCCTACTTCTCATTTTCTTTTCTTTTTCCTTTCCTCTTTCATGTAAAATCATACCGAACACTGACTAAAATATATTCTCATCTTATCATGTTTTTCGAAAAAATTACTTTCAATTTGATTTTTTGATTTTTTTTGTCATCACCATTTATTTTTCTGTTATTCTTCTATATTTTCTTCTTTTATGTTTTGCTTTCCGATAGTACAATCTTCTTAACTTTTTATAAATTTTAGATTTGAAGAGACCACCTTCAAAATAGAAATCGTGGGTTTGGTCACCAATAACATTATGTAGATAAGGTATCTCATCGTGTTATTAACTTTACTTTTTTATGTTATACAAATATTTTGTTTGTTCTTTATTTGTTAATTTTAGATGGTTAAATTTCATAGCAGAATAGAGTAAGAAGATAAGGAAAAACTTCAGGAGCAATAACAAGAATTTGTTTGAGTTCATCTTCTCCACATTTTTTTACTTCGTTTATTATTACTTATTCACAATCTTCGAACATGGAGAAACTTCCCTTAAAAGAACGTAGAAAGAGGAAGACACTGAACCCAAAACACTATTTTCCGTGCGTGTTCCTATCATTGTCGTGCTTACTCCAAGTGCAAGGTTTCAATGCGAAGGAACATTGTTAAGAGTCGTGTGTAATGTGAAAGAAAAACATTTATATTACACATTACCACATTCTTTGCAAAAAAAATTTGGAACTCATTATCACATCACATTCACATCCAGAAACTCTAACTTTCACAAAACACAAAGTTAACCTGACCCTCTAATAGGAATTCTAACTTCCACAAAACACAAAGTTAACCTAACCTGCACGTAAAACATGATCAAATCACATCACATCATTAGGATTTTTAAGTAACAAAGGTAATCCCAAGACCACAAACACCAAATGGAAACACATTTACCAAGATAGCATGAAAAATGCAAAACTAATTCTAAAGAAAATTAAACTGAAAGAAACTTATGAACAAAGATATGATTGAATAACTTTACCCTAATCCCTATCAAGATTTTAAAAATAATATTGTACCGGTATGGGCGAGACCGATCCTTGGTCTCCCTAACCAAGACCCACTTGGCTGCTCGAGACCTGGTCTACTTGGCTAAGATCTTAGAGACTTGGCCGAGACGACCGAGACCAGGGAAACCTGGCCGAGACCTGAGAGACTTGGCCGAGACGACCGAAACCTGGCCTACCTGGCCGAGACCTTAGAGACTTGGTCGAGACGACCGAGACCAGGGAAACCTGGCCGAGACCTGAGAGACTTGGCCGAGACGACCGAGACCGGGGAAGTCTGACCGAGACCTGAGAGACTTGGCCGAGACGACCGAAACCTGGCCTACCTTGCCGAGACCCTAGAGACTTGGTCGAGGCGACCGAGACCAGGGAAACCTGGCCGACGACCGACCCATATTACCGCTAATGCTCAAACCAAGGTCAGTGAAGTTAATCCGTCATTAAGAATTAGGTAATACAACCCTAAGGAGGGTCCACTTCGATAAACGGGCCCAACAAGGTAGGCCCATTAGAATAATATAAATATCACACATCCAAGGAGTAAGGTATGTCATTTATTACTGTTCACCTACCAGAACACCATCACCCACTTTACTGACTTGAGCGTTGGAGTGCATTCGCAGGTACCCCCACCATCCGGTGTTCACCGAGACCGAGTGCTGAAGGAGAAGCAGGAGGACGAGAAGAATCTCAGTTCATCACCCAGCAACCTGACCGACCGAAGGAAGGAGAAGAAGACTTCAACAGTTCTTTAGGTTCTATCTCCCTAGTAGGAACAAACATAATCGTCAAATGAATCAAATTGTCGAATAGACAAAAGAGAAAAAAAAAATCAAAATTAACGACTAATTTTTCTCTTTATGTATTAACTTTTTATTTCAATAATAAAATATATAAGTATCATTCTAATTATATTACTTTTATTTTAAAATTATATTTTAGGTCTAATTATATTTTAGGTCCTTACTAAAATAGTTACTAAAATAGTTATAGTAATAATTTTTTCTTTTATAGGTCTTCCAGTAATAATTTTTTCTTTTATAAAATTGTCTATAAAAGTTAATTGTATATAATTTTATTTTATAATAACATATTTATGATTTGAAGTAAAGAATGATTAATAACAAAATATGTTCAATATATCATATATCATGAACAAATTACATTATAAGTGTTGGTTTTGAACGGTTAAGGATGCAAAAATAAAAGAGTAATGGTTATAACATAATTTTTAATATATTATAATCAATAACTCTAAAATCATAAACCATATTTAATAATAAAAAATAATGTTTGAAGAAAAATTTGTTGTTTGTGAGATATTAACAAATGAATTATATTACAT
>Ga0123341_1005358_pt1 | contig 11428 bp, 7 predicted proteins | sample Turbeapinknodule_FD_89959 | JGI IMG/M metagenome (GOLD analysis project Ga0123341, IMG submission 89959) | Root nodule microbial communities of legume samples collected from Mexico - Turtle bean Mexico pink nodule | ecosystem: Host-associated > Plants > Roots > Nodule | place: Mexico: Nepantla... | reverse complement strand
ATATTCTTTTTATTTCTTCTTCTTATTATTATTACAATAGCATAATTTAATTATTACATTTTTATTTGTGTATATTATATATATACACACATATACCCCGTTTCTATATTCTTATATTTTATTATATTATCTGTCATACATTTATCTATACTACATCATGTATAATTAATCATTAAAAAAACCTCCCCAGCAAAATAATATTTATATATATGATTAATTAACTTTGTCTGGGTTGGACAGTGGCTAATCCAAGGAGCTGCTCCCACTGTAAAGTCTGACCCAAAGAGGTAAGAAGTCCTAGTCTTTTTTTTCCTCTTGCTCCCATCGGCTGGCACCTATCCACAATCTTCTTTCAGAAAAATCTCATGCCCAATCTCTCTCTTTGCCAAAGTTGTCGCTAGTAGCATAGTCAGAAGCACAGCTGGAAAACCTAGGAGAACAAACACAAAGGGAGAATGGAGCTTTCCCAAATCAACCTCTTCTCAGAGGGGAAAAATGCAGTGGCCAAGTCGTAGAGGAGAACTCAGTATAGCTGTGATGCAAAGGCTTTAATGCAGTTCCATCCTCTTGTGAAAGCATAATCACCGATGCAACCACCTGGAGAATAAACGCTGTCCCCCAAACCAATGATCTTCCACAACAAAAATGAAACAGTGTTGTTTTGTTAGTTTTTTTCTCACGTGGACTTTGATACTAACTTGCAAGTCTACGTGAGTTTGACCGAATAAGCTTGAGTCTACCTCAGAAGCAAGTTTACATGCGAGTTGACCTGCAACCAACAAATAGACTCGTGAACTTGTCTATGTCTATGAGTTGATTCTAAAGTTTGATAAACATGATGAGGGCATGTTTCCACCTAAAACAATACCTTAACTTCTTTCATTTCATCTGCCCATCTTGAATCCTATAATTTACATATCTCTTTTTATCCGTTGCTCTGTATGGTAGATCAAGATACTTGGACAATGTGACTTGTGATTTGGTATGATCTCAAATTCTTATCTCTAAGTGGTTGTAGCGTGTCTCTCATAACATGCATTCTACACAACCTGTTTTATTTATGCTTATATGGAAACTATGTCATCCAAAACTTTTCTCTATTTGGAAATATGACATGTGGATTTGTTTCTATTTCTATTTTGAGTTCCAGTTTTCTTAATAGTATGGGTTATAACAATCCTCTTGTCTAAACAAAGGAAACAAAATGCAGTATACTAATTTGTTACTCTTTTATCTTCTTCAGAGCTTTACAAGCCTTGCCTGGTAATGTAGATCCAATTCCTAAAGATATCACTGAACAATTTGGACTACTAAGTCTTCATGATGTAAGGGTCTCTAACTTTAAGAATTCTTTATTCTATTTATGAAATTATTTGCCTATCTGCCATATGAAGCAGTCACCTATGTTGATAGTATAGACTTTTTGTCTGCGATAAACATTAGTGCCTACTGCTTGCTGATGAACTGCAAAAGTGTTGGGGTGTTAGGCGAATTTGAAATTTAGTGAGTATCTGAGTTAGAAATAATTACAGAGAAAGAGGATTGAAAAATTAAGGAAAGAGTACACTTGCAAATAAACTTGCCGTGGCCAGTTATGTGCTCTATATTTTAAATCTTTTATATATTTGTCTTTTTTCTTTCAAAATTTCTCTGTTTCTGATAGTTCCCTTCTCCCATGTGTGCATTTATTAAGGGGAAGTGTTCTACTTTATATTTTGAGGTGCAAAGTTGATTTTTGAAGTAGAACTGCACAAATAAAGGAGACGGGTTGGCTTGGACTTGGTGGTTGTGTGCATTTATGATGTCATGATTTTTTTACAATTTAATTGCAATTTTAGTATAATTATTTTCTGGTTATTTCACTTGGTTATTAGGACTTGGAACTAGCATTGGACTTTGGAATTGTAATTATGATGTTTGAAAATCCATGATGCTCATCCTAGGTCTCTGGAATTAGGCATGTTTTCCTGAACCTAGGAAGGACTTCTAACTTCCACAATGCCCCTGCTTAACGGTGTTATTTAGCCTTGAGTCTTTTATATCAATCTGTTTAAACTGCACTTGTGAATCTACGATAAAATTCTCTAATAACTATGTTAAACTGTGTACTAGTTTTTGTGCTTTATATGCTGTGTTATGGTTTTTTTGGTTGGATCACATTGAGGAATGCCCATATGGGTGGTCTCTTTCTCTAAGATATAAAATGCTCTTTCATTCCTATTTTTCTGAAACTTTATCCCAACCGCGTCTGCATATTTTTACTGAAATTTAAAATTTTTAAATGATAACCATGTAGGCATATTTTGGAATCCACAAACCGAAGGACATAAGTGAAGCTGATTTGGCCCGCAAGAGACTTATATTTGATGATTTTTTTTACCTGCAGGTGAGTTATTTCAGATTTTATTTGTAGTATCATCAATTGACAACTCTAAAATTTTTCCATTGTGAGAAATACTAGCAGTACATTCTCTAACACTCTTATAAACATTATTATAGGTGAAGTTTTTGTTAAAATTTAATAAATTGTATAGGCTCTGTGGAACCTGGTCGAAGAATTTGTCCAGATTCATTATATATTTTTTTATAACGATGAATATGCAGATTCATTGTGTCCTATTTAAGAGCAACAAATCTATCTGAATTTTCAGACAGGATCTTCCACATAGGTGGTCACTGTTTCCAGAGGTGGTCATGCTTTCCAAGGTGATTCAAGAGCCTCCATCTACTTCAAAGACAAACCCGTTCACAAAGAAACAACTAGAGCACTTATACAGACCATCTTCTCAAATAATGACAATCAACTCTTCTTGCTCCTTGGTCCCGAAAGGTCTTTATTTGATTACCACCCTTTCCACCTAAAAATTCTCAAAATCCTTGGATTATGGTCTCAGGAGCAACTAATCACATGACAAATTACTTAAAACTGTTTACCTCCTTATAGTCCTCCTGCAGAGAATAAAAGAAATCAGAATTCTTGATGGAACTCTCTCTACTATAGCTGGAAGGGGATCTATCCACCTCTCTCTCACCTTTAATAACTCTCCAAAATGTTTTTCATGTTTGTTAGAGATCCCATATTGGCTAGAGATGTAGGCCAAATTATAGTATATAAGTTAATGCAAACCTCACTTTACAAGTCGGTTTTGTGTAACTGATTTAGACTTAAAGTTTGTTTTCTAAGAATGTTCCCAAGTTGTCTTGTAACCTATTGTAAATAAGGGGATTATTAGGGTAAAAATATTCTAATATCGCTAGTAGTTAGAAACAATATCCCTAGAATCTACACATTCATTTTAATTGATTTTTGCTTTCTTTTTTAAGAGAATGTGGTTGTTACAAATAGTGTTGAGAATGTAATTATTATGATTGTAATCAATAAAATATTTCTTTTCTCCCTCATTATTCAAGTTGGTATCGGAGCTCCCGACCTTGGGGCTCTGTTTTCATTGCCGCTGTCGACCTTCCCCTGCTTCCGCTGTTGCTGCTTGCCATCCTTCGCTCACTACCACCCTCCACCTGCCACCCGCCACTTGCCACCCACCACCCTTTGCTCGCTTTTTGCCCGTTGCCGCCACCCTAGAAGGTAGTGGTGGGACAGAAACTTTTCATTTTTCTCAATGGTTGACGCGAAATGTACTCACGTAGGTCCTAATGATCTTCCAAATTGGTGGGTGCCTACTTGTTTGATGGCTATAATTATTGCAGTGTAACTACTACATTTGGAGGATTCTAAAAGGATTGTCAAGATTAGACCACATTGACGGTGGAGGATCTGGGTTATATGACCCTAATTTTGAGATTTGGAATAATGAAGATTCACTAATCATGACCTAGATGTGGCTTTCCATGGTCCTTGAGATAAGTTGAAATTATGTTTTATTCCTCTACTAAAGAAAAATAACATTTTTTTTTAAAAAAGGATTTTGCTGCTTGTTATGACAGTGAAAGGAGGGTGTTTAATACCAAACAAGGTTCTCTCTTTATATCGGTATATCATGGATTTTTGAATGGGTTGTGGATTGAAATAGGTCATTACCAAAATTTGAAGATGTGCAAAACAAATGCTGTCACATGCTGAAGCCATTGAAAGAGGAATAATCTTTAAATTTCCACATGGTCTGTACCATGAATATGACCCATAAATACTACCTTAGAACGTAGAAGCAAATCAATCTAGTAGTCTTCCTTAACCATTTCTTGATATCAGAGCTATAGGGGGGAACTTGATTGTTTAAGAACAACAAGGATTGAATCAATGTCCTTTGGACTGTATACCTTGTCCATGAGAGGCAAGAGTTCATTCAATATAGTTGGGCATGTTTCTAAGGATGTTTGAATTCTTTATTCAGGAGCAACAAATCACATGATTCCATTTCCTATGTTTTTCAATTCATATATTAAAATGAATAAAAGAACAACTCATTACAGTTCTAAATGGTGATAAAATATACCCATATTTGGATCTAGAAATATAATGTTAGAATCATCTATTGAATTAAAAGATGCTTTTATCTCTCACAATTGACCAATAGTTTTATCTCTATACAGAAACTTACAAAAGACTTGAACAAGTCATTAATGTTTTTCTCATCTTACTGTGTCTTTCAGTACCTTGCCACGAGGAAGATGATTTTAATTGCTAAGGAGTAAAGTGGGTTGTTTGTGTTAGAGTCCAAACAAAACAAGGGAAGTCTTAATGTAATAAGCAACAACAAAACCACGGGCAAATTCCCAAATATGGCTTCGCCATAGAAGATTTGGATATTCCTTATTCAGCCTTATCAAATCTTTGTACCCTTGTTTGTTTACAAAAGAGTATGTTGAGTCTTTCAATTGTGACATTCGTCAATTCTCAAAGCAGCACTATGCATCTTATCCAAGGAGAAATAAAAAGAATAATTTCCCCTTTAATTGAATTCAATTTGATGTTTGGTGACTTGTTTTGGAATCTCTCTCTAGGGTAAAATGTTTTTTTACCTTTATTGACGATTATACCCATGTCACATGGACATATGTTATGAAAAGTAAGTATAAGGTATTTTAAATTTTTGTTAATTTTTTTAGTGTTGTCAAAAATCAATTTGGAAAAGACATCAAAAGAATTAGGCCTGTTGTCAAAAGTGTTGTCTATTCCCAAAACGTATTGGGGAGAAACTGTTAAACTGCCACAATCTTGTCAACAAATTTTCCTCTCGTGTCTTAAATGAGATTAGTCCTATTGATTCTCTATTGTCTTTTGTTCCATCTTCCTCCTTAGTGTTAAGTGTAGCTCGTCGAGTCTTTGGTTGTGTTGTTTTTGTTCACTCTTATAATCCTAAATGTGTCTTTATTGGTTGTCCTTTACAAAAAGGGGTACAAGTGGATATCACCCTTAAATTATGTCTGTATCACAATGAATATCACTTTTCTTGAATATGCATTCTGTTTTGTTAGCTCTTCGCATCAGTTGGGAGAAAGCACTTGAAGCGGAGGAACTCTCCTTTATGTCATTACCATATTTGTCTTTGCAAGATAACCAAGTGAGTGAGCCACCACAAATGGGATAGAACCAATTGATAGTAAAGAAGGAGACAAATTCTTTGATTTTTTTTTCAAAGAATACAACTCACTTTGACTTCGGAGCAAGAAAAGTTGTCTGACATGGAGGTGAGCAGTCCTAAAGGTAATAGTGAGGAGTTAAGTGTTTTAAGAATTTACTCATTGCATTGAGAAAGGGAAAAAGTCTTCCGAAGTGAGAATGCTAAAGAATATTTCTCTATTGAACTTTCTTCCTTAACCTTGCAAGGTATTTACATCAGTCCACTTGTCCTCACACAGCACAACAAAAGGGCATGGTAGAGGAAGAATACGTCTCATTGAAATTGAATGCTCTGTAATGTCGAATTCAAATGTTCTTGTACATCATTGGGGAGTTGCAGTTCGCAAGCCTGTCTTTGATAAATAGAAAGCATTCTTACTCTCTTGAAAATCAAATTCCTCACTGTACTATTTTTCCATATGATTCTTTATCTCATATCTCTCCTAGGGTTGTACTTGTTTTGTTTGTAATGTCTCTCCATGTTTAAACAAAATCTTTGCAAAGGCTATTAAATGTGTTTTTCTAGGATATTCTCACGTTAAAAAAGGATACAAATGCTACTCTCTCAGCTACAAAAAGATACTACATGTCCGTTGTTGTCACCATTTTTAAGGACTCACCTTTTTCTTGTCCTCTATGGAAGTTCCTAATATTTCTTATGCAATGGGAGTTGTTAGTCAATTCATGCATAATCTTCACATTAATAATTGGAATGTTAAAATTTTGCATTCCCAAATATATAAAAAAGGATTGTTGTATGAGGACAAAAGAAATACTCAAATTATAGGGTATTGTGATGCAGATTGGGCTGACTATCTCATTGACAGAAGATCCAACATATGATAGTGTATTCATTTGAGGGATATTATCTCTTGGAAGAGCAAGAAACAAAATGTTATAGTCTGATCAAGTGCAAAAGTTGAATATAGATCAATTGCACTGGCTACTTGTGAACTTGTGTGGATTGAACAACTCTGTATAGAGTTGAAATTTTATGAAGTTGTATTGTGATAATCAAATAGCTCTTCATATTGCTTCTAATCCTGAGATTGATTGTCATTTTATCATGGAAAAGCTGCTTTCCGAGGAACTGTACACTGGATTTATAACAACTAGCTTGCAGATATTCTCAATTAGTCCTTGAAAGGGCCTAGAATTCAATTAATGTTCCAAACTTGGTGCATACAATTTATATGCTTTAGCTTGAGGGAGAGTGTTCAAATTATGTTTGTTATAATAGTGTACAACTTACATAAAGTTGTTCCTGGGTAGTGTACCTTGTTTGAGGATAAGGTACATAGGTTTTAACCTTCCTCTTTGAGACATACTTTTACTCATCTTTTTATATATTTACATGTCAGACAAACTGTTTCTGAGAATACTCATAGAAGAGCAATGGATCTTAAATAGAATGCAAAAACTTCCTAATTTATGATAGACACTGTTGTGTAATTAAGAGATAATTATTTCATAATTAGTGCAGATTCCGTTTTCTATTTATTAGGACAAATTTGATATCTTTTGGTGATTTGATTTGATTTGCATAGCTTTAATTACCTATTATTTCTTTCCTTAATTAGGTTGTAAATAGTCTATAAATTTAGACGGTAATCACATTTGTAAATACATTCAGAAATCCATTCAATCTTTTTCTTTCAACTGACACAATCTATCCCTGTAATTTAGGATGAATGACCCTGTACAATAAGTATAAAATATACTGTCAGCCTATTAATCCTCCTAATTATCCTTCTATTTATGGAGTCACTGGAGTGTAATTAAGTCTCGTAATTATGTAATTAAAACTGTACAAGGAAATATTCTTTGCAGCATAAATTAAGGGATTACGTAAATTCAAGCTTATTATTTTCATCATGTAGACCATTTCACAACCAAGCCATGGCAAGTTAGGGCCAATTGGCTTGATGAATACACAAGAGGATAATGGTAGCTGAATAGGACGATAGTTTGCTTGCTGACTATTTTGAGGGGCAGAGGTTGGTTATAAGCCATTGCAACTGAACAGAACAAAAAAGAAAGAAGAAATGAATGAAAATAGGATGCAGAACTGGATTTTTTTCAGCATCAGAAGCTCTGCTTGAAATGTTGCGGAAACATGACTGTTATGGTTCCAGAGTAATGAAAGAAAGATTTGAAACCTAAAACAACACTGATTTGAGGCTTATTCTTCAGTCCTTCAGGCTACACTGACTTGCATATCCGAATGCAGCAAAACAGCAAAATTGTGCGTGATTCTAGCCTCGAAAGATGTATGATTTGGGGCTTTTTCAGCCCTTCAGGTTACAAGCCATTGATGACAGTGGTGTTAGACTGGTTGGATGGTTAAGCCCAACAACAATGGACGGGGGACAAACACAAATGTGGCAGTTAAGGTGGTTAGGATTTACATGTAGAAGTAAAGACTAGGATAAAAAAACATTAATATCATTTTGAAATATTTGTAAAGGCATTGAAATAGTATAATTTTATTTCCAGTGTACAAAGGGTATATTCATACAGCCTTGATCAATTGGTCATTAAAATCATATGCTCTATGGGCATCAAGTCAAACCTGATTACAACTAACTCTAAATGTCACCACATCAATCACAATAAGGAATAAATTAAATTAAAGGGATAGAAGAAATAAACACATTAAATACATGCTGTGCATGTTAACATAGTATATTTTGGTTGATGTAGCTCAGTCAGTTTGCTTGTTTGGGTTTTAGATTTTGAACTGATGTTTAATATAAATTTAGATGAAGTTGACAACTTTTCTTATAAGCCTAAGTTTATCTTTACATGTTCCGGATTTCTAAAATGCTTAAGTTTTACTTTTGGAAATTTGAATGCTGGGTGTGTGCATTGTGCAGTAACTGTTTGACCTTATCACAAGTGGTTTATTATCAGGTTTCTTGTAATACTTTATCACCCTTTTTAAATGCTTCAATAATTTTCTAACTACATCTCTACTGTCATTTGTCAGTTAGGACGCTTATTCCAAATGCTGGAAAGTCTTGGTACACAAATAGAAAAGGATGGATTGCTTGATAAGTATAGAAGACCAGAAAATAATGCTGTGGGCACTGAGGAATGGTCCTCTCTCACCAAGAGGGTTATGGAGGTCCTTCCATATACTCTTACAACCAGTCAACAACATGCTGTTTCAGAAATTATTTGGGATCTAAAACGACCAGTTCCAATGAATCGGCTTCTTCAGGTTTGGATTTGTGTTCTCTTGATGTGGCTTTAGTGCCTCCTCTAATTTTTGTAGAGATAGATATGGTCTTCAACATTACATGCTTTCTTAGTGGGTTTTGGTTTGGTCTCCTAACTTAGATTCAGGTTTTGGTTTCTTAGTGGGAATATTCCTGGTTGCTATAAATGTCCTTACTCCTTAAGATCATGGTCTTTTTAGTGGGGCATTGGGATGCAATGTGACCTCGGCCTAGACATTTAAAACATTTAATGTCACAAGTGTGAGTGAGTGAGGAATGCAAATCTTTTTTCTTTCTCTTTCTCTCTTGCTAGGCTCTTAGAGGGTTCTTCCTTATACTTTCCTTTTGAAAAGCCACCCTCTCTTGGAACTAGAGTATGAACTTTCCCTTTTGCTTGATCGTTTTTTCAAATTTTGTTGCTGAACTCTAATGCACAGTTGGACACCTCATGAACCTAACAATGATGGTACTCTCTACTTCCCTGATCTGGAATCTCATCATGTACAAGTCCATCTTCTGCCTATGCTTTTCTACACTCATGTTTTTCTGATGAAGTCGTTAAAGTGTATCCATAAGCTCCTAGTTATTGAAGGATGAGACATTGTGACACCTCATGGCACTCCTCAGTTCATTCCAATATTGGATGGAAGGGTCATTGTAGAGGCGTCTCTCTCTCTAGGAAAGTCCACCAGTACATGACATATCCTTGAAAATTTAGGGTAGACAATGGTACTTTCCTTTCCTCACTTGGTGGAGGGAGAATAGTTGTTCTACCTTTAAGCTTCAACGACAACTTCGACGAAACCTTTGGCGACGACTGTGGTAGTGTGGTTCCGTTTGATGACAGATTGTGGCGGCTCCAACAGTTGCGGCAACAGTCAACAATTTGGGTGCACTTCAGGTAACTCCAATAATTAAAGGAAAAGGGTGCACTTTAGGGAACCCTAAAAAGAATCGTAACTAAGACGGTAAATAAGAGATGCGGAAGTTGGGCTCCCAAGATCTGGAGCTTTGATACCAACTTGAAAGGATGAATCTGATAGAAAGAAGATTTTCATTCAATTGATTAATTTGAAACATTACATCAACCTCTATATATAGAGAACTCTTACCTTGTACTAATAATTATAGAGAGAACTCTAGAATCTTCTAACAAGTTCTAATAGGTTCTAGTAGTACACATAATACAACATCTTTTAACCTGGCCAACTGTTCTAATCCCAAAACCACCTCAGCACCTCCCAATCCAAATGGATAGACATCTTGTTGGACTTCAACACCATTTAAGTCCAGTTGATCTGCTTTACAAACTCCACTATAATGCACCTTATGTCCATCTCTCACTTCCACAGAATAACTTGAAGTTTCTATCACAAGTAATTGCATCTTATCTGCCACCTTGGTTGAAATGAAATTATGGCTAACACCGCAATCTATTAGAACCATCACCTTACAATTCCTCAGCTAGCCCACAACTTAAAAGATTTCTTAGTGGTGAAAACTATTGTGTTGTGCAAGGACATGTGTGCCTTTACTACTTCATCAACTACTTCTATTATGCCTTCCTCAAACATCCTTGCTTCCTACTCCTTCCTAATATCATCACATTTAGCTACTTATTCTTACATTCATGTTTAGGCCCGAAATTTTGATCACAAAGGAAACATTCCCCCTTTCTCACTTTTTCTTATACCTCTGCATGAGTCAACCTTTGATATGGATTCCTTAACATTGTTAAGAAAAGTCTTATTATTAACAAAGGCTTGAGGTGCAATAGTTCTTGCCTCCAAATTCTTGGGTGTGGCAGATACCCATTCTTTTGTTACAAATCTTTCACTAGGGTAGGTTTGGAAAGATCCATTGCTTCTTCCTTCTTGAATCTCTTCCCTATTATTTACAAGCCCAATTATTCAATTCTCCTTGCTTTGTTCATAGCTTCCATAGTTTCTGAATTTCATACAACCTCTACTCATCTTCTTTCAACCCATTTATAAATATTTATAGCAAATACTACTCTCCCAGACCTTGAACAGATCCAACATATTTATCAAACTTAGTAACATATTCTTGCACCAAATTATCTTGCTCAAGTGCTAATTAAGATTGGAAGGGGTTACTCAGATGCAGGTTGCAATCTCACAATTGATGCCTCCTTGAATTCTTCCCAACCCTAATGCATCACCTTCTAATTCCACCATAACTGCCTCCATTATCCCAGGAAGAACGACTGCTCGTATACGAAAATCATGTTCAAGCTTTGCTACCCACCTAAACACATCTTCTCCCTGAAACGTTGGAGTGTCAAGCTTCGACCATTTTTCTCTTCCACCTGAATCTGCAGTTATATCATCTCCTGATCTCTTAATGTTATTTTCACTTGTTGATTCGTTCTCATTTATTTATTTTATCTGAGAGCGCCTTTCCCATGTCCCCAACAATTTTTGCAACATCAATTCTAATGTCATTAATTGTGATTCTTGTTCTTAAAGTCTTGCTGATATGGTTGATTGGTTCTCCTCCATGATTTTCTCTAAAGTTAACTTGTGCATGATTTTATTTTAAAGGGAGAAGATTAATTTATTTTACCTAATTCATTTTACTTTTTTCACGTATGTGTTTGTTTGTT
>Ga0123341_1005357_pt1 | contig 11429 bp, 5 predicted proteins | sample Turbeapinknodule_FD_89959 | JGI IMG/M metagenome (GOLD analysis project Ga0123341, IMG submission 89959) | Root nodule microbial communities of legume samples collected from Mexico - Turtle bean Mexico pink nodule | ecosystem: Host-associated > Plants > Roots > Nodule | place: Mexico: Nepantla... | reverse complement strand
TAATGACTAAATTAAAGACTATTTTAGAAACTAAAAAATCTTTTAGTTTCTAAATTAATTTCTATTGTTAAATAGTTTTTAAGTTAGTATCTAATAAATTATCAAAGTTTTAACTACCAATTATTTAGATTAAAATTTGGTAAAAAAAATTTGGTAATTAATTAGATATCAATTTAGAAACAATTTAACAATAATATTAACTAATTTAAAAATATTTTTTTAATTTATAAAATAATATCTAATATATTATTATTTTTTCTCTAAAATTGATTTTTATTTTAAGATTAAAGAAGAATAATATGTTTATAATATGCATGGTCATGATGATGAAAGTGTGACGTGGGAATGGAAGGAAATGGGGGCATATGGGTGCAGTTGAGTATGATGAAATGGTGAAAGTGGTCCAATATCAACATTCGGGTCACCCACGCCACATCCATCCACATGAATCTCTGACAACATTTTCTTTGCTTTTCATTTCTTTTTTACCTCTTTTCCAATTACACTCACTAACCAACAAATACAAATTATCACTACTCTTCCCACCATTCAAACCTCTTCTGCTACAAAACAACAACATTAAATGTCTCTGCATGCATCTTCCAAACCCCACAATTCTTCAAACTTAAATTACCTCTTTTACTTCTACATGCATCTCTCCATGCAAATTTCTCATACAAGAAGCTATGCTATAAGGATGTGTTATTGAAACTCTTTTAGATAGAATGAAAACAAAATGAAGGTTTATAAGAAGTAGAATTATTGTAAGTATTTATGAAAAAGAGACATATGAATAACATAAGAGGCAACCTAAAAAAATATTATTGCTCTATAAAGTTAGTTCAAGAAATTGGATATGCATAAAATATTATAATGAAGAAGACCAGATTATTCCCTCAGGAAATGCTCTTTTAACAACTCCCGTCAGACATGTATTATATTCCCCCCAGAGTGTCCTAACTTTTTAGCTTTCTGCGATATGGAGAAAAATTATACACTAACTGTGGAAATGCATTATTGTTGTTTAAAAATTTTAAACTAATTTCTTAAATAAAACTTACAAAATTTATGACTTTCAATCGGGAACTTACAACGGATTACAGATAAAATATGATCATCTCAACAAATAAAAATGAAAGGAAAATTATTACTATACGACAAGTTTGTACAAAAATATCTACAAACTTAATGGCTGTAGAAATAAAAAGAAAAATAAATGTGTTATAAGATGTGTGATATTATGAAAAAACACAATGTTATAAAAAAATACATGTTGAGTAAGTAATACAGCCCTAGATAAAATTAGAGTTTTATTAATTAAATCATAATTTAAAATTTTTAACATTATATCACTAGCAGGAGTAGATTTCAAAAATAAATTTATTTAGTTTACTCACATAGTATTATAATTTCTGAATGACTCATTAAAGTGTAATAATATATATTTAAAATGTTTAACAAGAGTAAATTACTACCATTTAATAAGCTTCTTATGTTTGATTAACCTCTCCTGAAGTCTTTGACTCTTCCAAGAAGTTCATTAGAAAAGTGGGCGTGAAGGTTAATTGTTCTGCATCTCTGAGCTTATATTCTTCAAATTTAAATAAACAAATGCTGTAACTTATTTATTACTGGGGAATTAAAAACATTATAAATATTGGAATTTTAAAAACAAAGAGTGAATGTGAAATAGTCACGTATCAGCAACTATGGGTAACAATGAGAAGAAAACAAGGAAGAAATTCCGGTGCATAATGCATATTAGAAGAAGCAAAAGGTTTAGAAAAAGTTGAAATTCCAAATCCTCCTACCTAGATCAGAGTGAGTACATACTACGATGTTATATTATATCATCTCATCCACAAATTTATTATTCTTCAAATATATGTTTAAAACCCTCCGCCGTATATGGCGGTGCTCCACTCACTTAGGCTCACAACATGTTGGGTACAAGACACCGGAACCAAGCACAACCCTCTACTCTTCAAGTCCTTTGCTTTATCTTCTGCATCCTGCACACAATCAATTATATATTATAAGTGAGTGTAAACCTCATCATTAACTCGATTTTATAAAAATGACTTAGATTTAAAATCTATTTCTTAATATGGTATCATAGTCATTTCGAATTTATTTTAGTAATTGTTTATTGATCTTATCAGGTCACCCGTTATCGACCTTGGACCACCCATAATATATATAGTTACAAGTACGAGTTGGTATCATTGACATGTGTAGTTGGAGATTCCACTAAATATTAAGTTTTATGAGATTGATTAGGGTTTAGAGCGGACTTCTAAATAATATTGAGATTAACCATGCAAAGTCGTCTCTCAGTGAATATTCAAGCATGAACAATGAAGAAGACTAAACTCATAGTGTAATCAGTTGTTCTTTTACGTACCTGGTTTGGAGCTCCTTTTCTTTTCAGGCCATTGTTGCCATTCAACAGCTAGAGAGAAAATAAAAAGTGTGAATTAGTAATTTTTCACTTGCCTCATCTCATGCGTTAAAGGATGTTATGAAAAGCTGAGAAATCTGCTTGTTTAAACTTTCAATGGCTTCGAATTCTTTTGGCTGATTAAACTAATATTTCAATAATTGTAAATAAGGGCTTTATAATGAATTGATGGATCCAATAAAGCATACCTTTCCCTGTGGACCTGTGTTGTTTGAAAATAAAATTTAAAAAGAAAAGAAAAGAAAGGAAGAAACATTCCCTTGAATTATATAATAGAAAAATAGGCCATTTTTGTCCTTCTCAAACTAGTGCGTCTAGTCTATGGGAAATGGGTGCTTACAGACTGTTGATTCCTCATGTTTTTTGATGCATCGTCCACGTAAGGAGAGCTCAGTGCCTGAATCCAAGGATGCCAAAAAGGAATAAAATTTTATAACTCCCATAACTCAACACTCTTTTTGCTCAAACTATAACTGCATGCTTTTACTCACTCTCAATACCTTACAAACGTATAAATAACATAAACTGCCAGAAACATCACCTCAATTTGACCCTGCAGGAACCTTATATATCCAATGCCTTCTAACAACACAGAAGCTGTGTCAGTCTGCAAAAAATGTGAAGCACATCACAAAACGAAGGCTGATCTTTATTCAATGTTAAAAGTGAAGTTTGGAAAAACAATGTTCATCGGGACTTCTTAAACCATACACAAATAGCCCTTGTAATAATGCTTCTCCTACAGTTTTGTATGCTTTGTTTATCATAATAATTGATCAGATATATTTAATGAAACTTACACACTCCTCTTAAATAACGTGTCTGTACACATACATTAAACAACAATCGGATGAAGTGTCAAATTCAAATTCAAAAACACAATTTCTTAAGTTATATAGTTAAGTTGATTAATTGTTACCTTTCCAAACGGGGAAACTAGTTGGTGAAGGGTTGTTATTCTATCACTTAGCTTCTCCTTCCGCACCTGATTTAGATTCATACATGAAAATCATGACATGAATATATGCTTTTCTCTCGTACAACAATTATTTTGCAGCAAAAGAATATTAATCTCAAATACAGACAACCATGAAAGACAACAGTAACAAATCACTGAATATATATACAAGCTACTCACCACGCGTGAGAAAGATATATAGTAGAAAAAAATGAAGAGGGAGGGACTCACCTTCAGAGGTGCTTGACTTGAACATGACTGAACCCTAGCTTTCTTGCAAACTCCAACTCTGCCTGTGCTATTGCACTTCATCATAAGAAAGAGACCAAAATAGTTAATTTGAATATATAACATGTCAACGTATGTATAAGTCGCAAGTTTGGTCGAGAAAATAAGAGAGAATTAACAAGAATCTGTGGCTAGATCTTTGGTTTTTCTTACCTCGGATGTTTGGTCTTGTAAAAGATTTTTTCTATGTTCTGCGTTGTTATAAGTGAAATCCAATATATTATTACCACTGATGCTAGAAACACAAGAAGAGCCGGGAGAAGAAACAGGCACCATATGTGACCAAGATGAGTCAGCTGGATCAGAAGCCTGAAATTCTTCACGCCCATGTTCGTACAAATTGCCCCTTTCACAATTTTCTTGCTTTAATGCATCAAAACTATTAGAAACTCCAGAAGCAGTGTTAAGAATTTGAACATCCAAGTTTCCCAACTTTTTCGGCTGAAAATCTATGAAACCAAGATTCTCTTCTTCTCCTGGTAATCCACTACTGCAAAACAAACAGAACCAGACCAAATCTTTCTCTCAAGTAAACAAAAACGAAAGCAGCAAAATACATAAATATAAATCATTTGAGAGTGGTCCAACCGTACACATGCACTACTCAAAAAAACTCAATAACCTTATCAAAACCAGTCAATTCAAAACTAACAAAAACACCTAAACATAACAGTACCACCAAACCTTCATACACAACCAAAAACTAATAGAGACTTTAAATCAACAGCAACACGAAATCCTTGTACAGGTACATCAGGTCAAAGGAGTTTGCACCGAAAATGCGTAGTTGTTTGATGATCCCGCAGTTAACCAATATAGCAAACAATTTTCTAGCATTTGATGATAACTACATTCATAGTAGAACATAGATGACAGCACCACCCTGAGAGACAGAAAGAAAAGAGAGATCTCGAGTGGGTTGGTTTTACTTACGAAAGTAGTTGGCTCCATGACTGAGGAGGCTCTGGATTTTCAGACAAAAAATTAAAAGAAATAGAAGAAGGTGGAAGCACATATTGGGGTGGTGGATGCATGCTCCACAAGTTAGGAAACCCAGTCATCATTTGCTAGCTGCCTTGAATGAGTTTGATGCCAGAATTTCAACTAATATCAGAAGAAATAAAATTTTGAATCTCCGTTTTTTTCCTTCTACTTTTTTCCACTTTCACCTTTGTGATATATATACCCCAAACAAACCATGACTGTAAAAGGTTTGAAACTTGTGTTTTGCTTTCTTTGTAGCGGTTGAAGAAGCTTCAACACTGGGGTCTATCAGTATTTATTAGAGATGGTGCTATAGAAGTTGTTTTCTCTTTCCTTTTGTTCCTACTTTTGCCTTTTTATAAAGTAGAACAGAAAAGCTTATAACACTGTTTTCAGGTTAATACTTACTCACCGCTTAATTCTCGGTTGCACCTTTCGGGGGAAAGATGGGGAAGACCCAATAGTGGATAATAGTAATAATGTAAACCAGCCAAAATGTTCTATATTATTAACACCGCCTTATAATATTTTATAAATAAAAATATATATGTATTATTTATATTCTTTTATATAATTTCATTTACTACATAATTTTCAAGTTAACTCGAGGTTAATCGACATCTGAATGAGCTTCTGGTGGTGGTCTCCCTTCAAGTGATTCAGATCAGATATTAGATGATCATTTATGTAAAGCGTAATATGATATATATAGATCGAATTGTAACCTCTTCACCTTTAATCATGATTATACCTTAATTGAGTGATTAAAGTTAATTGATTAAGATCTCTTGAATTGTCCTCTTTCATAATGTTAGATAAATATGTCAAAAAAATAACCCATAAATGACCAAACATCGGACCAGGTCGATCTATCTTTAATCTCATTCCATTTTTAACATCCTTTATGTGTTCTTTTATAAGTTTTTATATAAAGTTTTTATATCTTGGCTTTCCACGTTTCAGTTTGCTAAGAACCATCTAAAATTACAAAACACATTTCAGCCGATACCAAAGTTTCTTAAAGAAAATACTTACAACCTCAAACTTTATAAATCAAACTATATCTTTATTAAAAACCTTTCCTTAGTTACTATTTGTTTCTTTTATATTTCTTTTTCTTCTACTATGTTTTAATTTTTTTTACATGATTGTAAATTTTATAATGTGACTTAAAAATATTATTAAAAGTAAAATAGAAAAACAAATATGAATATATTAAATAGGAAAATTCCATTATATATAAAAAAATTCATTATACATTTAGATAATAATAATACTAATATGAATATGAATATGAATAATGTTGAGATCAATGTTAGACGCTTTCTTTATTCTTTGCACCAATAATTCACTTTAACAAACTAAAATATACATATACAAATGTAGTGGCTGAATAAAATAAGAAGAGTGAAGTATAGAATGATAAGAAATGCCATGAGTAAGAGCTTTTTGCAACCACAATACAAATCTAAATCATCATCATCATCATTTTGAGGTGAGATTCAAATCACTAACACGCACCTTTAGCAATATAGAAAATGACGTAATTAACTTAAAACGACATAATTGGTTATTATTCTTTATATACATCATTCGTTGGAATGGATTCGACGTTTATATCCCAAAAGACAAGCATCAAAATTGCTTTTCTTTTATAATTAACTTATGGAGTAAATATGCTGAAATATATTATTCATTAAATATGCTCGTGTCATTATCAACATAATTTCTTACAATACAATATTTGCTGGTTTTGAGGACTCGAACCCTAAGAAAATGTTGTCTTCCTTCAAAATAAGCTACATGTTCAATTTATTAACATTAAAGAGAGTTAATGGCTTTTCATGGATTAAAAAATATATATATTAAGGGAAAACAACTGTAGATTTGAAAAGTAATATCATGAAAAATAATGAAGGAAAACACTACCTAGCTATCACCGAAACAAAGAGTGTAAATGGTGGAAAGATATCAACGAAGCATGCTAGGTTAGTAATGGAAACTGATTCAATGAGAACATTGTCTGGTAGTAAGTAACAAGAAGGATATTTTGTTTTGGTAAGACAGTTGGCTAAAAGACAAGGTGATCAAGAATGATATGCCTATAGTGTATGCAAATGAGTGGAAAATTTTGTTAGGCTATTAGGTGATATAAATAGAGTGTGTTTAAATAGGGATAAAGTAGATAAGTGGATTTGGAAAAGAAGTGAGTAAGATGATTTTTCAGGTAAGAAAACTTTTCTAGCCTCAATTAGAGCATGTAGTTTAGTTAGAAACAGTGGTTTCTAGTCGAGTTATTGTGTGTCTTTTTGATCGGTCTCCCTTACTTCTTATACTGGAGCTTTCTCATTCCTGTTTCGAGTCTTGTTTTCAATTTTATTCCATAATAACTCTATCCCGAATGTTCAGACAATCATCATAATTAACATCCTTCATATTTGTAATAAAATCATCATTTATTTTTTCAATCTAAACCCTAAACCTTAAACTGATGGTCTCAATCAATGACCTCACAATCCTTCAATTTCTGATTTAAGTCAACGAAACTGATAAACTTTAAAGATTGATAACCATTTATCATATGAGTGAGTTTGGCCCATAACCTCACATAAACCCTACGACATAATACCGGGAGAGGGTCATGTGACGAAGGAGGAGTGTTTTGTAATTTGTGGAAGCTCAAAGCATTACCGAGAGTACAAAGCAGTTTGCATGAGGATTCTTGAAAGAAAGAGGAGATAGATAAACCTAGCAAGGGACTTATTGTGCCCCATGTGAAGAGACCATAGCGTGAATCGTCTCCACAAGAACTATAAATAAATTAGTTAATAATGTTAAATTAAGAAAATATTCCGTTTGATATGTATAATAGAGTATAGTTTGAGTGAGTCAGAACTGAGGCAAAGATCAGAGTGTTTAGAGTATGATCCAAAAGAATATGCAGAAGATGCATCCAACACAAAACTACAATTCCCAAACGCCAAGCCCAAGTTTTAGATCGATACTACCACGTGCTCTTTCTACTAACTTTTTGATTCCTATGTACTACACATTTTCATACACCTCTTTACGCTTTTATTTCTATCTCACAAATAACGCCATTACAAAAATTCAATAAATAAACAAAAAAATGAATTCACAAGAATCACTTCTGCATTCATTTTATAAACATTTAAAACAAAAAAATATAAAAACGTCGACAGCAGGATTCGAACCTGCGCAGGCAAAGCCCAACAGATTTCGAGTCTGTCTCCTTAACCACTCGGACATATCGACGTTATTTGATTACTAATAAAACAATAAATATTTTTAATTATTGATTTATAAGATCACTTTACCAAATTCGCAAATTGTAACATATCGCTTTAACAGCAGCAAGTCCAACCTACATGTTCAACGTCAGCTTGAGAGGCCCACTGGTGGTCTATTAAAAGCCCAAGCCCATACAATCGAATAACACCGGGCTAATTGTCGCAGACAGTTTCTTCCTGCACCCCTACATTTTTCTTCCTGCACCCCCACAATGTTATGAAAAGACCAATCCCTGTTATTCTTTAAAAACCCTAAAATACACTTGAACTATATTTATTTTTTGCATTATGGATTATGGAATCTGGAAAAATTTCGGATTGGCACTTCCGGTAAAATTTCGGATCCACCAATCCATAATTCAAAATATGCATCATTCAAAAAAAGCATTCCGGATCCACCAATCCGTAATAGAAATATGCATTCTGGATTCAAAAATCCGTAATTTAAAAAAAAAGCATTCCAGATCCATGAATCTGTAATAGAATTAGACTTCCGGATTCAGCAATCCAAAAATCAATAATTTATTCAAAAATTACTTTCGGAACACCCCCTCATCCAGAAAAAAAAATATTCAGGTCCGGATTGCTGAATCCGTAGCACACTCCCAAATTCCTATTTTCGGTAACCACGGTATCCTTTTTCAAATAAAATAGGCCAATTTTGGGATTTAGAAAATTGTGGGGGTGCAGGAAGAAAAATGTAGGGGTGCAGGAAGAAGAAGCCATTGTCGCAATGTTGAGTAGAACCGTGGCCCATTTCTGATATTTGAAATTGGGCTTAGAATTTGAGGTAGCCTTCATGATAATGAAAAATGTTTGGATGTTTCAGTACCAAAATACAGTAATTATTCAGTGGTCACGATGAGTTAACAACTCATTTTGAAGTTCAGGTTATCTAAAATGACGAGATTTGAAATGGAAAAAGGAAAAGAAAAATGTTTTCCTCGTTAATTTATAAAGAGTTAAATTAATAAGATTCTTTAATTCAAATAAAATGACAAAGAGATTGGGTTTGTTTTGCTTCCTCTTTCATTCTTTTTACTAGATAATTCACTGAAGTTACGTTATGTACTTTAACTTAAGCTATCACTACAATTACATTATTAAACTTTAAATGCAATCACTAATTAGTTGATACAAATTTTCAACTTTTTAGACACGGAGGATTTTCTTTCACACTTCTAATTTTCTCAACACATAAGAACTATTTCATATGACTTTTAAGTTAATTATTATAAAAATCAATAATATTATTATGCATATAAATGATTAAATAATACAATAATGATATTCACATTAATTTAAATAATTAATTATAGCAAACACAACTAATAATTACTCCAAAGACGAGTGATAGTAAGTACCTTTTAATTTAACCAATATCATTGGCCGGTTTAAATTTAAGCCTAACAATTATTGTTTAAGGTGATCACATTTCAATTTATTCGATACCATCTCCTATCAAATTTCTCATTTTATTTTTTCTTCAATTTCGATTGTTCTTCTTGGATATTCAAGAGGAGGATTATTTGTAAGGATACTTCGACGCAAGTTAGATGAAGCTAATATAGAAAATATAGTTCAGGATTCAAAGTAACATCACTTTTCACTATGAAAGTTCATTCTAATTTATATTGTTCTAGTGGACTTTGACTTGTCAAAATGGATAAGTCAAACCCAATAGACGTTTAGGGTTTAGGGTTTAGGAATCAAGCTTTATAATCCTTATTTGATATTAATGTCCTTAATTGATAATATAATTTGGACGTTAGTTTTAACCAAAAGATCGTTCGAACGATCGGTCATTCGAACTTTCGTGGTGTAACCTAATTTATTTTATGCTGTAAAAAAAAAGTAACAATATATTTTATTAAGGGTGATGTTATACAGAGGACTATATTTACCGATGAATAAATAGTAAATAGTTTTAAAATATAAAATACGTCTAATACTTAAAGAGAAGGAGAAAGAGGAAGCATATGAAGAATATGTGATTTATAAAGTAAAAATATAAAGAAAGAGGAGATAGATAGGTATGAAAAAGATAATGCATTCAGCAATTCAAAAATGCTTTGATCAACATCATTGCAACTTTTGAAAGTCTTTTCATCTTGGAAAGATTCCAAACATATAACTTCCACTAAGAAATTGGGTTGTCACTGTAAATATTTAGAACTCATCACAACCCTGTTTTGTTCTTCTGAAGTGCGGTTGGTTGGTGTCCAGAAAGAGACTACTGATACAACTTCTCAAGTTATCTCTTGTTCATTGCAAAAACCCATCCATGTATCAACCAATGCCCACATTCTTTGCACCAAAACAAACTCATTACACTTCAACAAATGTATATATTAAAACTCATACACATAGATATCACATTTAATACTGAAAACTTGCATGTTTTTCGTTGTTCTGGTTTCGTTCCAGTGTCATGTAACAGCACAGTTTTCAAATTGTGGACCCCGAAAATTCTTATGCCAGGGTTGAACGTGAGGGTTGTGGAAAACACATTAGGTTAAGTGAGATAATAAAAAATCTGAAAACATGGATCGCATGGGTAATTTTCATTTTTACATTGTAGAAGTTGCAGTTTCTAGCTTAGGGCAATTCTCTTAGGATCTGTTTTTACAAATTATTGGAGAGTAAATATGTTAGACCGTCTAGAGCTATCATTGATTTCGTGGTATAACAGGATCCTAACCCTTGACAGTGCAACGTGCTCTTGTTACATCACACAGTAGCTGGTTTTGTGTCGGCTCTTCATCATCTGCCATCACCTCCAACAGGTACAAGATCACTGCAGCATTAGTACTTTATATCATGCGTTTAATTCATGAGTTGAGTAATTTCACTGCAGCTTATTAAGCTAAATGTTTGCTTGGACTACAGTGTATAGAAAAGTGGATTTTAAAGGTAATTTATATAGTTTGTGTAATTGGTGAAGATGAGATTTTGAAAGGAGTTGTAAACAGTAGTGAACGTGCAAGTCATGAGTTGTGGCTTTCATTCTCTAATGACCTTTCCTTTTCAATTCCATCTTTTCTCATTATAAACCCATCATCTTCTTTACCACCTCTGCAAATTCAATTTCCAGATCTCCATTCACTTCAAAATTCATTTCCACCTCCACATCTACGATATACTTACTATCTTTTCTCTTCATAATAAAATACTGGGAATTAAACGTTCAGTTCACATATCACTACAAGAAAATCATGAAATAGAAACCAATTTTTAGAGACCAAAATAATTAGTTACAATAAAAACTAAAATAGAGACTATTTTAGAAACTAAAAAAAAAATTGGTTTCTAAATTAGTTTCTGTTATTTTCTATTATTGTTAAATAGTTTCTAAATTGGTATCTAATTAGCAACTAAGGTTTTAGATACCAATTATTTAGTTTCTAAATTTAGTCTCTAAAACCTT
>Ga0123341_1005356_pt1 | contig 11429 bp, 6 predicted proteins | sample Turbeapinknodule_FD_89959 | JGI IMG/M metagenome (GOLD analysis project Ga0123341, IMG submission 89959) | Root nodule microbial communities of legume samples collected from Mexico - Turtle bean Mexico pink nodule | ecosystem: Host-associated > Plants > Roots > Nodule | place: Mexico: Nepantla... | reverse complement strand
GATAAAATATTGTTCCTTTTCAAATATTTTTTTCATTAAAAATAAAAGTTGACCTTTTTGAAGTGTAATAAATGTCACTAAAGAACAATATTGATAATAAATGTTTTGTGAAAATTAAAATTACTAATAAAAAATGGCAGTAAAAAAAAGAAGAAGGAGGTGGTGGTGAAAAGAAAGTGCAAGCGAAGAGAGTGAAAAAGAGAAGAGAAACAAAAATGCTGCGCCGAAATCAAAATGGGCGTAACCTTAAATTCTTCAGCTTCGGCTTCTTAAACCCTTTCTTCCGAAAAATGAATTTCAGGGATTCTTCTACTTATGGTCCACCATCGCTTTCATCATCAAGGTTTCACTTTTTTCAACTTTCATATCTCTCTCTTATTTTTTGCTATAAATTAATTTGTTGCCATTTTTTTTTCTGCAGAGTTCCTCATTCAATGAGCTCAATTGACGTTCTCACTTTTGATTCGGGTGCCATTCTCCTAATTTTTATATTCTCACACAAATGATAACAAAAGTTTAACAGGTAAAAGGACGGCTGTTTATTGTTTTTCAAATTCTCTCTCATGTTCCATATGTGTATTATAATCATAACTCATAAGCTTGACCAACAAGGTTCATGTTATGAAATTTACAAGAAACAAGAAGTGGGGAATGTTCAAAATTGGAACTTCTTCAGTCAATCCTTAGTCATGGGTTCTGAAATTACAATACTTGTCTTTTTTGGATTAAGTGAGGGATTGCCTGACTGAGAAATTAAGTGTTGATGTAATTTTGACATGTGACAGTTAATGTAGTTTGCAATTCATGGTGTTATTGAGATTTGACTGTTAACATAGTTTGTTGATAGTTAATGTAGTTTCATTCTCAGGTCCTTTCTGTCCAGTCATTTTTGGGCTATCTGATTCTAGAAGGAGACAAAGGATTTTGGAAATATGTCTGGATGCAATAAATCGCCCAAAAATGATCAACAGTCAATAAAATATTGGCGGATTCAACATGGAGGAGTGTCCTTTGAGACTGATCTTTCCCGTGTAGATCATTCGCCTTCTCTTTCCAACAACGAAAATAAGCAACGGTATGGAAGTTGTCAACCAAAGTCCCCTCATATACTGAGCACAGCTCAGCTCATCTCTGCAATAGGTCAGGTATGCGATTCTGCAAGTCAATCACTTTCGGTTTTACTCCCAAAGGAAAATTTGAATCAGGATGATAATGGATTCTCAAAAGAGAAAATTCTGGATAACATTGAAGAGAGAAAGAATGACCTGGTATATACTTCAAATGGCACTAAATTCTACCCTCTTACCGCGGGTGCTGCAAAGATTGTGCGGGAAAGATTGGATTTCCCTAAGGTGATGCAGAAGATACTAGCATTTGAATCTCCTGATGAAAGTCAAGATTATATCCATTCTTTATTCCAGAGGTTTTCAAAGGCTAGTGATAAAATAACAAATAAAGATTGTAAAAAAATGGAATTTGCGAGGGAGGAGGAAATGTCATTTAAATCTGGAAATGTATATTGGTGGGCAGGTAGAAATGCTATTAAGATGCTAAATTGTCTAGTGAATGTTACCCAGCCTGAGAACCTGGAAACTAATTCCTCAGTTGCTGGCAGTTGCATTTCCTTAGATACAAGCAACCCTGCATTGGCTAACAAGGAGAGGGATGTGTGCAGTCATGATTCAATCACGCACCAAAGTCAATCATTATCCAATGCTGCAATTCTGAACAACACAAGAATAATTAGCCCTCTGTGTTCAGACTATTTTCTGCAAGCTGTACCCGATGCTCAGGCAGATGTTGGTGCTTGTCAGAAACTTTCTTCCAGTATAGATGTGGACAGTCATATTAACTGTTTAGCTTCATGTACCAGTGCTTCTGAGCAGTGCCAACATGACATTGATGACAATGAATCTCTGGAAGTCCAAAGAAGGCATTTGTTGGATATAACTAATGATGAACCTAAGCTTCATACTTTCTCTGCAACCCATCTGAAGCCTTGTAATTCCAAAGCCAAGCAAGAACATGCTTTTTCTGGGGCGTTAGCTGGTGTATGTGTCAGCCTTTGTCTGCATCCTGTTGACACAATTAAGACAGTTATCCAATCATGCCGTGCTGAACACCGGTCCATTTTTTACATTGGCAAATCAATTGTTTCTGATAGAGGTTGGTTCATAAGAGAATTCATTTCTTTCTACGTATCTGTGTAGCTTATATGCTGTCTCATTTCATTTAAATTAACTTTCCCTCTTGAATTAAATCTCCCACTAGATGGCTTCTTCACAGAGATGATTGACTAATTTCAGGTTTGTTTGGACTATATCGTGGAATTGCCACAAATGTTGCATCTTCAGCTCCAATTTCTGCTGTTTATACCTTCTCCTATGAATCAGTTAAAGCAGCTTTGCTTCCTTATCTTCCAAAGGTAGCTCATCTTTCTCTATATTCTACTCATTTGAGTGGAGTTGTTCAGAGTAGGTTAACCTTGATGTCTTGTGCTTTGCTTTTTCTTGATTCCCTTATTTCTACACGTGATACCATCTAGGTGGAAGAAACTGCTAGTTAAACTTGTAAAAGATCTTATTAGTTACTTGTAAGTAGTGAACCTTGTAGTTAGGAATTTTTCAGATTTCTTCATGTTTGCTTATTTTCCTTTGATTATAAATATTGAATGTGTAGCAATCAAATGATTCCTGTAGTCCCTTATAAATTTATCAGCAGTAAACATCGATGAGTCTTTCTATTATTTTAATGTTTATTGGCATAAATGAGGTCATCTTTTTTCTGCAGGAGTATTATTCTTTTGCCCATTGCATAGGAGGTGGTTGTGCAAGCATTGCCACATCTTTCATTTTTACTCCTAGTGAGCGAATAAAGCAGCAGATGCAAGTTCGTTCTCAGTATCGCAACTGTTGGTATGCCTCAGTTTTTGGGATCATCATCACCTTTCTTGACATAGAACTGCTTGCTTTGAGTATGCCTTGTCTTTATGCTTTTGTTGTGAATTGCATCTATTCATTGTACATTTCAGTATCTGCTTTATATGTGTAATTTGGCCATTTCAAATATTTCTGTCATGTTGAGAGATGCTTGCTATGTCTGTGCGTATGCTCATGGATTCAAACTTTAACCGGAACTTTTCCCATGTAAGACGTGTGTTCATTTTACTTTACTGGGTCTTATGAGTATATCTGTGCAGGGATGTATTGGTTGGAATTATCAGAAATGGTGGTTTTACCTCCCTATATGCAGGTTGGAGAGCTGTACTATGCCGGAATGTTCCACATTCAATTATCAAGGTCAGTAGGTGTTTTATATCTGATGCACATTGATAGAAGAAGCTGATACAAACAGTTTTCTTATCACCACCATGGAGGAGGAGGGGGTTGTTTGCATTGAGGTGTTGGTAGCGAATGTCCAAAAGCCCTTACTGAAAATTCATTATTCTCCTTGTTGGCTCTCAACTTTGACCCTGCTACTTAAGATTCATTATTCCCATGAGGATTTTCATTTCTTTCTACAAGGATGGTTGTGATTATTGACGTTTTCTTCTCAAGTCCCCTCTGCTAATATTACTTTGTCTTTTATGATTGGTTTTCCAAGTTCTTCAGAAACCATGGTTTTATTTATTGCTATTTCCTGTGACCAATTGTAGTTTTACACATATGAAAGTTTGAAGGAAGTGATGCCATCAAGTGTTCAACCTAACACGTTTCAAACTGTGAGTTAATGTTTGTTCCTTGCTCTTGACCATCATTTTTTTGTCTCACTGATGAATGTGACTAGGGTGATTTTATAAATTTCTGTAGTTAGTATGTGGAGGATTAGCTGGATCTACTGCTGCTTTATTCACAACTCCTTTTGATGTGATCAAGACTAGATTACAGACACAGGTTTGTTATATGCAAAACCTTCAATTCAATTGTACAAATACTTATTGGTACTACTGAAGCAGAATCTGGTATAACGATCTAATGAGTTGCTGAAGACAACCTTTCTTAACTCTAGGTTGATATTGTTTATCATGTTATCCTTAATCTTAATTTAACTTCAATTTTTTTTATTTTAAAAAGTATAATATGTGTTATTCTTTTTTCTTGGTCGACGAATATCATTATACTGTTAATTCGTGATTCTGATGAAAGTGAGTGTACTACAGATTCCTGGTTCTGCAAACCAATACGATAGTGTGCTCCATGCCCTTTACAAAATTAGTAAGGGTGAAGGTTTGAAGGGCTTGTACAGGTAATATTTTGTGTCTTGCCACTATCATTTAGTTCAGAAGAAAACACCTGATAGCAGCCCCTGATTTACCTTCATGGGATCTCTATTCAAATGCAAATTGCACTATGACATTTTTTTGTGTGATTTGTATGGCTGTCATCAGGGGGTTGATTCCACGGTTGATTATGTACATGACGCAAGGATCACTGTTTTTTGCTTCATATGAATTTTTCAAGAGGGCATTTTCTCTGGAAGCATCACAATTCACTGATTTATGCATTCAGGCCAATGGCAGAGATGTTAGAGAGAGAGAAAACTAGGAAAGTGTTGATAGTTTGTATTCTTGGTTACTAGATAGTGTAAAAAATGTCTAATTGTGCTACAAGCAGTATAGCTGTTTCATAAACTGTATATTTGAAGAATATACAATTCTTCTGTAGTGTCATCATACATATCTTCCAATTTACTAGATGTGTTTCTACTTTTTGATCTTGAATATAAACCAGTCATGTATTCAATTTCTCGTTTCCTTGAATGTGAACAATTTTAATATTCTTCCAGAGAAGCTGCTTTAACTTTAAAGGAGCTTATCTATCACGACATACCTATAAATCATTTATGGCATAAATTGTTCTGTTAATTTTCTAAATAATTATAACTTGAAATTTTCAATAAAATTACACTATACAAGCTCAATTTTATTATCATGATGGCAACCCTCCAATTCCAGCCTCTTGTTTTTGTCTTATAATCATTTTCGAATTACACAATTCTAAATGAATAAATCATACAATCGAAAATTTATTATGGATTACAGAATCTGAAATATATGTAATCTAGAAATGTATTTTTGACTATGTAATCTAAAATTGTATTATGAATTTTATAATTTGAAATGTTTTTCTAAACTATACAATTTGAGTTCAGATTGTAGAATTTGACTCATACAATTTGGATTTTTCCTTCTCCTATCCTACATTTTTATTTTTATTTTTAAATGTTGAAATTCAATTTAAAGTTTTAGATAAACATATATATATTGGAAGAGATGAACAATTAAGTTGAGAACAGTAAAAAAATAAATATTAAAGAAATTTAACATTATTAAATGTTATTTTTTACTAATTACCAAAAATAATGTGAAAAGCACACAATATTAAAAATATTTAATTGAGAGTGAGAAGAATGAAAATCTCACATTTCAAATTATGTACTATAATTTATACATAGAAGTAAGTATCAGTGATTAAAAAAACAACTATTTATTTAAAAAAAAAAATTAAGGTTAGCCAAGTAGCAAGTATCATTACTAATGAGTGCTTCCTCATAAGTTCATACTCAAAAAGAGAGAGGCCAACAAGTCTTGAATTATTCCAATCCACTTTCCACCATTTATATAATTTCAGAATCTTATCAAAATAGATACAAAAATAAGAAAGAAAGGATTGCTATGCTATCTCCTACTGGATGTAAAGTATCCCCCTCCCCCCTTCTAACTATCCCACACAATATGAACAATTTTCGGTTTGTATCCTACTTAAATGGAACCAAAGAACTTATTACAAATAATGATTTTGACACCTCTAATGTGCTATCATCCCCATTGCACTTTCTCTCAGTACTAAACAGATTCTGCAAGCAGGCATTGTGCCTAGTAACAAAAAACTCAACATTGATGCAAACACCCTCACTAAGATTCTCTACACACTTGTTACCTATTTTCACAGCTCATCTCCAACACCACAACATGCTGTGCTTTCCCAACCAGCAATGGCTTAAAGCTGATATAAAGAGATAGCAGCATGTTGGGAAACATGGTGTGAGAAACCATGTCAGTAACACGTACTCAAACACACTATAAATGTGCTTGGTCAGTTCTACTCTTTATACGCGTGCAATAGGAGAAAAGGGTGGGTTCAGCACATAGGATCGAGGAACTACTTTTGGATTCTTGCAACCACTCTTCTTCTCAGTTGTTGTGACTGATTTGAAAAAAAAATGTGCATCGTCCTCAAGAAGCATTTTCAGTGAACTGCATTGAGATGACTGTTGGTTTTTCTCATGCTCTCCACTGCTGGAGGCCGAAGTTCCATGCAAAATGGCAACAGAAATTGAGAATGCTTGTAAAGCAGATAATTGTGCATGAAAATCAACAGCATAATGCCCCTCTTCAATTCTTCTCATGCTGAAGGTAGGACTGCTTCCTTTTGCTCCCTGTACACCAAAAGGTCAGATATGTATTAGAAAAAACAATAACAATCTCGTAAAAAAGAAAGTTAAAACTGTCACACTAAAGAAAGCAGATAAATCTGTACTAAGAAAGTGTCAAACAAAATCCTATATAAATGCATGTCTCATGGAATTAATTCATTGTTCAATCCTACTATTAATAACATTTTTGTTTTCTCTTATATACCCCGTGTATTTATGCATTCTATCTTTATATCAAATGGCTGCTAAACAAATAACTAGAAAGAGTTCTAACTTTTCAAGATAATTCGAGGGATCTTCTAACTACTGGGACACTACACTGTACACTGGATTGGGTTAACTTTTCTGAAGTATATATATTTTGTTGGGAGAAAAATTGCACAGGAACTATAAGAAAGGCAAAGTACAACCATAGACAAGCCTTATCCCACGAGGGTGAAAAAATAAAAGATGAAGTGAATCTCTAAAAATAATGAATAAAAAGACTATTTGCAGAAGTGCGCGTTCATGAGATTTGATCGGCATTTTTGAAAAATAGGTGCAACCCATCTCTAAGAAGAGAAATTTTCCTTGACCATTTGTTGTCAATAAAAAAATAGTTTTGGCTATTTCTGAACTCTTTCAAATTCTGCCAGAAAAATTATTGCATAACCAATCACCATCTTCTAACTGATTGGTGCAATGAATAGCTACACAAGAAAGTGGAACCCATTCTCGGAACTGGAATGTAAAAATGCACGAGTCTTCTCATTAGGTAGGACTTGAGAACCTCAAGCACCAAGTCTCCCTTTACTATTTAATATACATTCAATTTTCAAGTCTGTTCAAAGAAACAGTTTGTGTGAAACTCAACTTATACCTGAACAAAAAGTTCCAAAGGTTGATGTTCCTCCAAAAGTGGGAAGTCCTCAGCAAATTGAATACTTGGATTGCCTAAAAGAATAAGGGGACAGGCCATGTCCCAGCCACCACAGTCACAGCCTCCACCATATCGCAGTCGATGAAGTAACGACGAGGGTCCCCGGTTTTCAGCATTTGGCAAACCATGATTGCCAGTTGGTATTACCACCTTCAACTGTTCCTGGATTTTGCTGTGATGAAAACTCTTTCTATCTATTTCGGCAGATAGATCTCGTATGTTGGAATATTCTTTACCACTTATTATGTCCCCTCTTTTGTACTTCAAACTTTCTCTCTTGTAAAACGGAATTTGCAAGACAATGGCAGCGATTTCAAGGTTTGAATGACATTCTGTGGGCGAGCAAGGAAAAGAATTTAAATCATCAAATTCAACATTGCTTGGTAGAGATTTGTCTTGAAGTTTGTTTTTGACTGAACGGTTCTCATCCAACCCCATAGCGTCCTCCTTCCCTTCAACACGGGAAGCTTTAAGAGTTTTAGAAGCATCTTGTTCACTGAAAGACTTTTTCTCACGCGAAACACTTTGTCTTGAGTGTGTAAAATCGTATAATACAAATTCTGTCAGCATAGAGTTGTCAAATACTTTTCCTTCTAGTTCAGAACATAAATTACATGAAACTAGCATCTGTGCAACTGTTGATGAATCTTTGTCAAAATCAAGGTATCCCAACCCAGTAGCATTGCTCTTCTTTCTATTATCAATGGAATGAAAGGTGTATACCCAGTTGAAAGCATTACCTGTTCTCCATGTCTTGGCCACAAACACATCTTCAGGGCACTTCACCTTGAACTCAAAAAACGGCACTCCATGTTTATTTTCCAACTTGAGATTGCCATGCAGGTGAACAGGTGAAGAAGCTATACCTGAATACTGAATTTCTCTGTTGATAAACTCAGAAATAATATCAGAATGCTTTCCGGTTTTGGACAAGTCATTTAGCAATGACTTCTGATAAGTCCTATTTCTTGCAATATTTGCTTTCTCACTTGATTTCATCTCATTACTCTCCGGTATCTGACTCACTGGACTTCTCAGTGATTTTGACTTTGTTATATGATTCAGCCTTTTCCTGCCATGTATGAATTGGACTTTTGGGCTTGATGAACAATCCCTTCCTAATGGAGATGGCAAGTGAGAGACTTCTGCCTTAGCCGAGAATGACTTTTGAAGCGAGTGCACTGTGTCCTTTTCAACACAACAATTGCCATTGATTACAGAATCAGCAACCTTGTCACTTCTGGACTTCAAATTTATAGAATCTCTCCCTCGTACTTTGGTAGATTTCTTATTTTTAACATCTGAATTTATACAAATTTCAATAAAGCTATTTGGAGATCTAACCCCAGAACCTTCATCATCTGAACCACACAAAGAATCAACAATGCTACCTGTAAAGGAGGTGTCACTTCTCCTTGAAATTTCTATCTTTTTCCTTCCCTCTATCACGGTGTCCATTTTCTTTTTGTTTTTCACTTCTTCTGAACTCTGGTACATGGAAGTGCGCCTGGTTTCTATATTACCTTCCAATCCATGAGGTTTAGAGAGATGATTCTTACACGAAGAACTGCGGAAGCGAGCAAATTTGATCTCAGCAAAGCCCTCCTTGAGAGTAAAAAATTCATCTTTCCCAGTGGGTTTCCCTTTCTTAGATATCTTCTTCACATTCACACAGTATTGATGAGATGGAAGAACAGTATTGGGACTCAGACCCACTGAAGACTTGTCATCAAGATCCAACTCCAACTCTTGTCCCATTGATGAATCCAAAGACCAGCAATACTATTAAGGAAAAAAAAACATATATTAGTTTGTAGCAATGCAACAGACACTCAAACAGAACCAACTCCACTTGACAAAGTTAACATAATGCATCATGGAACCTATCATATAACGAAATTTAAATCTGATGTCTACAATTACCCGGAATGCAAGGGAGATCTTTCATTGAGGGAATTTTTCTAGGATTTAAAAAAATGCCCATAGCATCCATTAAGGAGTGCATATAAATTACTACAAAACTTCGGCTGTAATAATCAACAGGACTTCGGCTCCAAAAATTTCAATTGAAGAGATGAAAAATAACAATTGAAGCAGGAAATGATATTGCATAAAGCAAATTGTTGATTGCAATTAAGAAGAGGTATTAAACAGTCTAAACACTGTAGAACATTTGTCTACATTCTCATAAATCATGCTATTTTGCAATGACAATTGTGACCTTGCAAACAACCATTATTGTAAAAACCACGTCTCAACAGTGCCCTAGAAAATAATTGGCTCTGGTTAGATTATAAAAAATAAGTATAATGAAAAAGAACAATATTGATTCCAAGCACCGAAAAAGAAAGGCCTTGTGATCTGTTGGGTACCAAATAATTGCAAAAGGAAAAGAAAAAAGCTGGAAAGAACACTGTATGATCTCCATAACACCCAAATGTGAGTAAAGTGACACAGATGAGTGTTGCACAAACACTTGATTAAAAATAATAAAGGGCATAATGATTATGATACCAAACCATAACAAGGAGAAATGCAAAGAAAGAGGGAAAAATTTTAAAAATAAATAAAAAGGGGGAAAAGGGCATACTAGAATAGACCTTGGAGAAGTAAACTGAAGAAAAAGAGAACCCAATAAGCAGCTTCAAAGCAGAATCATAAATCTCTAAACTTGAGCATAAAGGGTGCAGGAGAACAACTCATGAAACCGACCCATTTGATTAAAGAGTCAAAAGTCCCGGGTCATTGTGTTGTTTTGTGACTCAAAATTGGTATCCACAAAAGGCACAAGTGGGTTGTAGAAGCAAGAGGCAAGCTCAGTCCAATCACCACAAGCTAGCACACCACACAACAGAAGGAGCAGTAAAGCATGGCAAATGGTGCCAAAAAGCTTGGTTTGAAACAGTAAGGAAGCTACACTTGCAAGAGAGAGAAGCACTGAACATTCAAGATAAATAAGTAAGTAACAAGAGAGAGAAACCACACCATACTACTTACTACTACAACGTTAATGCACATGATGACCCTACTAAAACAAAGCCATGCCCTTCAAGCACCATCATAACATGCTGGTTTGATTTTTTGGCTTTGTTTACTATTTAATATCATTTGTGTCCCACTGGACAAGTGATCCAAGCAAAGCAAGCGAGCAACCCGAGAAAGAATCGAGAGTGCCCTGGTGAGATGACAAATGACACCATTGTGGAACAAACTTTGGCTTTAATATTCAGTGCACAAAGAGAAGGGTCACATTGGAATTTCATGCAGTCTTACCACAGTAACAGTGACACCTTGAGTTTCCCTTTAAGTGATTTTCTGAAACATATCATTATCTTATGTTTTCGGGAAAGGCAGATATAACATTAAATTATCAAGAACGGAATCCCACAATTATCTAATAATTAAATGAGTGAATCATGCATTTACAATGATAATAAATAGTAAGATATTGAGCAATAAACACCATTAATCTGTTTTTGTCGAATTGAGAATCAGATCTGCAGTTTTGCTATGCTGAATTTATTGGCAATAATACCCTTGCTATTTCCTATCGGGCAAGGCAAGTAATTGCTTGAGTAGGAGTAGAAAGATGCTTCCCCAAAACTCAGATTAAAGTGTTTTGTAGTAAATATGGTCAATATGGTATCAAGATTATCTATATATGGATGATTGTGTTGCTTTCCACATCTTCTAAGAAAAGAAATTATCCGATTTTTTTATGTAATTTTGTTTCTTAATTATTAAAATAAGTAAATTTTTCAAAAATTATTAAAATAGGTAAATTATATCATTTGTTTCGATTTTATTAAAATTTAATTAACATGATCTTAGTTTTAGTAGATCTGTTCAAATACACTAAAATCATATGATCTAAATACGACACTACAAGAAAATCATGAAATACAAACTAATTTTAGAAATAAAATAAAAATAAAAAATAAGTTGCTATAATGACTAAATTAGATATTATTTTAGAAACAAAAAAAATTGTTGTTTTTAAATTAGTTTCTAATATTGTTAAATAAATTCTAAATTTGGTAGCAAAACCATGCTAGCTAATTAGATACCAATTTAG
>Ga0123341_1005355_pt1 | contig 11429 bp, 13 predicted proteins | sample Turbeapinknodule_FD_89959 | JGI IMG/M metagenome (GOLD analysis project Ga0123341, IMG submission 89959) | Root nodule microbial communities of legume samples collected from Mexico - Turtle bean Mexico pink nodule | ecosystem: Host-associated > Plants > Roots > Nodule | place: Mexico: Nepantla... | reverse complement strand
GGTGTTTGGTGCAAGTTTTGGTGAGTTCTTGAAACATAGAACCTTGATCCAATTCTATTAAAAGTGCCTAAGCTATCTCCAACTCAAGTTGATTCCATAGAATGTCAAAGAATCATCTCTATCTGGCTAGTGGAATCATATCAAGACCTCTCACTTTACCACTGCTGGCCGCCTTACTTCTTTCGGGGAGCACCCACCAAGTGCTTTTTCACCTCTTGGCCTCCTCACACTCGAAGGTGGTGGTGAGAGTGCTCCTGGGCAAACCCCACCTGTACCCGAGCTTCCTGCTATCCTTCAGCATGCCCTCAAAGGGTTTCAATGAGGGGCAGCGCTGGAGGCGGACGAGGATGTGGCCAGGGAACACTTGGGCCTTGGCTTCGGCGAGCTCCTTGCCCAAGCAAACGCTCACATCAATAGGGCTGAGGTAATGAAGCAGCAACTACCCTTGGTGGAGGCAAAGGCTAAAGAGGACTTAACTCTGGCGGAGGAGAAAAAGAAAGAACAACTGGCTCAACTGGTCGAAGTCTTCACCAATCGCGAAACCGCTTTGGAGTAGGAACTGAGCAGCCTCCGCCAGTCTGAAAGGGAGACCAAGAAAAGGCTTTACAACAAAGGTCAAGATTACACCGATCTTGAGTCGAGGGTCTTGCCTCTGCCCACTAGAGTGGTGGAGCTTGAGGAAGAGGCAGTGGCAACGAAGGCCAAGATGGCAAAGCTTAAAGAAAGGGCCACCAACCGGGAGGTGCAGCTTGGCCGTGTGGAGGCGGAGCTTACCCAACAAGCCGAAAACTTCAAGAAAGCTGACGCTGAGCTGATTGAGGACGCGGCCGATGCATATGCTGCGGGGTTCGAGGACGCCCTTGCTTAGGTTGCCTGTGCGCACCCTGAGATGGACGCCTCACCCTTCGCGACATCGAATCGTGTTGTGGATGGGTAGATTGTGCCCAGGGCGCCACCATCATAAGCTGTATTTGGTTTCCCAACGAACAATTCCTCTTTTATCTATGAATGCATCATTTGATTTTTTGTTTAGATGCCCCAAATTTTTTAATTGCTTCAACTTCCTTGATCTTGATCTGTTTGAATGTTGCTCTTCTATTCCGCTTAACTTGCGTTCTTTGTCTCTGGTCATTAACTGTTGCACTTTACGCTGATGCTTCTAACAACGTTTTTCGACAAACGTTTGAACCTTGGGTAGCACGCTTCCCTGCCTCATTCTACCGCATACTCTCCGTTGGGTATCAGGGGTTTGCATACTAACTTGTATTGACCTCATGAAGGAGGATTTCATTGATGAACTATTTCGTTTGACCTTGGCGTTCTCACTCGAGGGGGGGAGGTGATCTCTACGAACCTACCTTTCCCCTCTCGAGACCTCTAACGCAAGGGAACATGTTCGTATTTGACCTCGTCTTCACTTAAAGGTGAAGGAGGATTTACCTAGTGAACCACTTCGTTCGACCTTAACGCTCTCACTCGAGGGGGCAAGTGTTCTCTGCGAACATACCTTTCCCACAATCGAGACCTCTAACGCAAGGGAACAAGTTCGTATCTGACCTCGTCTTCACTCAAAGGTGAAGGAGGATTTAACTGGTGAACCACTTCGTTCGACCTTAACGCTCTCACTCGAGGGGGGAAGTATTCTCTGCGAACTTACCTTTCCCACACTCGAGACATCTAACGCATGGGAACAGGTTCGTATCTGAATTGAACAAAAATTGGAGAAAATATTTTAATCGAAATTTATTGGGTGACCTCATTAAAAAACCCTTATAAGGGAAAAAGAGCGTCCTCTAAGAACCATGTACAATGTTACTGTTCAACTAAAGTAAAACTTGAGGTTAGCCGCATTCCATGTACGAGGAATCGTGCCTCCTTCTAGTGTCTCAAGCCTGTATGCTCCATTCCCAAAGGCCTCTGCCACTCTGAAAGGACCAGTCCACTTGGGGGACAACTTGTTCTCTAGCTGATATGGGTGGGCCTTCCGCATTACCATGTGGGCGACCTAGAACTGGCGAGGCTTCAGCTTCGAGTTGTACTTGTACTCCACCCTTCTCTTCAACGCTTCAGCTTTGATTCTTGTTTCCTCCTTGACTTCATCTAGTAGGTCCAGGTTCACCTTTCTTTCTTCGTTGGATTCTTCAGCCACGAAGTTCTAGAAACGTGGCGAGCTCTCTTGGATCTCTACTGAAATCATCGTGTCCGACCCATACACCAAGCTGAAGGGTGTCTCTCTGATGGTGGACTAGGGGTGGTGTGGTAAGCCTACACTATTCTAGGAACCTCCTCTGCCTAGGTTCCTTTGGCCTTCTCAAGTCTTCTCTTCAGACCTCTGAGCAGGACTCTGTTGGCAGACTCGACCTGCCCATTCGTCTGGGGGTGCTCAACTGATGCGAACACCTGCTTTATTCCAACCTATGAGCATAGCTTACCCAGGTGTTAGCTTGCAAACTGTGTGCCGTTGTCAGACACCAAGCGCTTCAGAACCCCGAAGCGACACACTATATTCTTCCACACGAAGTGCTGGATCTTGTGGGCCGTGATCTACGCCACTGGCTTAGCTTCTATCTACTTCGTGAAGTATTCTATGGCGACCACGAGGTACTTCATCTGGCTTATCGCCAAAGGAAAGGGCCCCAGGATGTCGATTCCCCATGTATGGAAAGGCCAAGGGCTGTAAATCGACCTGAGCTCATTTGGCGGTGCCTTGTGCCAGTCAGCATAATGCTGACACTGCTTGCACTGCTGTGCGTACCTCGTGCAGTCTTCCCTTACTGTTGGCCAATAGTATCCCGCACGAATGGCCTTTGATGTTAGAGATCGTCCACCGATATGACTCCCACATATCCCTTCGTGGAGCTCTGTCATTATTCATACACATTGGTCTCCTCTTACACATACCAAGGTTGGATGGGTGAACCCATGTCTGAAAAGCTCTCCATCAATGAGAGTGTACTTGGCAGAATTTTTCTTGATTTTCCTGGATTCTGCGGGTTCCAGCGGGAGTATCCCGTCGGCTAGGTAGCGCTTGTAGGGTGTCATCCAGGTTTCTCCTCCTTCGACTAGGCAAACGTGCATTGATTCCTCCCCCAAGATTGGGTATATGCCTACCTTGGGAGTCTGTAGTGTCTCCTGGGTCAGTGACCGATGACTCCTCGCCCCTCCTCTTGTCTTGTTGACTTGATGCACCCCCACCCAGTTATCTGCGGTGAAAGCTCGAGGTGTCTTCAGGGTTTCCTATATGACCGTCCTCTGTCTGGCCCCCTTGCCTGAACTGGCGAGCTTAGCTAGCAAGTCAGCTCGGGCATTCTGCTCTCTTGGGACATGCACCAGTTAGAACATCGCGAATGACCCCTTCAGGATCTGGACATACCCTAGGTATGCAGCCATCTGAGGGTCCCTGGCCTGGTACTCTCCAGTCACATGACCTATGACTAATAGGGAGTCACTCTTCACCAACAGACTCTGCGCTCTCATCTCTTTCGCCAACAGTATGCCTGCAATAGGGCTTCGTACTCCGCCTGATTGTTGTTGGCCTTGAAAGAGAACCGTAGGGCCTACTCGATCAAAAGCCCGTTCGGTCCCTCCAAAATGACGCCTGCCCCGCTGCCTTGGTGGTTAGAGGACCCGTCTATAGAGAGCACCCACTGGAAGTTGGCTTCCTCTTGGTGTGCACCTGCCGAAGAGAGCTCTACCACAAAATCTGCGTAAACATGGCCTTTGATAGGACCTCGGGGCTCGTACTGAACATCGAACTCTGAAAGTTCCACTGCCCATCGTACCATACTTTCCGCCATATCCAGTATTTGCAGGACCTTGCGGATAGGCAGGTCTATCATCACCACCACTGTAAAACTCTGGAAATAATGGCGAAGCCTTCTTGCTGAGAACACCACGGCCAGGGCTGCCTTCTCTAGGCCCTGGTATCTTACCTCGGGCCCTTGCAATACTTTGCTCACAAAGTATATAGGCTTCTACACTTGGTCTTGCTCCTGCACAAAGACCGAACTGATCGCCCGCTCCATCACAGTGAAGTGTAGGCGAAATGGAGTACTCAGCTGTGGCTTGCACAACACTGGGGGACTGGTCAGGTACTCCTTCAACTTGAGGAACACCTCTTCACACTCTTTGGTCCAGATGAATCTGTTGTTGCTCCTCAAACACTGGAAGTAAGGGTGACCCTTGTCTCCTCCAGCTGATACAAATCTAGACAGAGCGACCATCCACCCTGTCAACTGGTGCACCTCCTTTACTGAGATTGGGCTTCTCATCGCGAGGATTGCAGTGCACTTCTCCGGATTCGCTTCTATCCCATGCTCGATGAGTAAGAAACCCAAGAATTTACCCACTCCTACCCTGAATACACACTTCTCGGGGTTCAACTTCAGTATGTATTTAGCTATTCTAGTAAATAGCTCTTTTAAATCAGCCACATGCTGATCTTTCACTAGTGAGGTCACCACCATGTCGTCCATATAGGCTTGCACGCTTTGCCCTACTATGGGCGCGAACACTCTGTCCATCAGCCTCTGGTAGGTGGCGCCTACATTCTTCAGCCCAAAGGGCATCACTGTGTAACAGTAACAAGACAACTCTGTCATGAACACTGTCTTGCACTCGTCCCTAGGGTGCATCTTGATCTGGTTGTACCCAGAAAAGGCATCCAGGAAACTGAGCATCTTGCAGCCTGAGGCACTGTCTACCAAGGCGTCGATGCTTGGTAGAGGGTAGGAGTCCTTCGGGCATGCTTTGTTGAGGTCGGTGGAGTCAACGCACATCCTCCACTTCCCATTGGCCTTCTTCACCAAGACCACGTTTGGCAACCACTTAGGGTACTGGATCTCCCTTATGTGGCCGGCACCCAACACCTTCTTCGTCTCTTCTTTTATGACCTGTCGCCTTTCCTTGTTGAACTTCCTTCTTCTCTGGCGGACAGGCCTGACCTTAGGGTCCATAGTGAGGCGGTGGCACAGGAAGTTTGGGTTTATGCCTGGCATGTCCGAAGCGGACCACGCGAAGGCATCCAAATGTCGTACTATGACCTCGGTTATCTGGTCCTCTGCCGCTTGGCCTAGTGAATTGCCAAGCTTGAACGTCCTACCTCCAATCTCCCTCTCCATGACTTCCTTTGCTGGTTCAGGTCGCCTCTCGTGGGCGATCTATGCACGGGCGATCTCTGCTGGGGTGATCTCTTCTGGGGTGATCTCTTCTGGGGCGACCCCTTCTTCACTTGGTGGTGCCCAGGTAGTGACCATGAACACCCCTCTCTTGGTCTTAAGGCTATTCTCGTAGCACCTCTTAGCCTCCTTCTGATCTGACTTGATGGTAATCACTTTTCCGCCCAAGTTGCCTTGTCGACGCCACCGCCCTCAGCCTGTTCAGCGTAGGTCTACCCAAAAGTATGTTATACGTGGATGGGGCATTGACAATGAGGTACCTGATGTTCTCCGGGACGCGATACCATTTGTGAAGGTGATCATCAGCTCCAAGTGCCCACGCACCTCCACCTGGTCTTCCGCGAAACCATACAAACAGCCAGTATAAGGCCTCAACTGATCAAGGGACAACTGCAGCTTGTTGAAGGTCGTCCAGAACATCACGTCTGCCGAGCTTCCTTAATCCACCAGTACACGGTGTACCTTCCTCCCAGCAGTTACTACCGAGATCACCACCAGGTCATTGTCATAGGGAACGACATCTCGAAGGTCGGCCTTGGTAAAGACAAGGTCGACGTCTAGGGCGTGATCTGCCTCTTGTGCTTCCACTGACATTACTGCTCGTGCATACTTCTTTCGTTGGGAAGTAGTGCACCCTCCTCCTGAGAAACCCCCCGCAATGGTGTGAACCTCACCATGTACGGGTATCTCGTGCCCCTGATCCTCTCCTGAAGTTTTCAAGTTCTGGGCTCCCTGTGACTCCGCCAAGCAGTTACGTATGGGGTAGCCAAACGCTTGGTGGAACTTGCACCACGCGTTCTTGTTAGGCCCTAACTTCTTGTCGGTCTTAGCGGGTATCTTCAATCTCTCCGCTATGTTTGGGATGGCGATCAAATCCTTCAGCTCTACCACGAAGTTGTGCCTCGATGGTATATTCTCCCTCGTGCATCCCCTAGTTTGGGGTTTTATGGGCGCATAAGGTTGCTGCTTCGCTGGAGCCTTCTTCTCTGTTGCTGCCTCATGCACCCTCAGGGGCTGAGGTCGACCTGGTGCTCGCGGGCACAAGGGAACAACGTATGTGCGCTTCTCGCTGACCTCACCTTTTGCGACAATGTGAGCCACCGCCCGACACCTTATCTCTCCGAAAGTTTTGAGGCGGCTCCTGATGAGTGATTCGTTGAAAGGTCCCCGCACAATGCCCTTCCTAAACGCGTGCACCATCATGGTCTCGTCCTAGATGTTCAGCTTCACCATCTGCGCCCCAAAGCGATTGAGGAATTCCTTCAGGGACTCTCCGTGATATTGTCTTACGTCAAAGAGGTCGTAAGAAATGGGTGGGGGAGCCCGATTCACGATATACTGCTCTTTGAACAACTTTGAAAGTAGCACGAATGACGTAACATGGCCATTAGGGAGGCTGATAAACCAATCCATCATCGTTCCCACCAGTGTGCTCATGAACAGCTTGCATCGCACCGCGTCACAGCCCCCAACCAGCATCATCTGCGTGTAGAAGGCCGTGAGATGAGCCTTTGGGTCCTCCACCTCTGTGAAGGTGGTTTTGGGCCCCACAAGCGTTGTTGGTATTACGGCATCCATGATCGCTTGCGAGAATGGCATTGGGAATTCCCTAGGTGGTGTCGCAAGTTCTTGATCTTCCACCTCACGTTCCCCTGCCCGATCGCGCAAGTCCCTGCGTAATTCCTCGTTGGCTCTTTGCAACTCCTCATTCCTTGCCAGCGAGGCAGCCAAATCTATCTGGATGCGTTCTTGATCCGCTTTTGATGCAACCACCGTTTCTTGGAGCGCCTGCATCGTTTCCATGATTTGTTGCAGGGTGAGGCTTTCGCCTTCATTCGGTGCAACGGATCCCTGCCTCGTGTTTCTCATCTTTCTTGATCTTTTTCGTTCTTGCGAATGGGACAGTGTTTTAAATTGGGCCCCACGGTGGGCGCCAAATGTTCCTACCGATTGACTCGATTGCCTTTGTACGTCTACGACGATCACACGCCCAATTCTCTATGTCTTCGTTCGTGCCTTCCTTCGATCAAACACCTGAAATCACAAAGACAAAGGGCGCCCTAGAGGCCGTTTGCACTCTGACGCTCAAGTCATCGTAGGGCTAGGAACCAAAGTAAGCTGTCAAAAGCCCCTGTGTAATCTGTGTGTGTTTTGCGTAAAAACTACGTATGAATCACGTACCTTATTAGGTTTAATGCTACCCTTTATATACTCTAGGGTTTCCACTAATTTCGCTAACCATTATTAGGTTTACTGAGGGTGTGCCTTAGTGCCGCTATCACTCACTCTTAGGGTAATCTAGCGCGTAAGGCTCCCTTACTGGAGTGCAACCTCTGACGGGATGACCACCTGGGTACCAACTTGTGCTCCTAATCTTTGGGGCCATCCGTCTTGGGAGTGCCCTAGCTATCCACGTGCCATGCATGCAGCTCACCCCTGGAACGTGACCCTCACAGGTCGTTATAGTAGCTCTTTACTGGTGTTACGCTTGAACACGTCATCCACACCACACGCACGGACCCCTCGTGATCTAGGCTTCTCCCTAAGTTATAACTGGTGTGTGGTCTGGGATCCACCTCTCGTCGCCCAGCTCTGTTGTTTGAGTCACCGATGTCCGATGTCTCATCGCCCTCACTATACTGTCGAGGACACATCAGTACATCTTGGTGATCGACTCCTGACCACTCCTCGGCACTTTGGCTCTCGTGCCTTGCGAGACACTGGCCCACGCTGCTCGTGGGACCCAACTTACGTGGCCCCATCGTTACTAGTGGTCAACGATGCCCGAGGACTGGTCGGTACACTTCTTCTTCTTTTTCATTATTACCTACAAAAGGAGTTAAATCAATGACATTAAAAGTATCATGTACTCCGTACTCCGTAGGCAAATCAAGCTTATATGCATTATTATTTATTCTCTTAAGGACTTGGAAAGGTCCATCACCCCGGGGACTAAGTTTGGACTTTCTCTTAGTTGGAAATCTATCTTTCTAAGATGAAGCCAAACCAAATCTCCTTCTTCAAAGATTATCTCTCTCTTCCCCTTATTGCTATGTTTTATATATTTCTTTGTTTGTTGTTGTATTTGTTCTTTAATCCTCTCATGCATTTTCTTAACAAATTCAGCTTTTGTAGCTCCTTCCTTATGCACAAACTCTTATGGATTAGGAAGTGGCAACAAATCTAAAGGAGTAAGAGGATTAAACCCATATACCGCTTTGAAGGGAGAAATATTAGTAGTTTTATGAACTACTCTATTGTATGCAAACTCAATATGGGGAAGATAATCATCCCAAGATCTATGGTTAACCTTCATGACCGCCCTAAGCATAGTAGAAAGAGATTGATTTATAACTTCTGTTTGAGGATGACAAGAAGTTGAAAATTTCAGTTTAGTTCCAAGCCTTTCCCAAAAGGTTCCCCAAAAATTATTTATAAATTTTAGATCTCTATCCGAAACTATGCTTCTAGGTAACCCATGAAGTCTTACCACTTGATGGAAAAACGCTCTTCTTCTAATAGTGATCTTTGTAATTTCTTCTTTGGATGGATGATGAAAGAGCTTTTTGAGGAGCGGAAGCATTAAAGAATCTCAAGAGGAGTTTCCATGGATTGAAATGGAGTTAAAAATTTGTGAGAGTGAGAGTTGAGGCCAACTCACTAGGAAAGAGTCTAGGTTAAGTCTTGAAGGAGACTAACCTAGGGAGAACTTAAGAACAAGTAGAATGGCCAAAATTAGGCAGCATTTCATTACTAATTCCAAGTTTAAAAAAAAACATGTATAAGAGACTCCTATTTATAGGAGAAAGTCTCTCAAAAACTCTCAAATGAGAGTGTGATAAGTGTCACCACCTTATTGGTGCAAATCCTCTCCATTAAGAAAAAGACACGTGGAGACTCATGCCTTCCTTGCCTACATTTCTATTTGCACCCATCTTTTACTATTTTACACTTTACTTTGTTTTCTATTTACATCTTTCTCTACTTTGGTCCAAAATACAAGGCCAAAAACTTCCTAACTACTCTATACAATTTTTACAAGGCTAAGAAGAAGAAGAAGACTCTACAAACTCTTCATTAAAGCTCGATCTTCGTCTATCTTCTTGGTCGAAAGTTACGAGGCTGGACGGTTTCCATCACCACTTCTCTAAAGAAGAGTTTAGAAATATTATTAGCATCATCCACCTTGTGGTAGGGAATAAAATGTGCCATTTTACTAAACCTATCTACAACCACAAAAATGGAGTCAAAACCTCTTGTTGTCCTAGGAAGTCCTAGAATAAAATCCATGCTAATGTCTTCCCACGGAGCACTTGCAAAAGGTAAAGGAGTATAGAGTCCATGAGGCATTGTTTTAGACTTAGCTTTCAAACATGGTATGCATCTAAAACAATGTCTTTGAACGTCTCTTCTCATATGTGGCCAAAAGAAGTTTCCTTTTAAAAGCTCTAGAGTTTTATCAACTCCAAAATGGCCCATGAGACCTCCTTCATGTGATTCTTTTACAAGAAGTTTTCTATGTGTTCCCTGAGGTATACAAAGTTTTCCTTCTTTAAAAAGATAACCCTCAGACACATAAAATCCTCCTTGTGCTCTATGTTCACATTTAACAAAGATGGATGCAAAATCATGATCTTCTTTGTAAAGTTCAGTTATGTTTTCAAATCCAAGAATTTGTGCTCCAAGTTTTGAAAAGAGGGCATGACTCCTTGAAAGAGCATAAACCACAATGTTTGTATTGCCCTTCTTGTATTTGATAACATAAGGAAATTGTTCAAGAAATTCCATCCATTTTGCATGACGTTTCTTCAACTTATGCTGACCCTTCAAATATTTTAAAGACTCGTGATCACTATGAATGACAAATTCTTTAGAAACTAGATAGTGCTCCCAAGTCCTTAAGGCCCTCACAAGTGCATACAACTCCTTATCATAGGTGGGGTAGTTGAAGGTGGCACCATGAAGTTTTTCACTGAAATAAGCAATTGGGTGTCCACCTTGCAACAACACAGTATATATGCCTACTCCCGATGCATCACACTCTAGCTCAAAAGATTTTGCAAAATTTGGTAAAGTGTGCATTAGTGAGTTGTGCTTTTAGCCTCTTGAAAGCTTATCTTGCTTCTCGGTTCAACAAAATGGAGTGTCTTTCTTCACTAGCTCATTGAGTGGTGAAGCTAGACTTGAGAAGTTAGGCACAAATCTTCTATAAAAGCTTGTTATGAAAACTCCTAACCTCTCCTACATTTTGGGTAATTTGTCATTCTTGAATGGCTTTGATTTTTTCGGGGTCTGTACCCCATTCTTTTTAACTATAAAACCTAAAAAGACTACGCTATCAACACAAAAAGTAAATTTATCACTATTAACAAACAAGCTATTGTTTCTAAGCACTAGGAGAACTTCCCTAAGGTGACTTAGGTGAGAATCTAGGCTTTGGCTATACACTAATATATCATCAAAATAAACTACTACATATTTACCTATACAATCCCTTAAGACATGATTCATAAGCCTCATGTAGGTGCTAGGTGCATTAGTGAGACCAAAAGGCATCACTAACCACTCATATAGTCCAAATTTGGTTTTAAAAGCGGTTTTCCATTCATCACTTTCTTTAATTATGATTTGGTGATATCCACTTTTAAGATCAATTTTAGAAATTATGGTGGACCCATGCAACTCATCAAGCATGTCATCTAATCTTGGAATTGGATGCCTATACTTGATGGTCATGTTATTGATTGCTCTACAATCACAACACATTCTCAACTTGCCATCTTTTTTTGGCACCAACAAGACAGGTACAACACAAGGACTTAGGCTTTTTTGAACCCAACCCTTCTTAAACAAATCCTGTACTTGTGATTCTATCTCCTTAGTTTCTTCAGGATTAGTTCTATAAGCTGGTCTATTGGGTAGGCTGGCTCCCGAAACTAAATCTATTTGATGTTTTATTCCTATAAAAGGGGGAAGTCTTATAGGGCCTTCCTTAGAGAATATATCATCAAATTCTTTTAAAAGTTCTTTTACTTGAGGAGGTAGAATACAAGTCTCAGTAAGTGTGGCAGTGCATGTAAGTGTTCTTTTACAAAGCAGGAGGTCGGAAGGTCGTTCAGAAAGAAGTATCTTTTCAATTTTGTTTTCAAATTTTTCTTCCTTCTGAATAACCTTGTGGGAGGGAACACTCTTCTCCCACTCCTTTTTCTCCCCAAGGGCTTTTCCTTGGTTTTCTATTTTTATTATTTTTTC
>Ga0123341_1005354_pt1 | contig 11429 bp, 6 predicted proteins | sample Turbeapinknodule_FD_89959 | JGI IMG/M metagenome (GOLD analysis project Ga0123341, IMG submission 89959) | Root nodule microbial communities of legume samples collected from Mexico - Turtle bean Mexico pink nodule | ecosystem: Host-associated > Plants > Roots > Nodule | place: Mexico: Nepantla... | reverse complement strand
TTAGTAGTTAATTAAATACTAATTTAAAAATTATTTATTAATAATAAAAATTATTAATTAATAATAAAAAATATTTTAAATATCAATAATTTATTTAATATTTAGAATAATATCTAATTTAATCAAAATACTAACTAATTATGATTAATTATTTCTGATTATTAAAATTAATTTCTATTTAATAATTTATTTTATAATAAATAAATAAATACACTCAAACTCATTATGAATGACTGAGGTTGTATTTATACCATGCAATTTGATATGACATTTTCCACCCTATTTCCAACTCAAATTATAACTTAAAAAATTAAAATATTAAAATTTATAATTTATAATTTTTCTAATATAACAAATTCGATTTCCTATTAGTGGTTGTATTTTTAGGATTTTTTTAAATCTTTTTATTTTCTTTCTTATATGTGAGTGGAGTGAAATTGAATTCAACATTACTTTGATTTTCTTTCTTCTAGTGGTAGCTTTGTCCTATCATTGTTAGTTGTTTGTGAAAAGGCCCATCCGAATGTCTTTTTCCAATAATTGAGGTAAAGGAAAGTTCCTAAAAAGACCAAAATACAATCATCATCAAATATTCAATAGTGAAAGGCACCAATGTAAATACATAATTGATTTTAATAATTGGGTTTGGGAAAGCCGCTCCTAGTATGTCGTATATAATGTCTTTAGTCTTATATTTTCTCAATGTAATAAATAACCTCGGTATATGTGCATTTGGTTTGGGCATGGGCTCAATCTTATAGAAGAATCAATTATTATTTAAAACTAAAGTAATTAATTAACTAGTCTATCATTCTTTTATTTTACTTTAGTTTTGAGGGGCTTAAAATATGTTTAGAGAAATTTTTATATTTCAGTTTATAAAAAAGTTTATGTTAATTTTTAATTTTAAAAGTATTGATGAACAAATTTGACTGAAATGCCCTGTTAAGGAAAGAGAATCTGCAAAAAAGAGATCTTTTTTACTGATTTCGAATTCTAAAATGAATCTATGAAGGCATGTCATATATTTTGTAGGATTCCTTTCTCGTCCTCACAAAACTCAAGGAAAGATTTGTCTTCAATTCTGAATTTGGATTTGAATTGGTTAAAAAATGAAAAAGTGATAAAAAAAGGTGTTGAATATTTCATATAAAATGAATGCTAGTGTATTTCAAGGAAAATGTTGTTAACATTCCAAATATTTACTAATTATTATGTTATGAATCTTACAGGGTCTATAACATGCATAAAGTATTTTAAAATCTTATTTATATACACCTAAAATTTAGATAAATACAAGGTATTCATAAGAATAAGTGTAATTATATATATTTCTATAATATTTTACATGATCATGCACTTGTATCTATATTTGTTTGTGTATCTAATACAATCGTCGCGGTTCACAAAACAAAGATATGTAAGAGTAAGTTATTGAAATAAATTTTTAACATAAAAAATACAAGTAAAAAGAAATAATTAGATTAATAATTCATAAATAATCCAATATCTTTTTCAATCAAACATAAACATACAAAATTCATGTACTAAGAGGTCATGGTGTGTAAGAACTCCCTTATTAACTTCTCACCACTTGATATATTAGTCTATATGACTTAGACCATCAGTGAAACTAAAGGATATCTGTTACAACATAGGTGTTAATACCTAATACACAAGTAAACAACGACTCACACATTATCCCAAATGCAAGACCTCAATTTCATATAATTCCATCATTCTCATACAATACATATCATTTTAAATTTTCACAAATCAATTGAATATACAAACTAACATTCACTCTACATTTATAAAAGCTTTCATACATGATCAAATTAATTGAAGAGACAAGAAAAGAATAAAAGAATAAAATAAAAGAAAGAAAGAAGTTTTTTTTAACTTAAGTGAGAATTTCTTCGCTTGAGCGAAAACAGGGCAAGAGCAAGCTATTTCACATACATAATTAAATTCTTTGAAGAGACAAAGAAGAAAAAGAAAAGAAAAGAAAGAAAAAAAGAAAGAAGTTTTTTTTAGTCTTGTGTGAGAATATTTTAGCTTGAGCGAAAACAAGGTTGAGAGGGTTGATTTTCATTTTTGTTTTTTGCTTTGAAAATTTCTTCACTTGAGTAAGAATTTCTTCGCTTGAGTGAGAATTTCTTTCCTTGAGCGAAAATAGGGCCAAGAACAAGCTTGAGTGCATTGCTATTTTGGCTTGAGCGAGGATTGTCTTAATTCATTATCGAGAATTGTTTCAACAACTTTCCAATAATACAACTTTTAAACAATCCGAAAGGACCAATCCAAACTATAATTTGTTCAAACATCATCATTCAATCATTTCAATACAATCTAAATAAATCAAATTCATATATTCATCAAACCATAATAAATCAAATTCATATATTCATCAAACCATAATGAAAACTCAGTTTAACTAACTTTATAATTTAACATATAATTCAGTTACTAGATTAACTTATTGTCAAAATTAGTTGTCCTAAGGTTTTATAAAAACATAAATAGCTTCCCTTGCTCGAAATGCTTTACTTCAAAGCAACCTCCTAAATTTAATCAATAATGTTACACAAAACCTAAGGACCTAAAGCAAGTTATACACACAACCAAATTTTTCAGTATAAGGTTTATCAAGTCGAGAGGATCACTTTTCTCAATTGACTCCATCAAGATTGATGAAAAACTCACAAGAAAAAGTAGGAACACTAAATATTTAAAGTAAATAGGAACTTACTATGTTTGGAAATACGATGGGATAGGATTGATCCCTAGTTTCTCAGCTACTATGAGGTGCGATCATATTCTAAAATAGACGAGGTTTGTGGTGATGGGTTTATAAAAATATATTTCTTATTTAGTCAAATCCCACTCTTTTTACTCAACAAGAGGACTGCGTCAACTGTAGATACAATTGAGGGTTGTCGTATCCGTAGGAAATTAATGATATCATTGTAAGATTATCTTTTATTAATGTTATCGTTAACATAATTCATAGTTGTTGAAGGCTTTACAGCGCGTCGAATGATGATTAAGTCACACATGTGACTGACGATGATGCGTGTTGGAGGATTTTTAAAGGGAAGTTCATGAACTCAGTATTTACATTCTATATTTGTTCAAATGATTATCAAATGTTTTCATGCTCATTTTGATACTGTGAAATAACTTAAAATGATTTAAATAAAAAAAGAACAGGTTAAACTAAGAATAGAATGTGTTTGCGAAATTGATTTGAAATACAATAGAAATTGTTTTTGTACATATTCTTAAATGTTTCAAGGAAGAAATATATTTTCCCAACAGTGATTATAAAATAATTTCGAGTACAACTATGCTTTATTAATCTTATTCAAAACCTGTATAAGAAAGATTTCAAAAAATAGAGTATATGATTGATAATCTATTAAATAGTTTTTAGAATTATATATATAACCCAAATTAAATCTATCTGCACTTAAATGTTTAATTTAAGTTAATTTGGAAATTCTTGATAATGTACTTCTGAATTAAAATTTGAGAATAAAAGTATTGATAATTTAGAGTTATTAGAAAATATTCTTTTTAGCAATACTCATGCCTTACTATAAAGATTATATTGATTGTTAGGATTCATGAAAGGTTTCTAAATTTATTTTAGGAACATAAAGACGCATACAAGTCAATATCCAAATTTTTCATACTCAACATCTAACTAAGGAAACCATGAAGCTAAGGAACAAGATTAGCACGATCAAGCAGTAAAGCATCATTTAATAATTCCTTAGAAGAAGCATACAAAACAAATTTATTTGGAAAGTAATCAAGTTAAAAAAAACGTATTCAGAGCTAAAATAAGAACATTCCTAATTCAATGTCTAATACAAGAATGAAAGATATTTAGTATGAATAAGTGTGAACGTTCAAATGAATGACAAGAGGAAATAATTCAAAGAGTTTCAACTAAATATCAAATGAAGATGACATGGAGAGTACATTAAAGGAAACATTTCCTTATTCATGGAGGCACAACGTGACAAGATGATTGACGAATCAATCACAAAACATTAAATGGTTAACATTCATATAAGAAGATTAAAAGGAAACAATTCAAATTGTTTCACACGCTCAAAGACGTGCATAATTCAATCAAAGCAGAAGTTATCAAATTCAATGTCTAATGAAAAGAAGATGATGAACAAAACACAATAGTGAAGGATATGATATAAATACTCAAGATTATAATATTGAAGTATCAATGTTCATATTTGGACAAAGAAAGAAATAATTCAAATTATATTTAAAGTTCAAGGTGCATAAAAATCTATCAGATTAAAGAACTTCCATATCCAACATTAAATGGCTATGTGAACAAGAGAAGAGTTCAAATTTTCAACGATCATAATCTGAAAGCTATGTAAGGACCTTGAAGATGAATAATACTACAACACAAGAGACCACAAATATACAATGTGATCAGACTCTATTGTGTGCATAGTCTTACTCTGACTGTATTTCATATTTGCTATTTAGAGCACTTATTGTTTGGGGAATGAGCCATACATTATAAATCCTTCACTGTGTGAAGATAACCTTGTGCGCTTTCATTGTTTTTGGATTGAAAGTGTTTCTCACTTGATGAAAGGTCTTAGTCTTAGGAAGAGATTAAGACTAGCTACCTTGAGAGATGTATAATACTTTTACCTGGAGAGATGAAGAATACTTGTATTTGGAGAGGTGTAGAATGCATGTATTTGAAGAGGTGTAAAATACTTGTTACCTGGAGAGGTACTTCGTACCTAAAGAGGTGTACAATACTTGTACTTAGAGAGGTTTAGAATACTTATGTACCTAGAGAGGTGTACAATACTTATGCAGAAAAAGGCTCTTAAGCAGGTTGCTTGAGAGGATTGGATGTAGCCTAAGAATTGGATGAGCCAATATAAAATCTGCGTGTACTTCTCTCTTTCTCTCTTTATCTTTTATCTTTTAGATATTGTATTTGCTGCGATAATTTTTCAGGTACTCGAATAGAGTCCAGGCTCTATTCAACCCCCCTTCTAGATCCAATTGTACCTTCATTTGGTATTAGAGCTAACCTCTGGAGTTATCTCTCAACAGAACTTGAGAAACGATCCTAAAACAAACTCAATGGAATTTGAAGATCAAGTTGTTAACAGGCCACCCTTGTTCAAGGGAGAGAAGTATGATTTGTGGAAGCTAAGGATGCCACCGTTTCTTGAATTTAGCAACGTTGATCTTCTAAGTATTGTAAAGAAAGATATCTCCCGTATTCTTGATTCCTTTGGAAATTTTACTAACCAGGAATCATGTAATGAAGAAAAAAAGAAATTATATCAACTCAATGCCAAAGCTAGGCATATTCTCTTGTGTGTGTTGTCTGAAGAAGAAACATCTAAAGTCCATGCTATGACGAGCGCAAAGGATATACGGGAGACAATTACATTTTCTCATGAAGGATTTAAGGAGGTAAGACAAAATAAGCTTACTTTATTGCAAACTCAATATGAAATGTTCAGGATGGAAGAAAACAAATATATGCAGTCAATGATAGCCAGGCTACAAAAACATCCTAAACAATGTCAGATCTTTGGGAACAATCATAAGTTAATATGACATAAATGACAAAGTTCATAGGAGTCTCCCACTAAAGTGAATAGTGCAGGAAACAACACTCAGAGCTTCCAAGGTGACGGAGAACAATCCCAACCACCAAAACAACCAAGCTCAAAAGAGATGAAGTTTTGATCAAAAGTTAGTTTTCTAGAGAATTCTTGATCCAATCCAATCTTGTGGTTGGATGAAGTCATGGAGTAGCGATGAAATTGATTGAAGATTTGCACCGAAAATGGTGAGGTTTTGAAAGTGTTTGAGGTACTATGAAGAATAAAGTGGTCTGACCAACTTTCTTAGGGTTTTGCTAGGCCTAGTAGGCTCTCTAGCAAGGGTGATTTGGGAGAGAATGAGTTTCAAAATTTGAATACTTCATTCATTAAATGAAAATCTGAATACATGAGGTTTATTTGAGGTATTTATAGATGAAAATAGTGAATGTAGCTTGCTCCTTAAACTACCATAACCCTAGTTAAGGAAGCTTAACTATGGTGAAGTTTTGTGACTTAAGGAGGGTCATCTATGTCCTCTTAAGATACTCTAGAGACCTTTGCTTGTGTGACAAGTGAGGGTTTCTATAATATCTTTGATTCATCTACATAGTACTTTTGAAAGTAAATCAAAATACAGGTCCTATATATGAGTATTCTACTATTTACATTTTATGTATAACTAGAAGTAATTATGGAGCACATGAGAAGAGTCTTTTGACTATTGTCTCCTTTATCTATTCTTCTAGTCATGGCACAAGTCAAAGGTCCTATATGAGTGGTGTTGGAGGGTCCTCCGCCAATTCTCCTTTTGTAGCCTTGTAAAATTGTATAAAGTGAATAGGATTTCAATTTCAGTAGTTAATTTATGTATAGGAATTTTGAGCCTAGTATTTGGGCCATTTAATCTAAGATTGTAGGACTTTAGAGAAGCCAAGAGGGATGCCTACATGGCACACACAAGGTGCCACATAAGCTTCCAACATGGCACCTTCCTTTTCCCTTCCTTCATTCTCCACAAGGTGACTCTTCCTCTTCTTCATGAAGCACATGGGGTGCCTCATGCATGCCTTCTCCACTCCCCTATGCCACATGTCCAGTTGCTAATGAAGAGATTTTACAGACTTGGATTGCAACATTGCAACCCACCAATGGAGAGTTTTTAAGTTGCCACATGGCACTCTATGAATGGAGAGTTTTTTTAGAGTTCTAATAGTCACTTTAAGGGACTTCTAGCTCTATAAATACAAAGCTTATCTTATGTAATTCTTAGACTTTAATTGTGTAATGAATTTATGCTTGTTTGGTTTCAAAATTTCTCTCAAATCTATTTTTTCTCTTGCTCTAACTCTTTTGTAGAATTCTTAGAGATAGTTCGAAGGTTGGCCTAACCTCCTTCATAACACCATTCTTCTACAACACCAATTGTTCCAAACTCATTTTGACCCATTTTTTTATCTTATCTTTTGCTGCCATGTCTTCTCCATTCAACAAAGTCATTCCAAACCTAATAACATTAGAAGGATCCAATGAGAACTCCATCACAAGGACCTAGAAGCCATGTCATTGGAAGAGTTGGTAGGGATTTTGATTATCCATGAACAAGTCCTTCAACGAGACGATAAAACCATCAAAGGCAAGAATCTCACCCTTAGAACATCGTACAAAGCAAAAAAGGAAAATTCGCTAAAAGTCTTTGAAGCAACTGAAGTTCTATCAAACGATTCAGACACTAATGATGAAGATCTTGCTTTCATCACTTAGAAATTAAAAAAGATGTGGAAAAGAAAAAGAAATTTTGTAAAAGATAGATGATATGGTAAAGATGGCAAAGGAAGCCAATATGCTATGGCTGCAACAAACTTGGAAACATAAAATTTGAATGTCCAGATCAAGAAAAAGAGAAGGATCAGAAAAAGTCACATAGGAAATCTTTCAGACTCAAAATCTGATGAAGAAGCACACCTTGGTCTTATGGCAGACGCATGGTACTTCTAAGATTGTGAAGAATCTGAAGAAGATGTGACCTTTCTAACATTTACTCAGTTAGAGAAGCATACTTACTATTACCCTCTTATAATGCATGTATCAAATCCAAATTTAAAAATCTAAGTAAGTAAAACTACTAGCTTTGAGTTAGATAGCCTAAGTAAAAGAAACATACAACTTTCACAGACTAATGACAAACTATGGGAAGAAAATAAGAGATTAAACCAAACCTTAGAAGCCAAGAAAACACACCTAAATAAGATTCAAAAATAGGTACTATTGGCAAAAATTTTTTTTAGGAAAAATAGAAACTATAAATGATAAATCTATAGAAAGTCTAGAAACTGAAAACTCCACTTTAAGGAAAATTATTTTTCAACCAAACTTTTGTAAAAAGTTCCTAAACATTCTGGTAAGAAGCTCGAAGAGCTTACAAAATAAAATAGGAACAAGCTTTAAAAGTAATTCTACATCTCATAAGGAAGTTTTTCAAAAAAGACCCAAAGTCGTATGGTTCCTAAGGACAAAATAATATCTCTTGTAGATATTCTCAATGTAAGTAAAGAAACCCCTATCATGGTACTTAGTGGCTGTTCACGTCACATGATGGGAGAAAGGTATATATTCCAAAGCCTAAAACAAAAGAAAGGAGGAAAAGCAATCTTCAAGGGAAACCAACATGACCAGATTGGTAGTGGTCAAGTAAGTCTAAAACCTTTTGTGTATTAGTAAGGTTCTACTAGTAGATGGTTTGAAACACAACCTTATGAGGATAAGTCAATTATGTGACAACGGGAATAATGTTATCTTTGAAAAAAACTAATGTACAGTCTACCAAAATGATGTAACCAAAATATTTGTTGCTAGTACACGAGTAACCTTTATAAAATTGACATGGATTAGTTATCAAGTCAAAAGGTTTCATGTCTGAAAGGAAAGAAGATCATTGGATGTGGCACAGAAAGTGTGGTCACGCTAGTTTGAGATTATTCTCTAAAATAGTAAAAGATGATCTTGTAAGAGGTCTGCCAACAATATCATTCAATGACAATCTTCTTTGTGAGGCATGTGTCAGGGGAAACAATTCAAAAGCTCATTTAAGACAAAGAACTACATTTCCGCTCAAAGAGCTCTTTAGTGGTAAAAGATATAGTCATGTGTATTGTGGATGACTTTACTTGATGGACATGGGTTAAGTTTCTTAAACATAAAGATGAGTCTTTCAAGGTCTTATGTAATTTCTTTAAACAAATTCAAAATGAAAAGGTTTTATCCATCATTACCATCAAAAGTGATCATGGTAGTGAATTTGAAAATGAAAACTTTCAAGTCTTTTGCGAAAATTATGGTATCAACCATAACTTTTCTACTCCCAGGACATTGTAGAAAAATGGTGTTGTTGAGAGAAAGAATAGGTATTTATAGGAAATGGCTCGAACGATGATAAACAAAAATTCAACTTCAAAACGTTTTTTGGGCTGAAGTAATTAACACATGTTATTTACAAAATCGTATTTACATAAGACCATTGGAAAATAAAACTCACTATGAAATATGGAAGATCATAAAACCCAAAATATTTTACTTCCATCCTTTTGGAGTCCAATGCTTTATTCTAAACACCAAGGAGAGTCTTGGTAAGTTTGATTCCAAAAGTGTTGAAGGAATCTTACTGGACTATTTTGAAACCTCTAAAGCTTATAGAGTATACAACTCTAGAACCAAAGTGGTAGAAGAAATCATCCATGTAAGATTCAATGACTATATACCTGATAAGAAATTATCAGAACAAGAAAACTCGTCTAGTTTTAACTGGCGGGAATTAAAATAATACTTATCAAACAATCAATCAAAAAGGCCATACGATCTCACAAAACCTCTAGATGATCCAGAAGCGGACGACATCAGAGAGTCAGCAGGGAAGCACTCAACGCTTATAAAGAACCACCATGTAGACATTATCATTGGTGATGCAAGAAAAGGTGTGTTAACAAGATCCAAAGAAAAAGATCAATCAGATGTGATTTCACAACTTGAGCCAAAGAATGTCAATGAGGCTTTGGAAGATGAGCATTGGATAAGATCCATGAAGGAAAAGCTAGAGAAGTTTCTAAAGAACAATGTCCGGACACTCGTTGAAACCATCACATTGGGAAATGAATAATTGGAGCTAAGTGGGTGTTGAGAAACAAACTGGATGAGCAAGACAAAGTTGTGAGAAATAATGTTAGACTTGTGATTTAGGGCTACTAACAATAAGGAGGTGTTGATTCTACTGAAACCTATGCTCCCGTAGCACGATGATACACTAGTAGAATCCTATTATCATTTGTTGTGTTTAGTAAGACAAGACTGTACCAAATGGGTGTTAAAAGAACATTCCTAGATGGATTCTTCAAGGAAAAAGTCTATGTTGAAAAACTGATAAAGTGCAATTTGTAGAAAAAATCATAGTTACAAAGGCATGTAAAAAAGGAAGAATATGTACAATTATCAACAAGAAAGCATGCCTATCACTCCAACCACTATTGCACAAGAAGAACATGAAAAGAATAAGGAAACTACAAAGAATTAGGCAGAAAAGTGCAGAAAACAAACAAACAAGGATGGAGCATTAGATCCAATTCGCCCAACGCATGGAGAATGACTCAAAAAATTGAAGATCTTGAGAATGCTTAGCACATCCCTATTTGCTGAGGGAATTAGAGCTAGAACATCAAAAGATTCCAGAGACAGTGCTAAGCGAATGGTAAAGGGTTGGGTGAATATAATACTTAACCATGACGAAAGCCCAAATTCGCTCAGGAGGGGATCAAGCCTAAATGCACCAAAGTTGGGACTAAGAGGGTTTTCCTAGGAGCCTAAGCCAATATGATACTTTTGGAGTTATTGTTGTTTATAGATGCATGCTTCTTTTTCTATATTCAATGGTGAGGAATGATCATGGATTGTCCGTAGAGCATGGATGAGACAAGAAGGTGATTTCATGTTTTTGAACCCTATTTAGTCAGCCATAGGATTCAATGGTTGCAGAGTGCATAGCTGAGACTATGGTGAAGTGATCCATATTAATGCAGAGGTAAGTCATAACAATGGCTTATTTCTCTATATAGCCTAGCACGAGGAATCAACTTGGTTTGGCCAAATAGGAACATGGATTTTGAATAAAACATTGTATTTATAATTAACAACAACAAAGAAAATTCACAAAGTCATTCCAATTCCAACATATGTTATATTATTATTTCCTTGCTTCAGTAATTTGTCTAATACTTCACCTCTCAATCTAAATATCTATTATTATTATTATTATTATTATTATCCCTTGGACTTGAAAAGGAATTTAAGCCAGTAGGCATCACAAAATACAAGCAAATGATTGGATCCCCACTTTATCTCACAATATCAAGACCTGACATAATGTAGAGTGTATGTATATCTGCTCAGTATTAAGCAGACCCAAGATAAGTTTATCTCAATGTTGTAAAGAGAATATTAAGATATTTCAAGGCAAGTTGCAACCTTTGTCTTTGCTATAGAGCTCGCTAAAATTACTAGTGCAGGATGTCACTTCATCATAGGTAATCTCATTTCATAGTCTAGGAAGAAGCAAGGGACAATTGCTTTGTCCACAACAGAAGTTGAATATTTTTCAGTAACATACTGTTGCACACAATTGATATGGATCAAGAATCAAACTGTTGAAGACTGTGAAGATTCTACTCAACTTTCATGAAGAAGTGTTTGATGAATAAAATATGTTTGAAGGTGTATAAATATATATATATATATATATATATATATATATATATATATATATAT
>Ga0123341_1005352_pt1 | contig 11431 bp, 10 predicted proteins | sample Turbeapinknodule_FD_89959 | JGI IMG/M metagenome (GOLD analysis project Ga0123341, IMG submission 89959) | Root nodule microbial communities of legume samples collected from Mexico - Turtle bean Mexico pink nodule | ecosystem: Host-associated > Plants > Roots > Nodule | place: Mexico: Nepantla... | reverse complement strand
TTGATTTCACAATTAAAAACATTTCGTTAATTATAAATATAAAAATATGTTTTAAATTACACCATTCAAAAATTCAGAATATATTTCTACATCTCAACAATGTCAAAAAAAATTATATCCGAACAATTTCAAAACTTCAGAATATATTTCTATATCCTAACAATTTCTCATTATTTAATGAGAAACATATTTCCAAATCTCACGGTCTGAAAATCTAAAACATGAATATTCTAGATTTTTTTTCAACAACCCATAGCATGAAAAAGAAATTGGGGGTGAAAGAAGAAACAACCAAACTAAGAGGTAACTCTTTGCTCTTGACAAACATAGAAGAGATATTGTATTAATCTTTTATACGTTTCACCATTTTTGGGCTTGATTTCCATGAATCAAACAGAGACAAAAGAGCAGTGAAACAAGAAAAGTTCTATTTCATTTATAATCATCAAATCAGAGATCATAGAATTTGATGGTTAAGATTGAATGTAGGGTGGCATAACAAACATTATTTAGATTTCCCTCCAACATTCATAGAGGGTCCAAATAAATCTTGGTCTGGATATACGTATGGTAAAATCACCATATCTTCCACCAAAATGAATCTTCCTTCATGTTGCTCAAAATGGGAAAATCCTATTCCTGTCCTTCAGCCTACCTACTACCTCTGGGTGGTCTCCTTGCAGCCACTTCAAGTGAGTTCACGTCTTCAAGAATATCTATATATATATAAAGATGTTTTAGACAAATAGTCCAGAACTTGATGTAAAAAAGGGTGATTTTCCACAAATTCTTGTTGCAGGATTTAAAGACTAAGAAGCAATCAATGACATTAATTGTTGTTCCACTTCTTCCCAGTTCTTAACTTTGGTCACCAGAGGGTGCTCTTCGGTAGATTCACTCTTGCACCAAGGATATGAATTTTCATAATCAAAAAGCAGGACTCTAATTCCAACATTAGCACACTCTAAGGCATATCGCGGGTTATCATCAATAAGAACCTTGGCATTTAAGGACCTGTCAATAGCAGTGCACCAGGAATCTATCACTAAACAAACAATTGAAATATCATATTTTGGCTTTAAGTGAGCAAAAGAGTTGGAATTCTCTTCAGCTTTTGCAGTTCTATAGTTTGGACATGAACTACATTTAATGCTAAGAAAGAAAGTAGAAAATAATGGGATCTAAATCTGAAACATGCTCAACATTAAACAGAATTAAGGGACTTACCTACAAATTTCTGACTTTGGTCTTGACACACCATCAAGAGCAAAGTGGTTACCAAAGTGAATCTCATGAAACAGTCCAGGAAAATTCTTCTCTATCCACCCGATTGTGTGATCCTTAATCACATTCTGCCGTGAACTGATCATATGACAATACCTATAGTTATTCAATGATGCCAAGATTCCTTTACAGGTTGAAAAAAAATTCAATACAAAAGCGTACGTTACAACTGATAGGCTACAAAATCTTGATAACTTCTGTAGAGCCGTATGAGCACCTGGAAGAGGGTGGATCCCTGACTTGAAATATGGTGTCTTAAAAAATTCATGAACACGGATATCAGCTGCAAAACAAGAAATTATTTTCAACCACTCCATTAGTCATCGGGAAGGATTAAAAAATAAGTTAAAAATACTCCATTAGATTTCTGCATTGGAAACATGATAAAATGATTGAAAAGCTTGCTTAAGCTTAATAGCCAAAATATTCGAAAGATTTTTTTACTTTCAAAAAAAGGTTGGAAGGTTGGTTGGTTGCCCTTAGCATGGAACCTTATGGAAATACATTGCAAAAACATTTGGCTAGTCTCACCATTAAAAACCAGTGAAAGTTGTTCAATGACTACACATTACAATTTACAAATTAGGCTTGCCCCTCAATAATAAGCTAATCAGGAAAGCAAAACAAATAGAATTTGATGCATTTAGTAATTAGATTTACAGGGAAACCAAACTAAAGAAAGATCACCTGGATTGCAAAACAAGAGATACTTCAATCCACAAGTTTGATGAAAATCAAATAAGGATAAAATGGTTTACGTCCAAAATATTTTCATAAGAAATGGAATAACAAAACCATTCACATAATGATATATGAAAATATGACAAATACAAGCTTCATTACCTTCATCACGTGAACAATTCCATATCTGCAACAGAAATGAAGGGTGCATTAGACTCCACATAAAAACACAAATTCCCAGCAATACAAGGGGCTAATGGGATTGTAAGAAATGATGCTCCATCTCATTATGAAAAGGGAAGCCCCCTACCCATAGTACATTGACAAAATGAAGAAGAAACTAAAACAAATTGCAAATTTTAAAGCCCCAAGCTAACAGACCTGTCATTTTTTATGATGTATACAACATTACATTCCAAAGGATTAACAGCAAACAAAACTAATGCAACACAAATAAGCCAAATCTCAAAAATTGGCAATCACTTGTAATGCTACATAATCATATAAAAGACTGGTGAATGGGGGTGGAGTAAAAAGGGGTCTCCGAAAGAACATTCAATTTGCCGTAATTTAATACTAATATTTAATTGTCCAAGAAAAAAATTGGTAAATTTCAATTACTTATCATCAAAATATAGAATTACTGAAGCAGCCAATAGTACCTTGCAAAACTCGTACACGTGATATTCAGAAACTGAATAATTTGATGAATATCGATCTGCAATGAACTTGTTGAGAGCTGACACGAAGTTTCCTAATACTGTTTATATGGAGGAAAACATCAGAACCAAAGTGGATAATCAAGAATCAAAATACATATTAGTCAGTCTACAATGGATTCTATTTAAAAGAGAATATTTATGATTTTAGGCAATCCATCACACTGCAAACTGTTGTACATTACTATTTCCTTATATCACAATTGGAGTTGGCAATTATTTAATTAAATAAAGACACGAGTTTATTCACACAAGCAATGATACAAAAGTCAAGCAGCCCAAAAGCATATAGAAGTGAAAATTCAGTATGCTCTGAGTCAGACAAGAATATTTCAGTTATCATCACACAACCTAAAACAGGGGATCAATGAATGACAAAAGAATGTTCTTTCCTTATGTTCTATTATAGAATCTCTGGTCACTGCACAATTAAAACAATTTCCAACAAGTTCATGAGTTCTATTTAACAAATGGATACTAAAAAGAATTTTCTTATATTTTATTTTATCTGAATCGCATGCTGAAAAGAATGCTCCAACCCACATATTGACCAAGTTAGACTCAAGCAAACCCACATGCGATATGCATGAATCTTTGAAAAATTCAAGATATAATCTGACCATTTCATTCACCTGGAGAGGGGATTTTGACTTTTGTATCTTCAATTATATGTTTATGTTTGAAACAGATTTAAAAAAAAAAACAGGAAAAGATATCCAGCAAAGCAATAATACTCCTTGAATTTTTAAAGGATTGGAACATATTCAAGATTCTGTTCTAAGTCTACTTAATTCATATGAATAAGTTAAATGACACAATATATAAAACTATAAGAAACATCATAATATAATGAGAAGAGTGCCACATGCATGCGCATTTATATACATACCCTCATCAACATCAACAGCAACAACAAGTTTCTGGGACAATCGGTGATCATTGAAACAAGGGGGTTTAACAGCACTTCCATTTATAGATCCATTATCAATCTTGACCAAAGTAGCATCAGATTCATCACTCTTAACAGAATTCCTTTGCTCCGGATCAGCCAACATCGGCTGGCGACGATTCGATGCAAAGCGAAGGGACCTTGCCTTAGCCCTCACAAACTTCCTATCACCATTACCACCACAACTACAACTAGTATCAAAGCTACAACCTCTACGACCAAAACCAATGCTTCTTCTAACCCCGACATTAGCATAATGGAGAAGAGGGAAAGGCAGGTAGCAACCACGATCAGAAGAAGAAAGAGAAGGGTACGGCGAAAAGGCCCTGCTCAAGTGGGAGCAAGGATCAAAACCTACTAAATAAGCCATAAGATTGTTGCGGTGAGGGTGATGCCGAGTTTGCTGATACAAGAACCGCAAAGGCCCTTCACAATTCTTTAATCTAAACATAATAACACCAGAATCTTGCTATGATATTCAAGCATCACCATTAAAAAAAAAATAAAGAAAAACTAAACGGATAAATCTCACAGCCAAAAAGAAAATATTCCCTCGGAAAAAGAATCGATCCCAGAACTTATTGAATTGAACACTGCGATCACCAAGAACCAATCTTTTCGCGGTCAAGCTCGTTTGGAGTCAAAAGGGTATCCACCATATACAACCGACATAAACCCTAGAAATGGGACTGTGAAACCCGAGGCAACCATTCCCGATTACCCATAAAATGGGGATGTTCGATAACCATATGATGCGTGAAAAGATCAAATCTTACAATGCCCCGGATCCAATAAACAAACACCCAGATGAAGAAACTTCGAAGGGACTAATATGCACGAAGGAAATGAAGAACCTCTGCATATGGGTGATTTGATTGCTTATAATCTCTGTGTTTTTTAATACTTAATCAGATTCAAATGTGTGGTTTTGTACGTTACAAAGAATCATTGTACATGCAGAAACAGGTAAAACACATGCACTGAATATAAGACTAACAGATTGATCTCTGGATGATGGAAGGGATAATTTAAAGAGAAAGTTGAAAAAAGGAGGAAAGTTAATTGTGGTTTATACGGAAATTAGGGCATCATTTTCGATTATCCTTTCGTCTCCTTCTTTTGGAACAACAAAATTTGAGTGCTGTTGCCATCATCACTCTTTATTTTCCACCAACTTTTTATTTTATTTTTCATTTAGATTTAATTTTCTGAAAAAGTTTGTTTTGTTCACTTTTTTTTGTTTTATTTTATATGGTTGGGCTCTCATTATTGTGGTGCAAATTGTTTGGGCAATTCAAGGCAGTGGGTCCACGAAGCACGTCCCAAATGATACTCATCAGATCTATGTATTTTGTTTATGGCTTTTAATTAATAATTTTCTATAACTTTTTTTATTTTTTCCTTCTGCTTTTCAACTGAAAAGAGTGAAGATAGGTATAAAAAATTCTTTTCAGAATTCTTCTTCCTTTTTCGTTTACTGTCCAATAAAAAAGTAAAAGAAAAAATGCAAATTCTTATGGATTGCATTATATTAATTAATGTTTCTCTTAAATAAGTAATGTGTTAATTCTTGATATTTGAAAAATAATTCAACGCTTAAAAGAATATTAAGGATCAAAATAAATAAAATTTTCCAGAAAAAATAAAAAAGTTATTGAGAAAAAAAAATTAAAATATACAAATTTAATGAAACACATAAGAGGAAAATAGTAAAGTCTAGGAACCAATTAAGCATAATCTTTTTTATCAATAACTAAAACGGTAATTTTTTTTATTGATAACCATAAACAAATTTTCTAGATTGATATTAAGAGTTATTTAAATTTATTTTTTATTTAAATATTAAGTGAAAAATAAACTCTCTAGATTTTAAGTTATATATGTTTTTCTCACTTTTAAAAGCCGATAAAATATGCTATATATTTTGCATATATGTTATTATTATTCAAGATGAATTGAAATTGTTTGTGATGAATGTTTGAGTTGCGCAAGATGATTCAACTCTTAGTTGAAAGATTATTGTGTTTTGATAATGAAATTTGAGTGATAATTTATTTGTAGAAGATTTTTCAAAAAAAACATGTAAGTAATAAAATAAGTAATTATCTTCTTTGGACTTGTGAAAATATCTAATTAATTTATATTTTTATCGAATATTAAGTCGAATTCAACGATAATCGAAGTCAAATTTTAAGATTATGTTCGAGTTGTGTAGATAATGCCCATTATCCCAAGTGAATATTATTTTTTAGTATCTTTTGGTACTAGATAGTAGTACATAGTCTTCCAACTCATGAACTCAATTTTTGGGTAATTTGACTTTTATTTGTGTTCTCGCCAGCTCGAAGTCGGTCGGAATCCAGATGAGTTCCTGAAAGCTTCCCTTCAAGCTTTAGTAGATCAGCTTCTATAGAACGAATGGGGGCTCCTCCTGCGATTACACTCTGACGCTCAAGTCAGTAAGAGCATAAAATTCTATATATCTAGTGAGTATAATGTAAAAAAGCAAGTTGAGATACTCCATGGGGGTGGTCGTCTATTTATAAGGCTTCATGGGCTTGACCTTTGGACCCTAGCTTTCTCGGGCATTAATGTGTAATATTATGGTAACCTTTCCTAAAATCTGAATATATCGGAACATTTTCTGTCATATAATCAAAGCAGTTATGTAACATAATCAGTAACATTTGTGCAAGCAAATCAGGGTATTTAGGTGATATAATTAGGGATATTGTGCAAGTAAATCAGAGTATTTTAAGCGATATAATCAGGGATATTGTGCAAGTAAATCAGAGTATTCAAGTGATATAATCATGGATATTGCGCGAACGAATCAGAGTATTTATTAGATTTGGCGAAGCCGTTTTACGATGTTTATTTCTCTAAGACTTTCGGATTGGGCTTAGCCTTGCCTTTCCTTCCTATCAAGCCTCCTTCGCCTGATTCCTATTAGGCCCAATCGACCCAATACCTGGCAAACCTAATCGGCCCAATTCCTGGCAGTATCAGGACAGTACACATCCCCCCAGCCTTAAGTAGAGTTCGCGAGGCGTAAAGGCTTGGAGCATTTGGACAAGTCATCACCATCGGCCCAATGCCTAACGAGTCCAATCGGTCCAATTCCTGGCAGTATCGGGACGGTACACAGCCCCCAGCCTTGAGCAGAGTTCGCGAGGCGTAAAGGCTTGGAGCATCTGGACAGGTCATCACCATCGGCCCAATGCCTAACGAGTCCAATCGGTCCAATTCTTGGCAGTATCGGGACAGTACACAACCCCCCAGTCTTAAGCAGAGTTCGCGAGGCGTAAAGGCTTGAAGCATGTGGAAAGGTCATCACCATCGGCCTAAGGCCTAGCAAGCTTCGTCAACCCAATACCTAGTATACTTTAATGACTTGAGCTCCAACCTTTATGGGCTACTTTCTGTTCGGTACCTTTCTTTTCATATATTTGGGCGGGAAATTTCGCATTTCAAGCACTGTGATGCCTGGGTGGCGATGTCGAGGGTTTTCTTTCCTGAGTCACTACATTGGTGAGTATGGAAAATGTTAAGACTTAAAAAAATATGGAGCAGATCGGAATGCTTCAGCACCAAGTGGGCGAGCGTTAGGCGGGGATCAACCGCCTTCAGACCGAGGTTGTGGAGATAGACCGCCTTCGGAACGAGGAGGGTCGCTGGACTCAGAAGAAGGCAGATTTGTTTCTCTAGATTCACAAGCTGGAAAAGGATGTGAGGATCTGCGAGGACGATTTCCACGAACTGAAAGGGAAGATCGTCCGCAGGGAGGCTGAGTGGGTGAATACCTCTGAATCTTTGAAGAATGATATAACCAAATCGTATGTTGTTGGTTTTGAAGCTGTCGTGGAGCAGGCCTGCGTTATTCACCCCGAAATAGATTTTTCTGACGTGAATCCTTTATGCCGTCGTGGATGGCAAACTTGTTAAAGATGTATGATTTTCGATCGTTTTTAATGTATTTTGTTTTTTGAATTGCAAGGACGTTTTGCCTTGTACTTCAACCTTTGCTTTAATGTTTTATCTGCATATTGTAAACTTTTCGACGTTTTGAGCCATGGCGACTCTCTCTCTATATATATGTGTGTGTCTTTTTTTTAAAAAAAAATTGGTCGTTGCGCTTTATGTAAGAGAAATTCGAAAGACTCCAACTCGAACGTCACCAGGTCCGCCTCCTAGGTCCGAAGACGCTGTTACTTTTTGGGTTTTGACCGTGTGATAAAATCACGACTCCCTATTCTGGATTACTCTTGATCATATTCGATCGTGTGATAAAATCACGTCTCCCAATTCTGGGTTACTCTTGATCGTATTTGATCGTGTGATAAAATCACGACTCCCTATTCTGGGTTTCTATCGATCGTATTCGATCGTGTGATAAAATCACGACTCCCTATCCAGGGTTACTATTGATCGTATTCGATCGTGTGATAAAATCACAACTCCCTATTCTGGGTTACTCTTGATCGTATTCGATCGTGTAAGAAAATCACAACTCCTTTTTCTGAGTTGTTTTTGATCGGATTCGGTAATCTGAGTATGCCACAACTCCATGTTCTGAGTTGTTTATGATCGGATTCGGTCATCCAAGTATGTCACAACTCCCTGTTTTGAGTTGTTTTTGATCGGATTCGATCATCCGAGTATGTCACAATTCCCTGTTCTGAGTTGTTTTTGAACGGATTCGGTCATCCGAGTATGTCACAACTCCCTGTTCTGAGTTGTTTTTGATCAGATTCGGTAATCCGAGTATGTCACAACTCCCTGTTCTGAGTTGTTTTTGATCAGATTCGGTAATCCGAGTATGTCACAACTCCATGTTCTAGTTGTTATTTATCGGATTCGGTCATCCAAGTATGTCACAACTCCCTGTTCTGAGTTGCTTTTGATCGAATTCAGTCACCTAAGTATGTCACAACTCCCTGTTATGAGTTGTTTTGGAACGGATTCGGTCATCCGAGTATGTCACAACTCCCTGTTCCGAGTTAATTTTTAACGGATTCGATCATCCGAGTATGTCACAACTCCCTGTTCTGAGTTGTTTTTTTATCGAACATGGTTGTCCGAGAATATATCAGAAATCACAGATGCATGTAACAAAGTATTCAAAATTGTAGTTTTATTAAAGTGCAACCTCATTAAAAACCTCTTGAGAAAATTTTCAAAAAACTCAAGGGAAAATAGTGTCGTCCTGAAAAATGGGGAACAAATTACACTTAGCTGAAGTAGAAGCGAAGCCTCAAAGCATTCCATGTTCTCGGGATGATTCCCCCATCTAACGTGTTCTCGCCTGTTCAAAACCGGTCGGATTACGGATGAGCTCTTCTTGGTCTCCCTTCTAGTACACGGTCGGCCAACTGGATGAGACGCTGGTAGCTACCTTCAAGCTTTAGCGAACCGATCTTCTGGGACGGGGGGGCCCCACCTATTATCTAACCGCTTGACAGTTGTCTCGGTCGATCTCGACTGAGCTTCTCGAATTCGCTCCTGGTATCTCCCTTCATCCTGTCGTTCGCTCGACTTCTTTCAACGGATGGACTCTTCGGTTATTGTGTGAACTGAGACTCGTTCCCTAATTTCCGTCATTGACATCGGTCTCTCTCTGAGTAGGGAGTCGTTGAAAGGATTCACCCGCAACCCCTTCATATGACCATCTTGTCCTGCGGGTTATGCACGCATACAGATATTTCACAAAAACGATTAAGATATTCTTTAAGCGGCTCACCTTCCCTTTTCCTGACATCGAACAGGTCAGCCATTCGTGGTGGTTTCACCACATTGGCCGCGAATTGTTCACCGAACAACTGGGAAAACTCTTGAAACGACTGGATGGTTCCATCTAGTAGACCGCTGAACCACTTTAAGGTTGTCCTGGTGAAGGTGCCTTGAAGCACTTTGCATCTGATGGCGTCTGAGCCCCCTGAGATCAGCATTTGGGCTTGGAAGGCCTTGAGGTGAGTCTCGGGGTCTTCCAAGCCTGAGAAAGCGGGCATTTTTGGCATCATGTAGTGCGGGGGAATTGGTTCTTCCATAATGGCCTGAGAAAGGACGGGGGTCCCTCCGCCATCTCCCTAGAGCTCAGCCCGCGGGTCCTGCATCTGTCCTCCCTTGGAATGTCCTCCTTAGATCCTCATTAACTTTCTACAGCCCCTCGTGTGCCTGAATGGCATCCTCCATCAATCGTCTGGAGGCGTCGGCTTCGGCTCTCAACCTTTGTTGTTTGGATGCAGATTCTTCCCGAAGGAGTTCCTGAGCGGCTCGGAACTCTTCAACTTGTCTTCTTGGCTCCTCGTTCTCGTGTTGTAACATGCACATTGTCTCCATAACCTGTTGTAATGTGACCACCTCTTCGGCTTCAGGTGCTGGTGTCTGTCTGGTCCTCATGACTTGTATCTTTCTGATATATCGGGAATGGTTGTGGAAACCATTTTATCGGGCCCCACGGTGGGCGCCAAATGTTCTCGCCGGCTAGAAGTCGGTCGAAATTCGGATGAGCTCCTGATGGCCTCCCTTCAAGCTTTAGTAGATCAGCTTCTAGAGAACGAATGGGGGCTCCTCCTGCGATTATACTCCGACGCTCAAGTCAGTAAGAGCATAAAATTTTGTATATCTAGTGAGTATAATGTAAAAAAGCAAGTTGAGATACTCCCTGGGGGTGGTCGTCTATTTATAAGGCTTCATGGGCTTGACCTTTGGACCCTAGCTTTCTCGGGCATTAATGTGTCATATTATGGTAACCTTTCCTAAAGTCTGAATATATCGGAACATTTTCTGTCATATAATCAAAGCAGTTATGCAACATAATCAGGAACATTTGTGCAAGCAAATTAGGGTATTTAGGTGATATAATTAGGGATATTGTGCAAGTAAAACAGAGTATTTTAAGCGATATAACCAGGGATATTGTGCAAGTAAATCAGAGTATTCAAGCGATATAATCAGGGATATTGCGCCAACGAATCAGAGTATTTATTAGATTTGGCGAAGCCGTTTTACGATGTTTATTTCGCTAAGACTTTCAGATTGGGCTTAGGCCTGCCTTTCCTTCCTATCAAGCCTCCTCGGCCTGATTCCTATTAGGCCCAATCAGCCCAATACCTGGCAAACCTAATCGACCCAATTCATGGCAGTATCGGGACAGTACAATTTGAATTTTAGCTTTAGTTACATCTTGTTGTGTCTTAGAAGTGGGTTGTATTTTCATGACTAGTATTAGGTTGGACTTTGCGACTATTCATATAGCAAGTTGATTTTGAGCTTATTTAATTATGTTATCTCAACGGAGTTAATATTGGAACATTAACGTCGTTTACAGGGATTAAAAAGTGGTTCTAAAAATGAACATTCATTTTCTTAGTCCTCAACTGTGACTTATTGTACATGCAATAATTTGTTTCCATGTATGAGGAGGGTGAAGGTAAATCTTGTGTTTGTTTAAGTGATTTTGAAAGTGAGGGGATGGATGGGGGAGAAAGTGAAGTGTTTTTTCATTCTTCACACAAATTTCATGTAGGATTCTTGCATTTTACTCAAATACCCGTATGCATGTATTTTATTATAATTTACAATATACAAAATTAAATATTACATAAATTTATTTAACAATTTAAAAAATATTTAATTATACTATTAATAACAACATATAAGTATAAATAATGAAAATAAATTATAATATCAACAAAACATATATAGTTATATAAAATAACAAATGTATATAATAATAAATATTATTTTCATAAATTTTAATATATTTAATAAATTTATTTCAATTTAACACAAAATT
>Ga0123341_1005351_pt1 | contig 11432 bp, 12 predicted proteins | sample Turbeapinknodule_FD_89959 | JGI IMG/M metagenome (GOLD analysis project Ga0123341, IMG submission 89959) | Root nodule microbial communities of legume samples collected from Mexico - Turtle bean Mexico pink nodule | ecosystem: Host-associated > Plants > Roots > Nodule | place: Mexico: Nepantla... | reverse complement strand
GTTTTTAGGTCAGTTCTTCAATAAATTTCACAGGTTAAACTCAAATGTTTTTATAAATTGAAAATATTTTTTGAAAATTTTAAAAGGTAATTATAATTTTTCATATTTCAATTTTTAGAAATTAAAAATATAACTAAACATTTTTTTTTTAAATGGCGAACATGACATCGTTTCCATCAGAGATGCAGGGACCACCATTAATATATATGTTGCAAGTTATGAAAGGTGAGAATGATGGTTGCAAGGAGTGTTTGAACCACTAAAAGATAAAGTTGCATTCTTCTTTTTTCTTTCGAAATCTTTCTGATAGAATATTAAGTGTATTTGGATAAACTTAAAAAGTGACTTTGTAGTCTTTTTTTATGTTAGGTAAGAAATTGAAAGCTTTATTGTTTATTTAAATATCTTGTTACCTGAAAAATGCTTTTAAAAAATGCTAAAAAAACTCAAAATAAACCAGTCGAAAGTGTTCTTGGAGATCTTGGTGACTTGTGCCTTCAATGATAAATTGGGAAAGAAAATTTTCATTCATTTATAGTTTGTAATATTCTATGCAAAATAATTCAATCATCCATAATTCCAAGTTGAAAAAAAAAATATTAACACAATTTTGTTTTATTATGACTATTACTTGACATATCCATGAGTTACGAAAATAAAATTTACTGACAATGTTATTAAAATAAGATATATATAAAGGAGACTCATTAAAATCGTTTTTGTTTTTTTCATGAATTTATTCCAATTTTACCCTTATTTACTATATCTCATTTTATTAGTACAATGAAATATTTTGTTATTTTTATATATGAATTACTTAAAAAATAAAATTATTTTTTAATTTAATATTAATGTACCGTTTTTATACGCAAACTGACTCCCTCACTCTTTTCTTAATTCCTCATTTTAAGGCAAAAATAAGAGGAAAGAGAGAGCATACTCTCATACTTTTTCATACCAAATCTCACATATCAAATAAAATAATCTTCATTTCCAATCACTATCTTCACTCCAAAACCATTATTCTTTTGTATCTACCATCAAGTCAATCCTAACTTTAACGTGAACATTATCACACCCTTCGATTCCAAAACTATCAATGGAAGAAGAGAAAAAACTTGAAGAAGAAGAAGAGAGACTCAATCTGGAGAAGAAGAAAAAAAAAGGTTGTTTAATCAATTCATCATTTTTCTTTTACATGTTATTTTTTGTTTTTCATTTTTGACTCATTCAAAATTACTTCTATATATATGTTAAATTTCTATCATCGTGAAAGTTGAGTAAAAGAGGAAAATGCAGATACACAGGCGCAGTTGCACTTGTGTTTCCACTAGTTAAGATAAGACGAATACGCATCACAACCCTTTTTTAGTTTTTATAATAAAATAGGAAAATGTTTTTGTTAAAGGCAACTCTTTTACTCAGGTTGGGTCGTCACTGGCTCGTTTTCTCTTTCTGTTATTTTTTGTTTTAGACACTGCTTTTTCTATATATGCACGTACTTATTTACTATTTTACACACTGAATGCAATTTAATTTCTCACAGTTATTTTCCCTTGTACGTTTTCTCCTCTCTTTATTATGATCTTATGATCTTTTTCTGTTAATAGGGTTCACTGCTCCTTTTGTCTCACACACTCAGAGTGTTTCTATTAGCTTGATTCTTGCACTCATGAACTCTATTATGGTATCAAAGCTCTTCATCCGATAAAGAGCTCTACTACGTCCCTTTGATATCTTCTTCTTGTGTTCCTTTTCTTTATCTATTTTTCATTTTTCTTTCTTTCTTCGTGCATCTTGATCATTTCTGGGTCGTTTTGTTTTTCTTTTTGCAGATAATGGCTAACAATAATGCTACTTCGTCCACGCAATCAGAACAACTTGTAAGTAGCTACTTGTATCTGCACCCTAGTGAGAATCTCATCGCATCCCTGGTTTCCCTATTTCTTGATTAAGCCAACTACCATTCTTGGAGCCGTTCAATCATCATTGCTCTTAGTGCCATGAACAAAGTTGAATTCATCCTTGGAATCCATCCTTGTCCACCAAAGAATAACCCTACCTTTTCGACATGGTCGCGTTGCAATAACATGGTGGCTACCTGGTTAGTTCATTCCATTTCTCTCCCAATTAGGCAAAGTATAATCTGGAATGATTTGAAAACTAGATATTCTCAGGGTGATTTATCTCGCATTTTCGATTTACAATTAGAAGTTGCGTCTTTAAACCAAGATGATCTTTTTGCGACTGATTATTTTACTAAATTGCGCATCATTTGGGATGAATTGGAAAATTTTAGACCTAATCCTCTCTACTGCTTTGTTAAATGTTCTTGTTATGTTCAATTTGTTATAAATCAAAGAAAGTGTGAAAATCGTGCTATGTAGTTTCTTAAGGGTTTGAATGATCAATACAGTAATATTCGATCACATGTCTTGCTTATGCAACTCATTCCCCCAATACCAAAAAAATTTCTCTCTAATTGTACAACAAGAACGTCAGTTGTCCACTGTTTTACCTCTTACAAATATCCATAATGCTAATGCTAGTCGTACTGCTGTGCCCAATAACTTGCTGTGTGGTTTTTGTGGGAAATATGGCGATAATGAGACTATTTGATTTAGAAAGGTTGGTTTCCCTACTACTGATACTAGGAATTCTAGACTCACATCTGATAGAAAATTTTGCACTTACTATAAAAGAATTGGCCACACCATTGACACCTGCTACAAGAAATATGGCTTCCCCCTGAATACAGACCCCAAAACCCAACCCGTACCACTCAGATTCACAACTTAGTTACTACTGATGATGTTTCTCTTAAGCATGTTTCTAAAGAACAGGATGTCAAAGATATTCAACTCACATCTCAATAATATCAATTCTTGACTGACATACTGCGCCAAAATAATTTTGCTGCTCCTTCATCTCAAGGCTAGATCAACCAAGTTGGAACTTTCTCTATTTATGCCCTCAAACCAAATGACTAGTCTCCAACGGGTAACTCTTTCTCCTTTTTACCTGATATTCATAATTCGTGGATCCTTGATTCAGGTGCCATTGACCATGTATGCACTGATCTCTTTGTTTTCACACATTACACAAAAATTACCCTTGTTTTAATTAATCTCCCTACTAGCCAAACTGTTTTTGCAAATTATTCTGGTTTAGTAAAGTTTTCTGTCAAGTTTTATCTCCTTGATGTGTTATACATGCTTCAATTCAAATTATGCCTTTTTTAACCTCTAAATTATCTCTACAACTTAGATGAACTTTAACTTTCACTTCTACTCAATGCATAATACAGGACAATCTATTGCTGGCTTGTATCTCTTCAGTTCTTTTTTTGTTCTTTCACGCACTACACCACAAAATTTTGTTCCTTATATTAATTGCAATGTTATGGACAAACACTTGTAGCATTATAGAATGAGACACCCTTCTCATGAAAGATTAACTGTCTTGAGTCGTCAATATCCCTTTATAAATGTTGACAAACTGCACTTGTGTGATACACGTAATCGTGCCAAACAAAAGAAATTACCTTTTACTTTAAGTACCTCTGCTACTACTGCCATCTTTGATATTCTATATTTTGATATATGGGGACCTTGTCCCATTACATTTATGCAAGTTTTTAAATATTTCTTGATTGTTGTGGATGATTATGTAAAACATGGAAGCTTTGATGAACCAAATTTGTGATGAAGGCCAGATGCTTTGCTGCTTTGATTGAGGCTTAGTTCTAGGGTGTTTAGAATTCTTGTAAAGATCATTCTTAATCCTATGCACAAGCTGAATCAATCTGTTTTAAAAGAGAAAAATGTTTTTCTAAGCAAAGAGAAAAACAACCGGTTGAATTCATGATATAATCAGTTGTTTTACACTTAATTTGTTTAAAGGTTTTCAAAACTGTTTTTGACTTGGTTGACTAACTGTCAAAACCAATTCAACCGGTCAAAACGACATTTCAACCGGTTGATTGTCACATTTCTTAATAGCTTTTCAAAAACTTATTAAATATGTTTTCAGTTGAATTAAAACTGTTTTTGCTCATGATTAACTGCCTAAAACGACTAGATTTAAGAGTTATAAATATGGTTGTTTTTTGTATTAAAAAACACATAGAAAGTGAGATTGAAAACGTTTTTTTAGAAGAGATTTGATTCAATGTTTTGCAAGATTGCCTAAAAGTTGTGCATTGGTTCAAGATTTGATCTTAGGAGCTTTGTGATTCCTGAAATACCAGGTGTAATTTGTTCCTTTTTGATTCTTGTAATTGTTTCTTTTCTATACTTGTAAAGTTTGTAAACCTGTAAGGTGAGAGGGTGTTCTGACTGTGGTTGTGTGAAAGGCAAAAAGGGTAACTGTTCTTGTGTGGTCAAGATCACCTCTTTGTGGCTTTGAGTGTTTGTAATCTGTGATTGATTGCTAGTGGAATACCAGTGGTTGTTCTGGGGACTGGATGTAGCTCAGGGTTTAGTGAACTAGTATAAATTGATTGTGTAATATCTCTCTCTCTCTCTCACTCATTATAAACTGTTTGATTTTGATTTTTGTCTCTGTTGCTATAAACAACCAGTTAAAATGTAATTTCAACCGATTGTTTTTCTGCAAACAGTTTTAATTGCTTTGATTGTTTGGCTTCCCTAATTACTCATTCTATTGTTGATAAAACTTCATTCTTAGCTAATCTTTGAGAAAATCTTTTGTCAAATAATTCTTCCCCCCTCTTGTTTAGGCAATTAATTCTAACAATTGGCATCAAGAGCTAGGTTCTTGAAAAATATTCAAGTTCCATTTTTTTTTCTAAAACTGCTTTAATGGCTGATAAACTACCTTTTAGGGAATGTGCTTCAATAAATATACCACCACTATTTTGTGGTGTGAATTACCAAATTGGAAAGTTAGGATGAAGATTTTTATGCACTCCATAGATAAAGGAATTTGGGAAGCAATTGAAAATTGTCCTTTTATTCCTCAAGTTAAAAAAGATGATGTATTTGTTGATAAGCCTCCATTTGAATGGACTGAGGCTGATAGCAAGAAAACAAAGTTTGATTGGATTGCTAAAAATATTATAACTTCAGGGTTTCACAATGCAATTCTATAAAAGAAATGTGGGATATCCTTGAGGTTACACACGAGGGAACAAATGATGTGAAGAGGGCAAGTTAGCATGCTCTCATTCAAGAATATGAGTTATTCAGAATGCAGAAAGGGGAAACAATTTTGAATCACCTAATGAGTATTGGAAAAAGCTTTGACAAAGAGGAGTTGGACATAAAGGTTATGAGGTGTCTTGATAGGTCTTGGCAGCCAAAGGTCATTGCCATTTCTGAGTCAAAGGATCAAACATCCATGACAACAACTTCATTGTTTGGTAAGGTAAGAGAGCATGAGCTTGAAATGAATAGGTTGGTTGTTCAAGAAAGTGAGGACAAACACAACAAAGGGATTGCCCTGAAAGCTGCTAACTAGAAAAGGCAACAAGATTCCAGTGATAGTGATGAAGACACAATGAGCTTGCTATCAAGAAAGTTCAGCAAATTCTTGAAAAAGAACAAAGGCCAATCTTAAAAAAGGTATAGTTCCAAGAAACTGAATGGCTTTAATTCTAACAAATATACCTGTTATGGTTGTGGTGAACAGGGACATATCAAGGCTAAGTGTCCTAACAATGACACCAAGGAGAAAACTGATATCAAAGGAGAAAGGAGAGGAAAAACCAAGAAAGCATACATAACTTGGGATGACTATAAGGTATCCTCCTCCAGCTCTTCATAAGATGTAGAAGCAAATCTATGCTTAAAGGCATCAACATCAAGCAGTGCAAGCTCATCCTTTTCGGCCAAAGGTAAGAACTACTACCAACTACTTGAAGCATTTAATGAAACACATGAAAAAGCTAATAGATTGGCTTTCTTGAACAACAGGTTGAAAGGATTGAACAACTGGCTTGAAAACAGAGTTAAATCATTGGAAGAAGAGTTGGAAAAATCTAAAGTTGATTTTGAAAATTTGGATTTGATTTACAAGAATTCTTCTTGCATGTGTGACTCAAGTTTTTGTGAAAACTGTGAATCTCTTGAAAAGAAGGTTCACTACCTTGTGAAAACCGTGGATAGGCTTACAACTGGAAAATCCAACTTTGAGAATGTTCTTGCATCTCAAAATTGTGTTTTTGGAAAAGCAGGCTTAGGATTTTATCCACAGAGCAAAAAGAATGGGATTTCAAAACCTTTTTCAACAGTGTTAGAAAATCAACCGATTAAAAGAACGAAACAACCGGTTGTTACATGCTTTTACTATATGAAGAGAGGTCATTCTGTTAGATTCTACAGAATTCGTAAATTTCTTGTTCATAAAGGTATCTTTAAATGGATTCCAAGAAATATTCATGGTTCTAAAGATAAATCTAACATGAAAGGTCCCAAATTTTTTAAGGGATCAAATCTTGTTATTTGATAAGCTTTCTTTTGCAGAACTTTGCCTCCACATGAAGGATCTATAAAATCAGGTTCTCATGGATGCAAACAAGCAAGACAATACCTTAGCTCTAAAAATTAAGAACTGCTTCAAATGTGATCTATAGCTTGAAGAATAACTCTTTGTTCTTCTTATACTAGAACATTCATTTTAAATCCAAATCTGTTTTTTCACTTTTATAGTTTTGGATTATTTTGTGTTGTATTCCTTTTGTTTCAATACAAAAACTATGTGCTTTAATCTGAATCCTTGTATGTTTAATATCTGTTAAAATAATTTGGTTTTTCAAACTTTATTAAGTTGTTGCAGAAATTCAACCGATTGTTTCTACGAAACAACCGATTGTTTCAGCTCTGTCAGCACTTGTTAAATCTGTTTTAATTCTTTGTGCTTTGATTTGCTTTTCTGTTCAAACCTAGTGATGATTATGGTCAACAACGCATTAATTACAGCTTTGAATACAATTTCTCTATGCAATAACTGCTCTTCATGGAATATATTCTTCTAAATATTAGAAATTAAAATTGCTCTTAAGTTTGGTCAAATCAACATGTGATTTTTCTGTGCTTTCTGTTTGGTCGGACAAAATGCTTTATTGTTCTGATTTGATTCCTTTTCAGTTTTGAATTTAACCACTAAAAGCCAAAACTTTGAATGACTATTCTGATTATAAATATGAGGTTATTAGTTGCAATTGTTCACAAGAAATAACCAGTTTTTTTTTCTCTCTACACTAAATTTGTTATGCAGTTTGCCCACATTCTCTCTAACTAAACCACGACATCAACACCTCCATCATCTAAGAGGATGAAGGCAAGGCCAGTAATGAGTGGTGGAAAACTGGAACGCTGATTTTCAGGAGAATCTGAACTAATTGAGGAGTTCCTACATGAAACAAGTAGGAAAATTGTGAACACTCCAAAGCTTGTTTCCTTCACCTGGATGAAACAACAGAACCTTATTGTGGTGAGAAGTCTTTTAAAGGAGAAAAGGCCGAAGAGATTCCTTAAGCTGTCTGGAAATATCTATCCAAATTTGAAGGTATTTTACATAAACATTCAATTCAATGGTGACATTCTCATCTCTCATGTGAAGGGGGTGGACATTGAAATCACTAATGAGGTTTGGACTGCTATAACTGAGCTAAAATACTCTGGATTAAGAATCAATAAAGGAAATCTTGGAGTGATAGAAGAGTTCAACAAAATGAAATTCTCAAGAATTGTCTCAAGAATCCCCTCTCAAAGTTAAGAAATTTTTCTGTTGGAGGGTTGAAGCTTGATGAAAGGCTCATTGCCTTCATAGTTTCCTGGATTGTCACACCAAGGGGGAACAATCATTCTACTCTTTCAAAAGAGGATTTGCTTCTAATCTATTGCATTATGAACAAGGTTAAGCTTAATTGGATCCACATCTTCAAAGACCATATGCAAAAGGCTATAAGGTTAAGTGATTTCCACTATCCCTATGCCATTTTGATTTCTAAAATTCTACATTATTTTGAAGTAGATATAGAAGAAGAACTGGATGAGATTGTATAGCCTTCAAGTGAAATCCATAGTGGTTCCCTAAGCAAAATGGGGTTTACCAAGATTGGTGGAAGGTGGGTAAGCAAAGATGGAGATCAAGCTGGCCCAAGTGGAACCCATGCTGAAGAAGAGACTGAAGCTGCAACAAACACAAAAGAACCTGCTGCTGGAGCTCATGAAGTTGATCCAAGTTCTGACCACATGGGTGATAGGATAACTCCAATGTCTCCTTTTGAAAGGCTCATGGTAAGTAAGATGGACAACTTTGCGGAGAATCAAAGAAATCTTCATGAGCTATGTGAGTCTAGGTTTCAGCATATGGATTCAAGGTTCCAGACCTTGGATGAACAAATTGAGGAAGTTCAGAACCAACTCCTTGATCTGCAATATGGAAGGAATGACTGAAGCAAGTTTGAGGCTTTCATTTAAATTTCTGGTTTACTCTTATGAACAATTTCTTTTCTTTTATGTTGTTTTTTTAATCCTTCAGTCACTCCATTTATGAAGACAAATAGGGGGAGAAGTGAGTTTTAGGTTGTAATGTTCCTATATTTGCATCTGTTTTGTTTTGACCATTTGATTGAACATTGCTCTAACTGGGTTTTTTGTCTTGTTATGAACTTTGATACATATTTTAACCAGTTATTCATGCGAAATAACCGATTGTTTTTCTGATGCTACACCTATGCATGTTTGACTGGTTTCTCACATTGATTTGACTGATGTTCCTTTTTGGAAATAACCTAGTGGAAACTAGTTTATGGTGCCTGATTAATCTGGAATAAATTATCCTGTATTTCTATTTTTGCTTGTGAATGCAGGTTAAGCAAGATTCTAAACAGAACATTCCAAAAAGCATCTTAGGGATTTGTCTTCATCAAATAGGGGGAGATTGTAGAACATGGAAGCTTTGATGAACCAAATTTGTGATGAAGGCTTGATGCTTTGCTGATTTGATTGAGGCTTAGTTCTAGCATGTTTATAATTCTTGTAAAGATCATTCATAATCCTATGCACAAGCTGAATCAATCTGTTTTAAAAGATAAAAATGTTTTTCTAAGGTTGTTTTACACTTAGCTAATCGGTTGAATTCACGATATAATCGGTTGTTTTACACTTAATTTGTTTAAAGGTTTTCAAAACTGTTTTTGACTTAGTTGACTAACTGTCAAAACCAATTCAACTGGTTAAAACGACATTTCAACCGGTTGATTATCACATTTCTTAACAGCTTTTCAAAAACCTGTTAAATCTATTTTTAGTTGAATTAAAACTGTTTTGGCTCATGATTAACTTCCTAAAACGGCTAGATTTAAGAGCTATAAATATGGTTTCTCTTTGTATTAAAAAACACATAGAAAGTGAGATTGAAAACGTTTTGGAGAAGATATTTGATTCAATATTTTGCAAGATTGCCTAAAGGCCGTGCATTGGTTCAAGAATTGATCTTAGGAGCTCTATAATTCCTGAACTACCAGGTGTAATCTGTTCCTTTTTTATTCTTGTAATTGTTTCTTTTCTATACTTGTAAAGTGTGTAAACCTGTAAGGTCAGAGGGTGTTTTGACTGTGGTTGTGTGAAAGGCAAAAAGGGTAAGTGTTTTTGTGTGGTCAAGATCACCTCTTTGTGGCTTTGAGTGTTTGTAATTTGTGATTGATTGCTAGTGGAATACCAGTGGTTGTTTTGGGGACTGGATGTAGCTCAGGGTTGAGTGAACTAATATAAATTGATTCTGTAATCTTTGTCTCTGTCTCTCTCACTCATTATAAATTGTTTGATTTGATTTTTGTCTCTGCTGCTATAAATAACCGGTTAAAATGTAATTTCAACCGATTGTTTTTCTGCAAACAGTTTTAATTGCTTTGATTGTTTGGCTTCCCTAATTACTCCTTCTCCGACTGTTGATAAAACTTCATTCTTTGCTAATGTTTGCGAAAATCTTTTGTCAAACAATTCACCCTCCATCTTGTTTAAGCCATTAATTCTAACAGATTACTCTCACCATAAATGGGCTATTATGCTGCATAATAAATCTGAAGTTCGTAATCACATCATCAACTTTATAAATTTTGTGGAAATTCAATTTCATACTAAAATAAAAGTAATCCGCACTGATAATGGACCTGAATTTAGTATACATGATTTCTTTGCTTCTAAAGGCATAACACACCAAAACCCTTGTGTAGAAACCCCACAACAAAATGGTATTGTTGAACGCAAACATCAACACATTTTAAATGTTACTTGTGCTTTACATTTTCAAGCTAATCTCCTCTCTTTATTTTGGGAATTTGTTGTTAATCATGCCACTTTTTAATTAATTCTACTCCCACTCCCATGCTTTTTAATCTTACTCCTTATGAAAAACTTTTTGGAAAACATGTGATCTCTCCTTTCTCAAAATCTTTGGTTGTCTTTGCTATTCAAGCACCATAACTGCGAATAGAAAAAAATTGGATGCTCGATCTGTCAAAGCCGTTTTTCTTGGTTTTCCCCATAATACAAAGGGTTATATCAGTTTAAATATGAAATATCATCGCATTGAAATCTCAAGACATGTTCTTTTTTATGAAACTCATTTTCCATACAAGTTGGATAATGATCTTGACAGGGGTCCCAACACTTTATCTCTACCTATTCCCACTAACTATGACTCAAATTGTGATGTTTGTTTTGATCATGCACCTCTTATCGAGCCTAAGGCTTCTTCCAGTGTTCATAGTGTTGAATCAAGTGTGTTCAAGCTTTGAAGAATCCAAATCCTTTGTGTTTGATGGAAGGTTGGATGTGCTTGTTGTTGCTGAGGTGCTTTAGAATAGGATCTCGGGTAGATTATTTTTGTAATCCACTCTTTGTAGAATCTAAAGCTTAAGTGTTTTCAAATCTTTTAAGATTAAAGTTTTTTTCAAATTAAGTGAAAAAAAACCTGTTGTTTTATCGAAACAACCGATTGTTTTATACTTAGGTGTTTTTGAAAAAGTTTGAAAACTGTTTTGGATGATTGACTTGCTGTCAAACCCAAACAACCGGTTGATTCGCTATTTTAACCGATTGTTTGTTTGGAATCCTAATAGAAAACAATTTTGTTTGTTAAAAGAGCTTTAATTGATTTTATAACTGAATACGCTCCTGCTTTAAATGCTTTGACCAAGATTTGAATACAATAAATAGTTTGTTAATGTTTTATAACAAACAACAAGACAGAAAAACAAATTTGAGTTTTTCAAAGAGTTTTGAAGCATTCTTGAGTTTGAACTTGAGCTTTGGTTATTCAAGAGAGAAGTGGAATATGATTACTCTGTATTGATTTCAGTTGATTCTGTAACAATGTAATTCGTTCTGTGATTTGTGTACATTCTGGTGTTGTAAAGCCAAGAAGGGTTGTGTGCTCTTGAGGTTGTCAAGATCAACATT
>Ga0123341_1005350_pt1 | contig 11432 bp, 8 predicted proteins | sample Turbeapinknodule_FD_89959 | JGI IMG/M metagenome (GOLD analysis project Ga0123341, IMG submission 89959) | Root nodule microbial communities of legume samples collected from Mexico - Turtle bean Mexico pink nodule | ecosystem: Host-associated > Plants > Roots > Nodule | place: Mexico: Nepantla... | reverse complement strand
ATATAAAATATCTTAAATTTTAGTTGATATTAAAAATTTAATATCTAAAAAAATTCTAGAACATTGTTAATGTGGATCTCCAACATTGTTTTTATCGAAAAGTAAAATATTGTTGAATAGATATTTGTTTAAGCTTGTGAATTTTTGAATGAGTTGTTCTATTGAGAACTAAATGGAGGTGCATCTGGATAATACTTTACAACACCTAAGTCACTCTAAGAATTTAAAGTAATAATGGCAAATTATTATATTATACTTTTTTTTATGAAAATGTTATAGTAGGTTTCCATGGATAGAAGTAAATATAGATAAAAAAAATTATTGTAGCTAAAATGTTAAACTATTTTGAGATAATTATATATGGGTAAACACGTAAAAAAAAAAATAGATTAAAAGCATCTAACAATAATATGATATTAGATGTTTATTTAAGTTAATTTAGGAAAATCCTCTTTTTTTACAACTTCTTGAAATAGATTTTTTAAAATATATTTCTTCCTAAAAAAACTTGTATTAAAACTTGAAGACTGTTTCTTCCTGTACTTCCATACTTTCTTCTCTCACCTCCATAAATTTCCAAATTCCAAAAATACCCCTCTACAATATTCTGGATTATATAATTTGGGAGTTATTTTTCAAATGTGTAATTAACTTTCAGATTACATAATCCGGAAGCTATTTTTCAGATCCATAATTACTCTGGATTACATAATCCAGAAGTCTTATTTAAATTCTGGATTATGTAATTCGGAAGTCTTTTTTCAAATAAGTTTCCGGATTACATAATCTGGAAACTAATCTATGGGGTGACACAAAAAGGATAAAAATATATTTTCAAATTGTGTATGGAGGTGGCAGAAGAAGATACGGAAGTGCAGGAAGAAACAATCAAACTTGAAACACTTCTTGTTCAGTTTGGATACCAGTTTGGCCCAAAAATAAATCATATTTTCTTTTTGTTTCTTCATGAAAAAAGTTCAAATTATTCATGAGTTGAAAATATTTCAGATTATTTTGAAATGAGTTTAATCTAAAAATATATTATAAATTTTACAATAAAAAATATATTTTTTAGATTATGTAATTCGGAAATGGTATAATTTATAAATCTAAAATGATGGGATTAATTAGATTGATATTTAAACGAATCTAAATCAATTGAATTGAAAAATGACCCATTCCAATTTTATTTGTCTTTAATTTTTATCCAAATCTACTTGTGATAGTTTCTTTAAATATATAGACGTTTGTTAGGGTTGACTTTTCATTTAATAAAAAAATATTTAATTGAATAAGAATTTTCAAATATTAGAAGAAACGTATCAATGCAATTTTTTACTGGTTTTGGACTACGATTTATGATTTATTCTCTTTCAGTTCTTTCCCAATTTGAAATCACTTAGTTTTTTTGGTATATAATTAATACCAATTGGATTTACTAATTTCTTATTATCAACTTGTTTAGTCTTACTTTTATCAATATTATTATAATTTCCTTTAATACCTCATGAATTTGATTCTGTCAAGAATTTTTTTTTTAATGATTAAAAAAAATGGAAGGATGATTCTAAATGGGGTCCCAAATTTAATTACAAAAAAAAATTATGAGTAGATAATTGAGATTTAAAAAGGTTTTAAATAAAATTATGTTGGTATTTTAGATGTTTCAACACTAGTTTTTTTACATATTTTTTTAGCGATTAAAAGAATAAAAAGAAAAACTCATCTAATAAATTTATTAACAATTTTTATTTTTAAAATAAAAAATACAAATGGTTGAAAAATATTTCTCAATAAGTTTCTTTTGTTTCTGGTCTATTGTTTAAAATCTAATAAAACATCTACGTTTTTTAATATTAAATTATTCTTTTTCAAATTTTAAAAGCTTAATAGAAAATACTAGAAAATTTTCTTCTCTTCCAATAAAATTTATAATAATCTTTATTGAATATTATAATGTATTTTTTAATGTTTAAAAACTGTAAATACCAAAAACAATTATAAGAAAGTTTTTAAAAAAAAAATTAAAGTCCAATTAAATATATCTTAAAAGTATTAAAAACTCCATATCATATTATTCCTTTCTCATTAATAATTCCGTGAAATTTTTATTGACATAACAATACTATTGCTAATATGATGGCATAATCAAATTAACCTTTTACTATGGAATTTGAAAAAATGTAAAAACTTATAGATAGATAAAAAAAACACAAATTAAGTCTAGTTTAAATTTCAAATCTTTTAAAAGAGTATTAAGATAAATTTTTATGAAAGGAGAATACATATAAACAATATGAAAAATTTGTACATATATTATAATGAAAAGTGATAATATATATACTCTTTCGGTATAAACAATATATAGCATCACTTAGCTTAAGATTAATGATAATTTAAATACGTATTCCTCTCTTAATATACTTAAACGTCTTCTTAAGTACAAAATTACAAAGTGAACAATATTCTCGAAGTGATCTTCCTTAACCTACAGATACGTCTTTTAAAGAAAAAAAAAACTCGGACATAAACTTGTAACATATTCCTTTTATTTTAGTGTAATTTGAGAGTTGAGGAATGAAAATGAAAAGTTGTTGAAGTGTAAAAATGGTGTGCATATGGCATTTGGCTTAAGAAATTGACAGAACATAGAGTGAGCTGAGTCATGTGAACGTGAATCACTGAACAATGCATTCTGCCAAATTCCGCTAATCACTGCTTCTGTTGCTTTCCCTTGTCATTGTCATTTAGGAATACTCTCTTCATCAAACACCACTTTCTTGGAACTACAATAAATAAATAATTAATATGAATAAAGATATATAAATCTATTTTTATAAATAATTTTGGGTTGAAGAATTTAAAGCAAAATCTTTAATATAAATAAAAATTAACATAAATTAGTCACTTAATGGATCCAAATTTTTGAAGTTATTGTTAAAAAAAACTATGAGATAAATCATTTGTCCCACTTTACTTTTGAATTTAAATCTTCTTTCGATTTAAACTCTACGTCTTTAAACCTAGACTCTAAAATCCAAAAAAAACATGCGATAAGACATTTATTCTATTTCCACTTTCACTTTTGAATTTAAATCTTGTTTTGATTTTAAATATATTGAGATAGTATCACTAGTTAGGTCCATTAACACATTTAAGTGCTGATAAAAAAACATTTAAATATTGTTGAGTTTAAATTTTGTTTGAATTTCAAGTTTATTAAGATAGTATCACTAGAGTCGATTATTATATCCGAGTATTGTTTGATTTAGAGTTTAGAACTTCATCACAATTTTATCCCTTAAAAAAGTCACAAATAACTAAACAAAAGAGTTGTTAATTCTAACTTATGAGTATATGGAATAAATTTAACTAATCAAAGTACAAGAAAACTTAATTTGTAGAATTGTTAAATGAAGAAGAAAGTGAAGACTTAAATATGAAGCAAATGAGTGAATCCTAGCTGTTGAAACCAAACATGAGATTCACATTGGTGGTTATGAGTGTATATTCAGAATACAAACATAGCTTAAAAGCATCATACAAAAATGGATACAATGGCTAGGGTTGGAGCACTTGGTGAAATGACAACACTATATATTGCCTTCGCATTATGCCACCTTCATACACTACACATGCTTTCTCACAAGCCAAGTAAATAAATAAAACTATTAAGGAGAAGTGAAAGTAAAAAGAAAGCTAAATAAATATATTTTTCCACGTTCATGCCAACCTACTCAACAACAAACAAACAAAGCCTTATCTAATACAGAAAATAAATTATTTTTTTAATAATATTTTTTTCATGTAATGACAAATACTACAAAAAAAATTATAAAATAAAAATCAATTTTAGAGATAAAAAATAATTAGTTTCTATATTAATTAGATTAGAGACCATTTTAGAGACTACAAAAATTATTTATTTTTAAATTAATTTCTATTATCGATAAATAGTTTCTAAATTGGTATTTAATTAGCTACCAATACGAAGTGAACTTTAAGTCTAACTTAACCCATAAAACCAGCTCATGAGGTTTGAGGTTTACACCCACTTATATACAAATGAATTGTCCTTATTTCTAGTTGATGTGGGATCTCCAACACACCCCTCACGCCGAGAATGACAGCAGCTCGTGCGTGGGATAATATATTATGGGTGGTGGCCTGATAAACCCAACAAATACTCGCTAGGATAGGATTGAAATGACTCTGATACCATATTACAAAGTAGACTTTAAGTCTATGTCTAACTCAACCCCATAAAATCGGCTCATAAGGTTGAAGTTTACACTCACTTATATACAAATGAATTGTCCTTATCTCTAATCGATGTGAGATCTCCAACAAAAAATAGTTTTTAATTTAATCAATATAAAAACTAATTATTTTTTTATCTTTAAAATTGGTTTCTATTTCATGATTTTTTTTTAGTGAAATGATGATTGTTACTTGAGGTGTCAAATTGTATAATAATACTTAATATGCAAGTTTTTATATATATAATAAAGGAGAGAAGAAAGAAACCCTAGGGTGCAAAATATAGAAGACAGACATTCGTTTAAGATATATAAATACATGTTGTAACTTGGTTTTGTTTGAAAGTGGCCCCAATGAAGCATGCATGTGTTGGTGTGGAGATAGAAATGTTAGGGTTACCGAAGAAGTGATGGAAAGTGGGGTTTGGCTTCGTATATTCTTGAGATAAGCATGATCCATTTAGGGTTACAATGAACTCAGTGGTGGACCTGTCATGTTCCTTTCTTTCATATTGCTTTCAGCTTAAACTCAACGCTACTTTCAAACGTCAAATGGACTGTGTAATTAAAGGCTAGGTGTTTAATTAAATCAACATTTTTACAATCTTTTTTTTTATCAATAAAATTTGATAATAAATAAATTAAATTAAAATAAATATTTAATTGATATATCAACTCATATAATAACATCCAAAAAAAAGTTACATACTACTGTTTGTTTTTATCAGCATAAAACGAATAAATATAATGGAGGTATTTCAGGAATACTTCAACCCTTATATAAAATCAGCCTAAATTTTTTCCTTTTATTTCCTTACATAAACCGAAACACATAAAACAAAGGAGAAATTTTAACAACATTAAAGAACCCCTATAAAACCCCACCACATATAAAAAAAAACCACCTAGCATTTTCTTAAAGATCTCATATATATCATAAACTCAAGACACCAGTCAGAATATAAAAAACTTACCTCGCAGGCTTTGGAATTCACCCATGACCAAACATTCTGTTGCACCATTGTGAAAAATTCAATAGGGTTTATCCTGCCGCTTTTAAAAGTCTTCTTATTTTCTATGTTTCCACAACTTAGCTACCACTGCTATCAATACACAACTCCAAATCTGATTAACGCTTTTATTCCTTCCACTGATCTTTAAATTTAAATCATGCATTGTTGGCTCTCAATGATCCGTCGATATCACCTTCATTCATTCGTAGCACTTACTGATTTTTACAGTGTAGTCATGTAAACTTGCTATAATATCATGTCAATAATTTTTTTCTTAAAACTTTAAAAAATATGTAAATTTAATTTTTTTAAACGTTAAAAAACGTGATATTTTTATGTTTTTAAAAGTTTAAAAATCAACGTATTCCATTGATATAAAAGAATAGATACTTAATTATGCTTGACCAAAAACATATGAGAACTAACAAAATATTTTTTGTTTTGCAGGATACTTGATTATACTTTAAAGTGCTAATTACTATTACATTCTTTAAGGTTTTTTCAGAATGTATTTTCTTTTTGACATTTACAATAATCGTATTTACAAATACAAATTGTAATATTTTTTAACCATTTTAAGAGAGCTAATAAAATATATAAAAGAAAGTATCCGTCAAGTAGTATTAAAGCAAAATACTTAATTATGTTTTTAATCCCTTTCATTTGGGGTAACTTGCTTAATTTTTCTTTTAGAATTTAAGGTTAAGAATTTAAAATCATTTTTAGTACTTCAAATTTAGTGTTTAGAGATTAGAGTCATATATACCAAATTTAGAATTATTCTAAATTCAAGAGATTAAAAATATAATTAAACCATAAAACAATTAGAAACTTTTCTATAAATTTCTAAAATGGAGGCATATATATAGAATGAAATCCCAAAGAAAACTCTATTTAGAACTATTACATACTATGATATACTACACTCTTTTGTTGTGGCATGAGCTTACTTTTGTTTTTCTATGGCTAAAGTAGTTTTTTTTTCTGTTTATAATACAGCTAGTTGCTAGCTATAAATAAATAAAGATTCAGAGGTTCTCTTTTTGGAGGGTGTATATCTCTGTCAATTATTATTGAGATTCCAAAAAAAAAAATCTTTTGTCTATAACTTTTTTTTTTACTGAGATTCCAAATTCACTAAGCAGCAAGAGGAAGTGAACTATGAAGAACAAGAATTTATGTTTCCTTTCCCATTATATGGCTAATATGCTTTCATGCCAACCACATATCTTATTAGAAAAGATAAAGGCATCAAATATCACTAGAGATAATCTTACATCAATTCCTCACTTAGAATTGATAGATTATAATTAAAGTCTACTTTTAATATAATATCAGAGTTTATCTTATTAACGTTGGTTAGATTTATTAGATTTAGGTGTGTATTAGAGATCCCATGCTAACTAGAAATAAAACTAATTTACAATATATAAGTGAGCGTAATTATTATTTTCTTTTTTTTATCAACAAAAAATGAATAAATATGAATAACTTTAGGAGTGATTCAACTCTTGTACAAAATAAAACCCACTAAAAGAAAAGTCTTACAAATACAATCAAACACCTCAAGTCCATCCTACTCAAATTAAAGGCCTTGAAGTTCAAAGTCACTTAATAAAAAACATACAAGCGAGATGATCAATGCACCAATTAGAATAAGAAAAGTAAGCAAAAGTAGATTTATATGTAACCCAAGATCATACTTTTAGTTGGACCAATGTGAACATTTCTGAATGATCAATGACTCCATCTTTAAAAATATGCTTGTTTTTATACTTCTAAATTTCATCAACAACTGTAATTCAAACACTTTCTCAAACTACATTGACCTTAACAGGAAAATTTAACTATTTAAAATGTAAGAAGTGTGAAACAGGATCATGATGGTCTACCGGCATCAACCCCAGTCAAGCATAGCACTGATTCCAAACTAGTCAAGCAATTATGTATTCAGAAAACAAATGTCTTGTTGACTCCACTTCCACCCTACAAAACAACATAGGTTGCTAACAACTGCAACCCCACGTCTTTCTAAGTTGTCTTTAGAAGCAATCGAATTAACCAACACCCTCTAAGCAGTGAATTGAGTTGAAGAAAAAGCTTTAGTCTTGTCCTTTCTTGGATATTGAGCTTTATTGGTCAGGTGTTTATAATATTTATACCACTAAGCCTAAGCCTTGTCCTTTCTAATTTATCATTAATTAACAAGTAATCCATATTTAGTTTTAGTCTTAATACGCTAATCTTAAACCATTCCTTATCAACATCATGAAGGTTGCTACCCTGATCAACATTCGAAAGGTCGTCAAAGCAAGAGATTACATTAAAATAAATTAATGATCGAAAAACTAAAAAACTAAAAGGATGAGATCAGATCAAGTAACATCTCATAAGTGTACTAAGTGTAGAAATTCAATCTCATAAGTGTAGAAATTCAGCATACATATACTCTTACATAGATTAATAACATTGTGTATATATTTATTTTGGATAGATAATAGGAAGTTTAAGACAAACAAATCATTATTTGAATCTAGTCAATTAAGAAAAATGAATAATTCAAATGTATTAATCATGTTATTTATATTTATATGCAACAAACTAGTAACCCCAAATAATTTTTAAGAGACAATTTTTTTTAAAAAATTATCACTTTTTAGTAATTTAAATTTTAAGAGGCGACCAGAAAACCATTCTTTTCCTCCTTCTTTGTTTTTTTTTTTCATATTTTTCCTCTTTACACATCTCCTCCCTAAATTTCTCTATTCATTTCTAATTTCAATTCTCATCTTCTCCATAACCAGATCCTACCAGCAAAGAGATAACAAAGCACATATAAAATATTCGTATCCAATCAAAATTTGATATGGAATAAATTTACTTTTACTCTATGAATAAATTGATATGTGTAAAGCTTATGAAGTTGAGATTTGTAAACTATATAAGTATTTAAAAAAAATGTTAATAATTATTATGCTTACAAGAGATTATATGAAGTTTTATAGTAACTTAAATAGTTTATTTTAGAAAATTAAACTTAAATTTTTAAAAATATAGCATAAATTGCATGGATCTCTTGCCACAGTGTGTTAATTAATCACAAATATCACAAGATCATATTCATTACGTTGACCTAAATGTTTATCATGTTTGAACCAAAAAATAATGAATTTCCTTAAGGTTTACTCTCTCCCTCACTCTTTTTATTTTCCAGCTTCAATCTTCATTATTTTATGATGATAAAGCTAAGGCATATAGTTGGAACACAAGCAATATTCAATTTGTAATTGCTTAGAATTTTGAATAAAGTTGGGAAAAAATGATTAAAAAATATAATAATAAATAGAGAGTTGACGTTTTGTTTTTGGTATTGATAATCCATGTTGAAGAATAATAAAATGATGGAAGAAAGTAAAAGAATAGGTAAAGAGAATCGAAAATAAGTACAGAAAGAAATTAAAAACAAAATGGTTGAGCATAACATATTGGGTCCAGAGAGTCAAAATCAGACGAATGTCACGGCACAAATTATGAGAGAAGTTCGAAACCAAATATAATAATTCTCTGTGATACACCCATGTGCCAATGTGATTCTGTTTACTTTTTTTATTTTCTTATATTGTTAACATATTTTAATAAAGATTATACACTAAAATTAATAAAATTAATATTTTTTTCGAATTCTATTTTTATATTTAAAATATTGATAGTTTTTGAGTTAAAATTTTATCACAGTTTTACTTTTAAAATTTAAGGATTCAAAGATAAAAATTTAAATTATATTTTATATTGATTTTTAAGTGATATGAGATTATTAGGTGTACATGAACAAGTCTCTAATCGAGTGTTAAGGGGTTTGAGAGTTCACTTTCCATTCTCACATACGATAAGGAAAGAGTGAATGATCGATCATTACGGAATCTTCTTCGTGGCTCAATTAAAAGTTTAGTCCTATATTACCTCCAAAGTTCCTTCAACTTGTTTTTCCTATTTAGATTGGTGTCTTGAAGTGATTTGTTTTATATTGGTCATGTGTTTGTTTTGTTGTTGGTAAGGGATGAATATCGTCTTTCTTATGTTGAGTTGAATATTTGGTGTTCAAGATGTATAAGGGTTGGACCACTCCTCAAGTAACCCATATTTATTTATTTATTTTTGTCTATTAAAAAAAAGATGATGTTAATGTTTCAACCTCAAATATGTTGAAATAACATCATTAGGATCAATAGGTATTATCCGTTTTGCAACTTGAAACTCTGTCACCATCTTATTCTTAAACTATGAAGCTCGGACACTCCTTTTAAATGGCGTGTCGGTGTCCGATACGAGTATCGGACACCGACACTCGTATCACACCTGTATGACACATATCCGTGAAGTGTCCAATTCAAAAAGTATTTGTTAGATTTTTGACAATTCAACACAATTTTAAAAATGAAAAATACATTAATTTTCTAAAAATTCAAACTTTATTTGTATAAATTGTTATTATGATTATAAAAATAAGAAACAAATCATTGTGAACCAGTAATGAAAAACATCTTTTTGCTCTACAAAATAATTCGAAACATACTTGTGCACATAAATATTTATTGTCAATTTATATAATTCATAATTATAGAATATATAGATTTGTGTCTCATATTCTACATTTTAAAAATTTTACGTATTTTCGCGTTCGTATCTGTGTCGTATAATGTCTGTGCTACATAGTTCTTAAAAGACGTACTGAAAGATTAAAAAAATATATTTAAATTGATATCCATGTAAATTATTAATCTCAACATGAGAGATTATTGAGTATATCGACCCAATCCATTAAACTAAATCAAATTTATAATGTTATATGTTGGTGTGAATGTGTTCATCTAAGAACAAAGGAAATGGCATGTGAATCTGAGCAGCATACCCACCTTACACAGCAGAAAATGACAGAAGAAAATTGAATAAAAAATTGTTGGTATTCATATGTTATTTAATCGCTTTTATTAGTATTTAACTTTACTGTGTTTCATTTTATATATCTAATAACTAATGCAACTACCATGCAAAAAAAAAGCAAGCTTCCCAACCTGTCAGACATGAAATGCCACACTGTCGGAACCATATTTTTCCTCAATTTCCATATGTTCCTAATCTTATCAATTTCATTTTAATGCATACCTAATTTTTTACTATAAAAGTACATTAAATATTAAAATTATAATTAATGTCAAAAAACCACAATATTATAAATTATAAATAAATTACACTCCTACCTTTTTGTTAATTTATACACTTCTTAACCTCTTTACTACATCATTATATATCCTTTTAAAATATCAATAAATTGGTGGTTCAAATGTATTAAATAAGGTCTTCAGTTTGAAAAATAATAGATATATGTATAGGTGGAGAGTGGAAAGTGTTAGTAAAAATATAAATTTTATTTGTTAATTAAGTTTCATTCTAATTTAATTATGTTGAGATAATATTGTTAATGTTAATTATTGTATTTGAATTATTATCTGTTTTGCAACTCAAAATTATTATCATAACTATCTATAAAAAGATGATAGATCATCTAATAGATAAATTGTTTATTAACATATCAAAAAATATTTTTTGATAAAATTTTATATCAAACCTTAAACTAAATTACACTCTTTTTTTTTTCATAATTTCTCAATTTATACTGCTTAATTTTTTTATATAATCCTAAATCCTTTTAAAATACCAATAAATTTTCTGTTTAAGGCTATTTCAATCTTCTTATATGAGGTTTTAAGTTTAAACTTTATAAAAAAGAAGAAGCTAGAAAAGGAGATAATTAATCATATTCTTTCACAAATATTACATCATTAACAATTCAAATTAATTTATGTCTGGATTTATTCATAGAAATTGTTTTTCTAAATTTTTGTTTTTAACTTATAAATAAGATTTTTTTTCATATTTTTATTTTTCAGAGGTTTTTCTGAATAAATTTGTCAAAACAAAAGCAAGTGGTAGATAATTTTTTTTTAAAAAATAAGCAAAGATAATTGATAAAAAGTCGTAGTAATACTCGTTATTTTCAAAATAGACTTAACTTAATATACTAATATGAAAGACTAGAATATAGACTAGACTAAAAAAACTATGACTTAAACTAAATTAGACAATTTTCTATTGCATCCTT
>Ga0123341_1005348_pt1 | contig 11435 bp, 14 predicted proteins | sample Turbeapinknodule_FD_89959 | JGI IMG/M metagenome (GOLD analysis project Ga0123341, IMG submission 89959) | Root nodule microbial communities of legume samples collected from Mexico - Turtle bean Mexico pink nodule | ecosystem: Host-associated > Plants > Roots > Nodule | place: Mexico: Nepantla... | reverse complement strand
TCCCATTTCAGCTCTGAATAGATCCGTTGGGGTTCTAGACCCTAGGTTTTCCTTTCCTATGTTTGTACTGAAAATAGGTGCAGAGAAAGGGCCTATGGGTCTAGCCACAGTAGACTCACAACAGTGTAACGGTGCAATAGGTTCTAATCTCCGGTAGCCTTGTGTCGACGGTGGCTGAGCGATTCCCAATTCCGACGTCGATTTCTCCTCGACCTTCTTTCTACCTTCTTCGAAATCCTTACTCCCCAATCAAACTGATTCGTTAGAACGTATTGAGTCAGCCTCTGTTTCCATACCTTCAGATTCTTCGCTCCAATGGCATTAACAAAGTTTATAATTTGGGGTTGTGCATTCTTCCTCCACTGATACCTGGTACAACACTTCATTGATTTTCATATAACTGGTAATCTTCGCCTCGCAACCCACTGACACTCTAATTTTGAACCTCGCATACTCGAGCTCTTCTAAATCCAAAGTTGCCTCGTCAACCTCAACAAGGGTACCCATTAACGCTGCAATGTGCTTGAAACAATCTGTATTCCATAACTTCAAAGGTAGGCCCCTGCTTCTTACGCATACCAATTTGTCTACCGCAACGAATTGTTCTTCCCATGGAATAATAGTTTCAAACATTTCTTCAAACCATTCTTTATTCTCCTCTATGGCTTCTTTAATCTTTAGTTCATTTTCCCCCTTCAGTAATACATGGAAGCCCCCCAAAAATTTTACCTTTATGTAACCAAGACCTCCCAAAATGAAGCTTTCATTCAAGCTTGAAACCTTGTTCAAATCCGCTACTCTCCCTATATAGCATTTATTTAACCATTCTTTGTGAGTTTCCTCTGCTCTAAAGTGAATAGCATGCAAAGTTTCCCTGTTTTGCGATTGTGCTCTTTTCCTGTAACCATTCTTGACAGTGTTTGCATACGTGTTTGTTCCTTTTGCTCTCCACTCTTTTTTAACCTCTTTCTCTGACTCTAATGATTTCTCCTTCAGTTTAACATTCCACTCCTTTTTTGTTTCTGCTGCCCTGTTGTATTTTGGTCTATTAACATTCAATTTCCAGCTCCCAATCCATATTGTGTTCAGATGAAATTCCAGCTCCCTAATATTCTGAACTCCCTGAAATCTAACAAAACCAAACCTTTGCTTCTTAATGTTTAATCTATTGGATATGAAAACGTCGCTCACCCTTCTCCATCTTCGGAAAATTTTCCACAAATCTGTTTCTTTGATATCAAAGGGAAGTTAGAGAAGAAGAAAGGTGTTCCTCCCTGGTTCATCTTTGCCAACAATGATCGTTTCTGTTCTCGTGAGTGATGTTGATCACACACTTTGTTGCTATTGCTTTGAACCCGTATATGATATATCGAACTTAAATTGTCAATTTATTCATAATACATAGCAGAAAAAGGGCAAGGAAAAATCCTAGTTGAGGTTGATCAAGGTTGCAAATATTAATCCTCAGCTCGTGTTAGTTTTCTTTTGTTCTGTCACTAGTATTTTGTGCAAATCTATACTAATATACAAAGATAATAGATATTTTTGTGTACATATTTTATGCAACTTTGTCCTTATTCTCACAATATTTTAATATCTCTTTTACGAAAACTTTTGTGTGAATTGCTATTTTTATTTTCATAACTTAAAAAAAAATGCAAACACACATGGTATGTTCTCACTAGTTCTCAAGATATGCCACAATATGAGGACTACGTTTAAGTGGCGACATCAACCGTAATTTATGAAGCAACCAAATAAAGATAAACATAAAACAATTTTTTTTTCCTAGATTCGATGGTTATGTTCAGTTTGAACCTTTAAGTCACCTCTGCCACTGATCACAAACCCAACAATGGCCTTTTCGGCCATGTTTTCTCCCACTCTCAACCTTGCCATTTCTTCCACCACATACTGCTGTAAAAGAAAAATATCAACCACACGAAGTGTTACAGTGAGAGCTAGCTCCACAGAGAAGGGTGAATCCGAGGACAAAGATGCCTCAACATTCAACCCTTTTGGGTTTGTCACTGACAACCCTTCAAGCCGCAGTGCTATTCAATTGCCTCAGAGCCTTGCTGAGGATGGCAACGTTGGCCAAATGCTTTGTGTACCAAACTTTCTTTTCTCCTTCTACTTCCTTTGATTTTTGATAATATTGAAGACTTTATGTTGTTTATGCATGGCATGATGCTTCTTCAACTATTAATCTTTGATTGAATAGTGATGATAGTTTTCATTGAGTGTGAATGTAGTAATAGTTTTTGTGTTGCTAGAGGATAGAAGACAAGGGCAAGGAATACGGGTCATACCTTAAATCTGGCAAGTTAAGATGGTTTGTCAGAGAAACTGGTATTGTTTATTTCTTAGCTGAGGAATTGGTTTCTAATTTTCATTTTTCAAGTTTAAGAAATGTATGGAGAATGCACCCTTTTGGATTTTTTTCCTTGTCTTATTATTGCAGGGTCAGCAAGTAGCAGAAGAGGAACAATTGTCTTCCTTCATGGTGCCCCTACGCAATCTTATAGCTACCGTGTTCCTATGTCTCAGGTTATCATGCTATCTGTGATGATATACTTCTATTTGGTATACAAAACGGCTTTCAAAGTAAAGAAATTTTTACTTTGAAATAGATATTTTTTAGTGGAAAGAATTCAAAAATCATTTTCCTTCACACTGACTAGATTAAATTCAAAATTTAGATTAAATCTTTTCTCTTCAATATCGTCTACTCCTTTCTCTCCGCAATGACTCATATGTCGTCAACTCCTGCACTGGCGAAAATGGAGCACAGTAGGCAGAAAGATCGCAGGAGTGCTAGCGGGACGGTGAACCACGATGTTTCTGATGTATTTGAAATAAAGAAGCTAAAAAGAACTGCGAAGAGATAATTGAAGACTGTGAAGAAGCTGATGAATATTTCTACGTGGAACAGTATTATTCATCTCGCAATTATAATATTGATATGATTGATTATGGTGTTGTTTTGATAATGAGTTTGAAGGATGGGTTGGATTTCAAGATTACGACTGTCGCAATGATGACAATACAAAACCCCGTCACGGTAAAAAAATAAGGGGTTATCGCTTTGGCCGTCGCCGCGGTGCCCGCTGATGTTGAGGTGGGTTGAAAAAAAGATAGGGTTTTTTACTTTTTGATTTATGTAAATGCTTTTTTGGAACGAATATGTTTTGTTTCTTCTAAGCTTTAAAATTCAAAATTTATCCAGTCAAATTCTTTGTGAGTCTTCTTCTCTTCAAGGATTTATTGGGATGAAACTCATTAGCCATAGTGAAAACGAGGTAGATGAATCATTTTCATCATCTTCTTGGAACTGCAAGATAAAGTGAAATCGAAGATGATGATGACACTCAACGATGGAGAAACCCCCGCTACAGTAGCGCGGCTTTCTCCACCATTGAGTGTCATCATCATCTTCGATTTCACTATCATCATATTCATAATAATAGTTGCAGTTTCAAGAAGATGATAATGACTCATCTACCTTGTTTTCTGTGGCCAATGAATTCCATCCCCTGAAAATGAATCCTTGGAGAGAAGATGACTCAGAAAGAATTTGACTAGTAAATTTTGAATTTTAAACCTTTTATACTAGTAATGGAGGTTAAAATTGTAATTTACTTGATTATATAATAAAATATTTTTTTTTTATATATTATACATTTAAAATATAATTTATAAAATATTTTTAAAAAATAATGTAAAATAATTTTTAAAATATAAATTAGACTTAAAACAAATTTTTACATAAACAAATTATTATAAAATTTAGTAAACCTATTCGTTCTGTAAAAACATTTATAAGTCAAAACCCCCCTCTCTTTTTTACAACCCACCTCAACATCAACGGGCACCGCGGCTACGCCCGCCGCGATAGCCCCTTATAATTGCGAGATGAATAATACTGTTCCTCATAGAAATATTCATCAGCTTCTTCACAGTCTTCCATTCTCTCTTTCTCAGTTTTTTTAGGCTTTATTTATTTCCGATACATCAGAAACAATGTCGTTCACCGTCCCGTTAGATGTAGTTTGGATAATTATGATAAACTAATATAAAACCACTTTTTTTTCAAAAAAAAAAAACTTAAAGAAAAAGAGAAAATATCTTAATGCAAGGAATTTTCTAAAAATATAATTTAAATATCCGAAATTATACTTAAAAATATAAGGAAATTTCTATTAAATTTTATGAGTGTGAATCATATAAAAAAAATTAGTTATGAAATTGTAAAATTATAATTTTATTCTTATCATTAAAATTAATTTAAAATTAAATTAAATTATTTATTTGTACATGAAATTTATTAACGTTATTGTACAATATTATACGCAATTATATGTAATTATTTTAATAATAATATAATCTCATAATTATTGAATCCTTACATAATTAACTTATAATCCATACACTTGTATACATTTAATATTTACAACTTGGAGTATAAGTACCATTATATATAAACAAATATTTTATGGGAAAAAATTGATAAAAAGCATTAAAGTGTGCAAAATAATATTTTTTGTCTTTATAAAAAAAAATTTATATTGTATTGATGAGACACTTCAAATTTTGCTTAACTTCTACCCGAAAATCTTATTTGTAACATTCAAATAAATATTCATAAATAAAAACAAAATTAATAAAAAGAAATATCAACTTTAAATCTATTTGACCTTAAATTTTTAACAATTAATTAGTTAGGATATTATTTTAAGAAATGAACTATTTACACTTACTTAGATGTTATTAAATATTGTACCGGCCAGTCCTCGGACCTCGGCGTTAACCACAGTTATGGTGGGGCCCCGAAGGCTGGGAGGACGAGCCAGTGTCTCACGAAGCACGCGAGTGAGGGTAGCCGAGGAGGGGGCGGCATCAAGGCGAAGGGCATAGAGGCCTCGGACCTCGGTAACCCAAACAGTAAAGATAGGCCGAAAAAGGTGGTTTCTAAGCCACACTCCAGTTATCAGTAAGGGAGAGGCCTAGATCACGTGGGGTCCATGCATGGGGTGTGGATGAAGTGGAAGGGTGTAACACAAACAAAGAGCCACTGGGAAAGAGACGACTCGTAAGGGTCACGTTCCAGGGGTGATCTGCATGCATGGCACGTGAATAGCTAAGGCACTCCCAAGGAAGATGGCCCTAGAGATTGGAGGCATGAGTTGGCACCCAAGTGGTCATCCCGGGAGAGGTTGCACTCCAGTAAGGGGGTCTTACGCGTTAGATGGCCCTAAGAATGGGTGATAGTGACGCTAAGCCACACCTAGCCTAGTTACAGTTAGCGAAAAGGGCGGGAAACCCTAGAGTATATAAAGGGTAACAACAAACATAACAAGGTACGCAATTCAAACACAAGTACACACACAGAATTACACAGAGTTTGAGCACTAAGAGTTTTGGTGTTTCCTGGCCCTAAAACTGACTTGAGCGTCGGAGTTCAAACGGCCACGAGGGCGCCCTTTGTCTTTGTGTTTCATGTGTTCAACGGAGGAAGGGGAATGAAGGGACGCAGGGATTCTTGGACGTGAGATTGTTGTAGACGTACGGAGACGTTTTGGGTCAATCGACGGGAACATTTGGTGCCCACCGTGGGGCACGATCTAAAACGATTGTCTTAGCCGCAATAATCGAGAAAGATCCATCAAGATCCATCAAGAATCGTTCAAGATGAGAAACACAAGGCATGGATTCTTTGCACCAATCGGAGGCGAAGGTCTTACCCTGCAACAGGTTATGGAAGTGATGCAGGGCCTTCTGGAAGCGATGGCAGCGTCAAGAGCGGATCAAGAACGCATCCAGGTTGATCTGGCTGCGTCACAAGCAAGAAACGAAGAGTTGCACCGAACCAATGAGGAATTGCGACGGGAGTTGCGGAATCAGACAGGTGATCGTGAGGCGGAGGAGCAAGAGTGTGCCACGCCACTAAGGGAATTCCCCATGCCTTTTTCGCAAGAGATTATGGATGTCGTGATACCAGCTACGTTTGTAGGGCCGAAAGCCACATTCACAGGGATGGAAGATCCAGAGGCTTATCTCACGGATTTCCATACGTGCAGATGATGCTGGTTGGTGGTTCTGATGCAGTAAGGTGCAAACTGTTCATGAACACACTGGTAGGGACGGTGATGGAGTGGTTCATCAGCCTCCCTGATGGCCATGTGACGTCGTTTGCATAGTTGTCCAAATTATTCAGGGAGCAGTACATTGCGAATCGCGCTCCTTTGTCTAACTCTTACGACCTTTTTGACGTAAGACAGTACCAGGGAGAGTCTTTGAAGGAGTTTGTCAACCATTTTGGGGGCACAGGTGGTGAGGCTCAACACCAAGGACGAAAAGATGATGGTTCACGCGTTCAGAAAGGGGATTGTACCAAGACCTTTCAGTGAATCGTTCATCAGGGACCGCCCCAAGACATTCGGTGAAATAAGGCGTCGAGCGGTAGCTCATATCACTGCGAGGGAGAAGTTATCGAGAAGCGCGCGTGTGTTGTTCCCACGCACCCACGAGCGCCAGCACGTGCGCAACCATTGAGGGTGCATGAGGCTGTGACGGAGAAGAGCGCCCCCGCAAAGAAGCAGCCACACGAGACCAAGAAGCCTCAGGCCAGGGGGCACGCAAGGGAGAACATGCTTGTGAGGCATACATTCGTGGTAGAGCTGAAAGATTTGATTGTCGTGCCCAACATAGCGGAGAGATTGAAGATGCTGCCCAAAACTGAAAAGAAGTTGGGACCTCACAAGGATGCTTGGTGTGAGTTTCACCAAGCGTTTGGCCATCCCATATGCAATTGTTTAACGTTGGGACACCAGCTGGATGGGCTAGTGAAGAGTGGGTTCCTGAAGGATTACCTGGTGGAGCCACAAAGGGCTGAGACTCCCACAGTGTCAGGGGAGGACTAAGGGCATGAAATGCTCATTCACGGGGAAATTCACACCATCTCGGGGGGATTCTTAGGAGGAGGGTGCACTGCTTCTCAGCGCAGGAAGTATGCACGAGCAGTGATGGCACTGGAGGCGAAGGTGGCGGAAGATGCTCTCGACGTCGACCTAGTCTTCACGAAGGCTGATCTTCGAGATGTCGTCCCCCACGACAATGACCCAGTGGTGATTTCAGTGGTAACCGCGGGAAGGAAGGTGCACCGGGTGCTAGTGGACCAGGGCAGCTCAGCAGATGTAATGTTTTGGTCCACCTTCAACAAGCTGCAGTTGTCTCTTGACCAGCTGAGGCCTTCACTGGTTGATTGTATGGCTTCGCGAGAGACCAGGTGGAGGTGCGGGGGCATTTGGAGCTGAGGACCACCTTTACGGATGGCGTCACATCCCGCACAGAAAACTTAAGGTACTTGGTGGTCAACGTTTCCTCGTCCTAAAACATTTTGTTAGGCAGACCTGCTTTGAACAGGCTAAGGTCGTGGCATCAACACGTCACATGAAGATGAAGCTACCAGACGTGGGAGTAAGAGTAGTAACCATCAAGTTGGACCAACAAGAGGCTAAGAGGTGTTATGAAAATAGCCTCAAGACCAAGAGGGGGGTGTTCATGGTTACAGAGCACCCGCCCAACAGAGACGGGGACGCCTGTACATGGATCTCCCGTGCAGAGAGCACGTGGGGGAGGCGACCCGAGCCCGTAGGGGATGTCGTGGAGAGGCAGATTGGGGGCAGAACGTTAAAGCTTGGTAAGTCATTGGACCAAGCGGAGCAAGACCAAGTTCCTAGGGTGATAGCACAACATCTGGACGCTTTCGCATGGTCCACCACGGACATGCCAAGCATAGACCCAGATTTCCTATATCACCGCCTCACCATGGACCCCAAGGTCAGACCTGTCCGCCAAAGAAGAAGGAAGTTCAATGAAGAGAGGTGGCAGGTCATAAAGGAGGAAACGAAGAAGTTGTTGAGCGCCAGCCACATAAGGGAGATCCAATACCCTGAGTGGTTGGCCAATGTGGTCTTGGTGAAGAAGGCCAACGAGAGGTGGAGAATGTGCGTAGACTTCACCGACCTCAACAAGGCATGCCCAAAGGATTCGTACCCCTTGCCGAGCATCGACGTCTTGGTAGACAGTGACTCGGGTTGTAGGATGCTCATTTTCTTAGACGCTTTCTCAGGGTACAACCAAATTAAGATGCACCCCAGAGACGAGTGCAAGACAACGTTCATGACCGAGACGTCTTGTTATTGTTACACGGTGATGCCCTTTAGGCTGAAGAATGCAGGCGCTACCTACCAAAGGCTGATGGATAGAATCCTTGCACCCATGTTAGGTCGAAATGTGCAGGCCTATGTGGACGATATGATGGTGACCTCGCAAGAGAGGGATCAACACGTAGCTGATCTGGATGAGCTATTTGACACGATAGCAAAGTACGGGCTAAAGCTGAACCCCGAGAAGTGCGTGTTTGGGGTGGAGGCAGGTAAATTCTTGGGTTTCCTACTCACCGAGCGTGGGATAGAGGCAAACCCTGAGAAATGCGCTGCAATCCTAGCAATGAGAAGCCCAATCTCAGTGAAGGAGGTGCAACAGTTAACGAGGCGGATGACCGCTTTGTCCAGATTTGTATCAGCTGGAGGGGACAAGGGCCACCACTACTTCCAATGTCTGAGGAGGAATAGCAAGTTCGTTTGGACCAGAGAGTGCGAAGAGGCGTTCCTCAAGTTGAAAGAGTATTTGGCTAGCCCCCTGGTGTTGCGTAAGCCATAGTTGGGTACGCCACTCCGTTTGTACTTTGCTGTGACGGAGCGGGCGATCAGCTCGGTCCTCATACAAAAGTAGGATCAGATGCAGAAACCAATATATTTCGTGAGCAAGGTATTGCAAGGGCCGGAGGTAAGGTACCAAGCCCTAGAGAAGGCAACCCTGGTCATGGTGTTCTCAGCTAGGAGGCTTCGTCATTATTTTTAGAGTTTCACGGTGGTGGTAATGAAGGACTTACCCATACGAAAGGTGTTGCAGAAGCCGGATGTGGCGGGAAGGATGGTGCGATGGGCAGTGGAACTTTCAGAGTTCGATGTTCAATATGAGCCCCGAGGCCCCATCTAAGGCCAGGTATATGCGGACTTTGTGGTGGAGCTCTCCTCGCTAGAGGCATAATAAGAGGAGGAGGCCAGCTTCAGATGGGTGCTCTCCGTGGATGGGTCCTCCAACCTGCAAGGTAGTGGAGCTGGAGTGATCTTGGAATGACCAAATCGCCTGCTGATTGAGCAGGTTCTGAGGTTCGCTATCAAGGCCAGCAATAATCAGGCAGAGTATGAAGCCCTCATCGCCGACATGGTTTTGGCTAAGGAGATGGGAGCGTGAAGCTTGTTGGTGAAGAGTAATTCCCTTTTAGTCACGAGTCAGATGACTGGGGAATATCAAGCCAAAGATCCACAGATGGTTGCATACTTGGCGTACGTCCAAATTCTGAAAGGATCGTTTGCAGTGTTTGAACTGGTGCACGTCCCAAGAGAACATAATGCCCTAGCTGACTTGCTGGTCAAGCTTGCCAGTTCGGGAAAGGGGGGCAGGCAGAGGACGGTCATACAAGAAACCCTTAAAGCACCGCGAGCCTTTGTCATAGATAATATAGTGGGCGTTCATCAGGTCAGTATGATTAGAGGAAGAGGAGTCATCGGTCGTTGACTCAGGAGACGCTGAGAACGCCCATTGTAAGTGCTTACCCAGTCTTGGAGGGGGAGCCAATGCAAATATGCATAGTTGAGGAAGGGGACACATGGATGACACATGGATGACACATGGATGACACCCTATAGGCACTATCTAGCTGATGGGATACTTCCATTGGAGCCCGCGGAAGCCAAGAAGATAAAGAGGAACTCCGCCAAATACACCCTTGTCGACGGGAAGTTGTTTAGACATGGGTTCACCCACCCGATCTTGGTGTGTGTGAGCGGAGACCAGTGTACACGAATAATGGCAGAGCTCAACGAGGGGATTTGTGGTAGCCATGTTGGAGGTCGGTCCTGGCATCGAAGGCCGTTCGTGCAGGTTATTACTCGCCAAGAGTGAGAGAAAATTGCACGAGGTACGCCCAGCAGTGCAAGCAGTGTCAACAACACGCCGACTGGCACAAGGCGCCGCTAGAAGAGCTGAGGTCGATTTACAACCCATGGTCATTTCACACGTAGGGAATCGACATTATGGGGCCCTTTCCTTTGGCGATAAGGCAGATAAAGTACCTTGTAGTGTCCATTGAGTACTTCACGAAGTGGATAGAGGCTGAACCGGTAGCACAAATCACATCTCACAAGATCCAACACTTCGTGTGGAAGAATATAGTGTGCCGTTTTGGCGTGTCGAGGCGTCTAGTTTCCGACAATGGCACACAATTTGTGAGCCAACAATTGGGCAAGCTATGAACAGAGGTTGGAATAAAGCAGGTGTTCGCATCGGTTGAGCACCCCCAGACAAATGGGCAGGTTGAGTCTGCCAACAGAGTCCTACTCAGAGGTCTGAAGAGAAAACTCGAGCAGGCTAAAGGAACCTCGTCAGAGGAGGTTCCTAGAATAGTGTGGGCTTACCACACCACGCCTCAGTTCGCCACCAGGGAGACACCCTTCAGCTTGGTGTATGGGTCAGACGCAATGATTCCGGTAGAGATTTAGGAGAGCTCGCCACGTTTTTAGAGTTTCGTAGCTGAGGAGTCCAACAAAGAGAGACAAACTTGTCGTCTTGGTGTTAGACACCTCGAGATGGAGTGGCAGCTTCCGCTGAGGACGCCTCCCCCTCAAGTGTGAACACCAAGTTTGAAGAACAAGGTTCAACTAGTGACGAACCTGCCGTCTTGGTGTTAGACACCTCGAGAGGGAGTGGCAACTTCCGCTTAGGATGCCTCCTCCTTAAGTGTGAACGCCAAGTACGAACAACAAGGTTCAACTAGTGATGAACCTGTCGTCTTGGTGTTAGACACCTCGAGAGGGAGTGGCAGCTTCCGCTTAGGATGCCTCTGCCTCGAGTGTGAACGCCAAGTACGAACATCAAGGTTGAACTAGTGACGAACTTGTTGTCTGTGTGTTAGATACCTCGAGAGAGGGTGGCAGCTTCCGCTTAGGATGCCTCCTCTCAAGTGGCAACGCAAAGGCCCAACAAAAATGTTTCTTAGTTAAAATCCTCTATTGCCTTTGGGCAAAGACAAGGCTAGTTAAGGGATCACACGTGTTGAATCAAGTGTATTTCAAGCTTTGAAGAATCCAAACCCTTTGAAGTTTGATGGAAGGCTGGATGTGCTTGCTGTTGCTGATGTGTTTTAGAATAGGATTTGGGGTAGATTATCTGTGTAAATCCAGTCTTGATTGAATCCAAAGCTTAAGCATTCTCAAACCTTTTAATTGAAAGTGTTTTTCAAACTAAGTGAAAAACAACCTGTTGTTTTGTCGAAACAACCGATTGTTTTATACTTAGGTGTTTTT
>Ga0123341_1005346_pt1 | contig 11437 bp, 7 predicted proteins | sample Turbeapinknodule_FD_89959 | JGI IMG/M metagenome (GOLD analysis project Ga0123341, IMG submission 89959) | Root nodule microbial communities of legume samples collected from Mexico - Turtle bean Mexico pink nodule | ecosystem: Host-associated > Plants > Roots > Nodule | place: Mexico: Nepantla... | reverse complement strand
GAATGAATTCGTTAGCCACTCGTAAATAGTAATGTTAATCTTCTCTTTATAAAATCAATAGTCTAGCTTATACATTAAAATACCTTCAGTTTTGCAACAATCAACTGCAATTATTAATTGATCCCTCAAAATTAGAACAATAATACCATACTGTATAAATATTAAAAACACTAGCTTCCAATGCAGGCTAGAAAGACTAACACAAAATGTGAGTGACAATCTTGCATGGAAAGAACCTTCGTTTGCAATAATCATGCTCTTCCAGAGTCTGAAGATGTAGAGTAACAGCTGTGTTTTCAGGTGAAAAACAAATATGGCTTAAGAGTTCTTATCTGTTTCCAGATCACAGCCATAATCAATTCAGAATAGAAGAATAGTGCTTTGAGGTGAGTGTTCCAACTATTTTGGGGGAGTCAAATTCCAATTCTTTGAAATTTCTGTGGGCCTATAGAGATGACCACCTGCAAAAAAATGTTCACCACAAACAAAGCCTAAGTGTCAGACTCGGGAAAAATGGGATACGTTCGTCTCCTATCTATGACATGAAAAGGAAACGGATACTCAACAACACAAACCATGATGCGAGGACCATAAAAAGAGCTATACATGGCTACATATCATTCTACTTATGTCAAAGAAATCAGCAAATGAAATGTTATAGTAAACGTTGAAAGCAAAGTTGAAAGTTTAGAACACGGATTGATAAGCGTAAACTAATAAAAGGGAATTCTTTTCTTATTTTATTATTACTGATAACAGTTCTTACACAGGACAAGTTATTTTCTATCAAATATTCTAACAATACTATACTGCTTATAGGTCCAAACTTCTGCCCATAACTGCTCCTAAGTCACATGATTAGTGACTACTACTCAAGAATTATGATAGTTATTATCAGTCCCCATCAAAAAACTTTATCACATGGAATTTTGATATGAACAGATGAGTTTAAAGTAAATATCACAGCACATGTTGACAATCATCAGTAATACCAGATTTCAACCATGTACCAAGAAAGTATATATTTTCAAGACTTCATTATTATATCATATAATAAATATATTAGGTATGTTTGGATTCCACTTTGGGGTGCTCCATACTCGGTTTGGATAGTTAACTCCATTTTGTGACACGTTTAGTTTTCCTCAAAAGTACATTTGCACACTAAAATTTTGCCTGAGGCCAATTTTCCATAAAAGCAAAACTTGGGTATCTTGGATATTTGTTGCAGACTCAGTTTGCAAAATGAAAACTACTTCAAGACTAGGTTTCCCAACTTTAACCCAAATACACGCTTAGTTAGGGAGCCAAACTAGGTGGGGAACCTTGAGTTGAGCACTAGGCTGCCCTTGCTATGCCAAATGCATAACTGCATACGTATCACAGGAAAATACACATCAATACTGATATTTAACACCATGAAATCAAGGATATGAGCATCAAGCCATCGACTGAAGTAGGTAGCATCAATTGATTAAATCCAAGGATAAACTAAGATTTTATGGTGGTCACATTTTATGTTTTAATCAACGGAACAAAAAAGTACCTAAATATTGTTCTAAAATATTCCAAGAAACTTAGAACATATCATAACAAAATCATTAAGAGATCGATAAACAACCCACCTCGATGTGATACAAGGTGAATCCGCGAACGAGGCCCTTCAAACTTCCAGTTATCTTCAACCAACGATTTAACCTCCTTGTCAAGTGCAGCCATGAGATCTGATTTCAGAACTGTGAAATATGAATCCAGAATGACAAAATGAATGCCTCATACGCAAGTTCAGGAAGAACAGACAACCGAATACACTCTAATTTTGATCCAAAACTACACGGAAAGATGTTGCACTCCAAGTGAAGCAAAGTTTATCTTTCCCTTTCCTTCTTTTCAAAACCAATACATGGTGAATGAACATAGGAAACCAGATCAGAAAGGCCAGGCTGGTATAAATCCTACCCAGAATGTAATTTAAGACCACATATTAATTCAAACCCGAGAAACCCCAAAGGAGAACACAAAGAAAATAAATAAATAATCTATATCCAACGCCAAAATCATTAGCCGTAAACAATAATTGAGAGTAACTCAGGAATCTCAGTAGTTGCAATGCTAAATAAGTACAGCAGAAAAGAAGGAAGTAAACTTGAGACTAAAGACACTGAAAAGAAATCACATTAAAATAAAATAGTCAGAAAGGGACAGTTCGAAGAACTTCACCCTAATAGCTAACGGGTATGATATACATGTCAATGGTGAAATGACCGCAAAGGTTCAATTTTGAAAGAAGATCACAACAAAGGAAGTAGAATGAATGAAGCCCACCTATCATGGTTTCGTCTTTACGCTCTAGCGATGACATATGATCAGACGGAAAAATAAAATCGTCACCGGATACAGTCGCGTTGCTGCCGCCGCCTCCTCCTCCTCCACCACCAACAACTGCCGTCGTTGATAGTGAAGAATGAGCCGGTGATGAATTATTCATCGTTCCCCCAAAATTGATTTTTCAGCGGTTGGTCTTCTGAATATGAATAAGAACCAGTGTGATACTGATGCTTTTTGAGCTTGCGTTCAGATTCGAAACTGTGTAATCAAGTTTTGCTTTGATCGTGGGAAGGATCGAGCCACCAAGTTTTGAAATTTGAATCAACCCTTTTTCCTTTTCTTCCACCCACATCCACACAAGGCTCTGGCCAAAAGAACAAAAATGCTTTAAATTTTTGAAAAGTAGTTATTTTAAATGAAACTAAAATATTTGGTTTTATTTTAAGAATAGAAATTTTTTGAAAAAAAAATGTGTTTTAAACAATTTCGTATTTTAAAAACATTTCTAATAAACTATAAAAAATGAGTTTATTAATTTCAATTCCTTTACTTTCAGTTTGACCAGGGTGTATAAATTATTATAAACTTTAATTATATGTATTCAATTATTATAGATGAAAACAAATCTCTGTCCTTTTTTTCCGGCTTATAACATTTTGGATAATAATATCTTTACATCACTTCCATCCACTTTACATAGAAAAAATTATTACTTTATTATAATATAATTTTATTTCAAAAATTTGAGTGGTTACTATTATAATTAAAGAAACTTTATTCTAATATCTTTATGTAAAGTTGAAGAAATTTTATTCTAATATCTTTATGTAAAGTTGATGTTGTGGAGGCAACTATCACTCCCAGGTGATATTCATATTTGCATTTAATAAAAGAAAAGCACTTTTTGGACAATTAATTATTCCAATTAATAATTTAAAATGTGTTAATATAAGAAGAATATAGTCTGCTCTCAAAATAGTGTAGTGTGCATTCTTATTTTAGAGATAATGAAAGATAAATTATTCTAATATGTAATTTCTTTAAATATTTAACATTTAAGAAAGTTGTACAGTGTGACTTTTGATAATATATATTTTTATTGGGTTGTATATTTTACAATTTTTCTTTATATAGGATGATTCAAAAACTTATTCGGATTTATATTTTATCTTTAAAAACATTTCTTCTAATCATTGAGGTTTTTCTTTTTTTACTCTTTTTTTTTATGATTACGTAATTTCTTTTTAGGTGTTCCTTCATTCTCTTCTTTAAAAGAAAGGAACTAAGACAGAGATAATAAATCTGTTTACCTCTTCTAAAAACTCCCTACGTTTAACATCTGAATAATTCAAATTTGAATTATTTATTAAAAATGTTATACCATTAATGAAATGAGAAAAGAGGAAATTAATTTAATATCTCTAAAATAATTTTTATAACTTTAATATATTTATAACCTAATAATTATCGCATTATGTATCTTTTCACATTATTTATCTTTTCATTAAAGTCACTATACAAATTATATGAATCATTATTAAATTAAAATAATTTAACATTATTTCGCTTGATTTGTGTAATGACTTGAAAATCCAATATTAAATTTTAAGTGTACATATTATATATATTGAAGTTTCATTAAATTAATTTATATAATTATATCATGATGATTCCAAGCCATAATATGGTTGGAGTTAAAAAGTTATACTTAAGTATTTATTAGTATGAAAAAATTATAATTAAACACTAAAGTTTAATATTTAAAAGTATAACACAACTTTGTGACTTGTCCTCCTATATATATTATGTAAACAATATATATTATTTTCAACAATATTTTTCTAATCAATTGGTCGTTAGAAATAATTGATATTATTCACAACAATTTCTCCATCAACAAACAATGTACTTTGAGAATCAAATTTGTTACATTAGCTTTAATACCTTTTATGGATCTCAAATCATTCAATTTTAATTTATATTATAATATGTATTTTAATTTTCTTTCAAAAGACATATCTTATCATTCTAAAAAAACAAAAATGTATATAATGTAATGTGAATGAAAAAAAAACGAGTATAATTAAATCGAGAGCAATACTAACATAACAACTTCAAATTACATTATCCATATTATCATTTTAATATGATGAATTAATATTTTGGATGATAGACATTTAGTTAACACTGTGCTATTATTAAATAAGTATGTAATAATATGCTCAATTGTACTTTTTTTTTATGTAACACATGCTTCAAGTTTATATGTTTTACTCTTTTGAGTATTTATCATTCTTAGAAGAAAGAAAAACAATTACAAAATTATTATAATAAATTTTCAACGGTCTCGTTATATTGTCGAAAATATCAAATTTTGAAATAAAGTTATGTCATCACAATGCTAGAATTGTGCCTGGCATTCTTCCTCCATGACAATGAGAGATTATTTTGCATTTTTCCATGATATCACTCCTCGAGCATAAAGAAAGATGTATCCAAATATAAATTTTATTAATCCACACGTAACAAACTGCAATGCCTATTTTACAGGTTAGGCTTCCTCCAAAAGATAATAAAATACTGGATAATTCTGTATTTTCCTTACTGTCAAAGTTTCCATACATATAACCAAAACAAAACAGAAACTACCAACTCAGCAAAACAAAATGACAAAACAAAGAAAAAAAGATATGCCTCAACAGAAAAACAAATCTATAGAATCCTAACAATTTGGGAAAATACTACTCTACTTTTTGTTTCAATTCAAATTCTCAACCATTACTTTCTGTTGCCTTTCACAATACAACCATAATCATCAAAATATTTAAGCTTGGTGCTTTGTCTTTTGGGTCTGCTCTTTGCTATTGGGTTGCTCATTGATGTTTCATCATGATCTTCAATTGCATTCTCTTGGGCCATAACATTCCCTTCCTCTTCAACAAACACCTTGTCCTCAAGGTGCAATGTTGGATAATCCTTAAGTGGCATCTTCAGGGTACAAATCTTGCCACTGAACTAATGTTTTTGTTGCATCAGAAATTGCAGAAATTCGCCAATCAAGTACAGCAAGGGGTTGCACTTTAGGTTGATTATTGAAAATTGTTGAAGGGAGTTCCAATTGAGGTGTCTCATTTCGATTATGAAATAGTTCCAGCTTTGAAATATGAAAAACATGATGAATTTGAACTCATGGAGGTAATTCCAATTCAAATGCCACTTCCCCAATTTGTTTGACAATGCGAAAAGGACCATAAAATCGTTGGGCCAACTTTGAGAATTGATAGTTTCTTAAGTCACATGTCGGTATGGTCGCAACTTAACTAGCACTTGATCACCCACTTTGAAAGGGTGAGGCAGTCTCTTCTTATCAGCATAATACTTCATGACAAATTGTGCTTTGAGTAATTGGGAACGCAACTTATCAAGTAACTTTTGCCGCTTTGTAAGATCTACATTCACAACCTCATTGCGACTAGTTCCTATGACATATTGGGGCAACGAAAGTGGCGGTTGACTATAAACAATCTCATAAGGGGTAATCCCAATGGAGGAATGCTTGGCTGAGTTATAGTGTCACTCTGCCCAGTGTAAATATTTTCCCCACAACTTCGTTTCAGCATGGACGAAGGCTCTCAAATACTGCTCCAACATTTTGTTAACTGCTTTCGTTTGTCCATCGTTTTGCGGATGATAAGCTGATGACATTCTCAATTTTGTGCCACTCATTCGAAAGAGTTCCTTCCAGAAATTACTCATAAAGACAAGGTCCCTATTGAATATTATACTTTTAGGCATGCCATGTAATTTGCACACCATGGAAGCAAATAATTCAGCAACCTTAACAGCTAAAAAGTTTGTTGGAAGCATGCCAAAACGAGTTTCCTTTGAAAATCTATCAACAAACACTAGAATCACAGAGTAATTTTGGTAAGAAGGGAGCCTTTTGACAAAGTCAAGGTATATATCTTCCCAGACTGTAGTGGAAAGAGAAATTGGTTGTAATAACCCATAGGGTAGCTGTGTATGTGACTTGATTTGCTGACATATGACACAACCTTTAACAAATTCAACCACGTCTTTTTTCATTCATTTCCAAAAGAAATTTCACTCAATTGCCCATAAGTTCTATGTATTCCAACATGACCAGCCATTGGGTGGCATGAAATTCCTCCAAAAGGACTTGCGTAAGAGGGGATTTGCAAGGAATGTAAATCTTGTCATGATAAAGGATAATTCCTTTAACAATTTTAAATCCTGGATGTTCCTCTGGGCAACCAAGCACTTTTTGGTACAACTGTTTGAGTTCTGGATTTGCACTATAAGTTTCTTGTATCTTTGATATCAAATCACATTGTGGCACAGTCAACCCCATCATTTGTAATGAACTCCCATTTGTCTTGTTAAAGGCATCAACTACTTGTTAGCTGCTCCTGGTTTATACATAATTTCATCCAAGCAACTTGGACAAATAATACTATTTTTCAGGCGTTTGCACCACTTGCATCATCAATTCTCGAAGACTTCATTGATTCGTATGAATGATGAATTTTCTTCCCAGAAGATAAGTACGTCATTTTTTGCCATCTGAATTTCCAAATTGGTCATGCGAATATTCATTGCTTCTTGGAAGGTTTTCTGGCTCTCTAATAATTGCATAATAGAATCTATTTTTTCATCATTCTTTGACGCAAACATGGCGTCTCTTAGTGTTTGTCTCTCAATGAAAGCACCAAAATGCATGCCTATTTTACAAGTTAGGCTTCCTCCGAAAGATAATGAAATACTAGATAATTCTCTCATTTCTTTATTGTCAAAGTTTCCATACATATAACCAAAACAAGAACTACCAACTCAGTAAATCAGAATGGCAAAACAAAAAAAAAAACAAATTTATGGAATCCTAACAACTTGGATTCGGATTCTCAACCATTACTTTCTTTTGCCTTTCACAGTAAAATCATAATCATCAAAATACTTAGACTTAGTGTTTTGTCTTCAGTTGCCTTCTCTTGGGCCATAACGTTTTTTGTTTGTAGTGTTTAGGGTTCAAGTTAAGTTAACAAAGAGTGATTTAAATTACATTGAATGATTTTGTGATTCACTTAGAGTCTATTTAACTTGCAGATTTTGTTGAGTTAAAAAAAGGTGATTTAAATTAAAGCGAATAATCTTTTACCGGTTATTTAGCATGCTGTCTATTTAACTCAATCTAAATAGGTTTAAATATATTTATATAGATTAAAATCGAATTGATGCACTCATTTTATACAATAATAACATGTCTTTTAAAGATAAAAATATTATAATAAAAGTATAGAAAAATATAATATAATTTATATATTAAATTATTATATGTATATTAAAATTAATTTTATTACTAATTCATAATCAATAAGTGGTTGGAGAATTGTAGAACGATTACAAAGTTCAAATTTGGGAAAAGAACCCTAGATAGAGAAAAAACAACTCTAAGGAGGAACAATGGGAAAAAAAATTATCCTAGATAGAGATACTGCTAAGAGTCGGTAATGCTAACTTTCAAGTTGCATTTACAGGTAAAGAACAAATTAATATTTGTTTTATTAAGGAAAAAAAAGTAACACAACAAGCAGGTTGGGACACATCCTTAAAAGGCCCAAGCACCAACAAAGAACAGAGAAGATATACCCTAAACAAAATAACGATACACTAATGTTAATATTCCCACGTCATGTACCGAAAACCTGTGAGACAAGGTCCCGGGGTCATTCATGAGATCTGGTAAATCATCACTCAGTGTTAATCATCAGCGAGGGAGATCCTATCTGCAGTTCTGTAAATAGTGCATCTGATTCATGATAAAATTGATAGTCTTTGACTAAGCAGCAAGGACAATGATGACGATTAGAAGCACGATCCCAAATATCACCAAAAGCAAGCACGTCTACATATAAAAAACAAACAAGAACATTCGTGTTTAACAAAGAAAAATACATGAAGCTTTAAAATGATAAAGAAAAGATAGGATCAAAGATCAAGATATTGTATCCATCATTCATAATTTGAAATTGAACCTAAGGAAATTGTTATATGATCAATCATCCATCACCATGCCATAACCCAGCTCCCTAAAACAAATGGTATCCACTATGGAAACAGAAAACCTTCCAAGTGGCGACCAAAGCCCAAAATATTGACTTAAACGGTGTATAACAAGGCCTCTGTCATTCTTATAAATATGAATCATATATTGCCTTTCGAAAGTTCAAACTGAAGTCATGAAGGCTTCAATTCATTTAGCCCCTGACATGTATATCTATTCAATAAATTATGCATCTAAATTTATGCGATGAGCACAAATGGGGTCAAAACCCAAAAACCAATAATAGATAAGAGATATTATATATTACCAAAGATGAATTTGATCTTTGCGTCTTTGATGCTTTGGCAAGTTGAGATTTTGCTTGTACAGTTGCTTCTTGAGAATGCTCAATATTGGACCCAATATCATCTGCAAAAGTGGAATTTTTTTACATCAAATAACATAATCAAGTCTAGACATTAAAAATAGATTTAATACAGGAATAAGTGCAATTAGAAAAACGTAAGGGCGAAAACTAAGTTACCAATCACTGTTCCTTGCTCATGGACAAGCACAGCAAGATCTTTGAAAATCTCATTCACTTCACCAATTTGCTGCTGGATTTCTTGAATGCCTTGATCTCTTTCCTCAATGATAGCCTCATTAAATGCAATCTCATTATCTAAGAATAATACCTCCTGTCTGTGTGGCATCAATAATACAAGAGCTTAGAAAATAAAATAATGCGATGGTCAAATTTGAAGAGTATTGTCTTCAAATATTACAATGTTCAGTTTTTTTATCGAACTTAGTAATATGTGGCAGAATCCTGCCTATAACCATATCACCAAATCCTTTGTCACACCAAGGTAAAACAGAAGAAGACACTTTCTAGTAGCAATGCCATTACAGATGAAACGTGAAATTAGTTGAATTTGAAAAGAAACCTTCAGATAAATAATTTGATGTAAAGTTATTTAATTAAATAAAATGATGAGTGGATCCTGCCAGTTATAATTTTTCCATTTTATCCAATATTGATAATAGAAATAGAGCTCTTAATCTTAAAAAAAAACAATAATCTCATGAAAATAAATCTGTAAATCACCCATTCACTATCGATGAGAGAAATCACCTTCTAGATTCCACAAGAAGGGCCCGCTCTTCTGGAGTCTTATCAGAACTAATGGCTATTTCGCCAGCTGTATAGCTGCAAATAGGAAGGAAAGTCCATATCATTAGCATTCTACGGATAGGTAATGAAGATTAGAAACAACACCAAACAGGTAGGCACTAAAGAAACACAACTGTTCACCAAAAAGAAACCTTTTAGTTCATTGTTCCAAACCAGTTCAACCAATAAAGTTGCTTCCGTATAAGTCACATACACAAACACAAGGAGCATCTTGCCTCATACACAGTTAATCTCCAACTAGGAAAACAATTATGCGCATAATTTTTCAGTCAAACAGTATGTCCCTCTTATAGAGAGGGGAGAATAATGTGCCTTAATCGCTGATTATAAAATGGAAAGAAAATAGATCTTCCTATGATCCTATCAGAGAAGTAAAGGCCAGTTCTCTAATTTACAGAATATTTACAGCTTAATTTAATCAATCAGAATACTTACTCAGCAATAAAACCAAATCAATAATAATTAAAGACATATTATAACATATATTGGCTGATTCAAACAATCCAACAACAGTTTATTATACCTGGATGGAAGAACTGCTTGTGGAACAAAAGATGTATAAGCTGTTTCCCTCTCAGCTGCAAGACGCTGAGTCTTCTGAAACTCTTTCAACACCGCCTGAAAATCTTTTGCAAGCTTAGCATCTGCTATCTTCTTATTCGCCTGCAAATACAAACAAGACATTGAATCGCCACATTTTCTTTCCTCATTCTTTCCTCAAGGAAAACAAAAATAAAGATCACACCACCGATAATTCAGTAGATAGCTATCAAAAATACAACAAATGCATCCACTCAAAAATAAACCCAAAACTACTTTAATCTAGACCGCATTCTATAAAAGTGCCAGCTCAGCAACAAACTCAGTAGTTTGCAAAGAAGCTCACTCATTACAGAATCCGATCAAGACAAAAACAAGTCTAAGATGCTATGCATGTTGAATTAAAGTACAAGGCATTACATTAACTTCAGCATTGTGATCAATCTCACTAGCTTGCTTAAGTTTATTCGAAGTATCCTTCACCAATTGTCCAATATGCAGTCTTGTCTTATGCCTGCAAGATGCTAACACGCATCAGCCACGTGACCGTGATAGAAACAAAGCTTAATCCAACCGTTATCTTAAACGACAAGCAATACGCAATCCGATCAATAAAAACAACATAATCGAGGCAGATAGAGAGAAAGAGAGAGTGAAGATATTATGATGATGATGATCTTACAGCTTCTCGCGGAGTTCGGGCGTGTCCTTGGGGGTTCCGAGGGTGTTGACGAGTCGCTGGAACGTGGAGACGGCGGTGTTGATCTGAAACACGCCGGAAGCCACCGCATGCGTAGGGTCTTGTTTGCCGTTGATGAGGTTGCGCCGGGAAGCGAAAGGCCGGCCAGCCTCGATGTCCTGAAAGCTCATTTTTGTATAATTAATAAACTAAATATCTGTGCGTAACCCTAAGTTATTTTTTTGTATTCGAGGAGAAGATTCTGGAATTGGAAAGAGAACTAAGGTGGGTGTTTGGGTACGTATATAGGGGGAATGTGGCGAATTTAGAGGCTCTGGTGTCCAAACCCACAGACTGAGATTCGAAGTTTACAATGATGAAGATTGTAAACGCGATTTAGAGAGAGAGAGAGAGAGTTGAAGAATGTTTGTTTGGTGATGATGAGTGAGTGAGGATTTCTTCGGTATAAGTAATAATATGGAAGTCTTCGTTGTAATTTCGTCGGCACGTCCACGTAGACCCACAAAACACGTGTTTCTTCCAGCGGAGCACATAATAAATACATGAGTCTTTTCTACTCTCGTTTTCGAAAAAAAAAATTTATATAATAAAAGTTTCATAATAAGTTAAATAT
>Ga0123341_1005345_pt1 | contig 11438 bp, 9 predicted proteins | sample Turbeapinknodule_FD_89959 | JGI IMG/M metagenome (GOLD analysis project Ga0123341, IMG submission 89959) | Root nodule microbial communities of legume samples collected from Mexico - Turtle bean Mexico pink nodule | ecosystem: Host-associated > Plants > Roots > Nodule | place: Mexico: Nepantla... | reverse complement strand
TTTAAATATAATAATTTTATTATAGTGACAACGTTAGAATGAGAATGGAAATCAAAATACAACAATTGTGAAGATTCTCATGATATACTTGGTACCAACCTCCCTCTCACAAGCCAAGCAATGCAAATCTCAATCTGACCATGATCAAAGTGAGTTTTCCTTATCAAAATTACTGTAGAATTGAAAGTGTATGTTAAATTTATTTGTTATGCTTAAACAATATTGACCCAAGTTTAAGATCCCCATAATAATACAATCTTAAACATAAACCCTAAACTTATAAATCCTAAACCCTAAACATAATTCAACCTTAATAATCTAATCTTTTACAGATCTAAATCTCTCACAGCATCCATTCTATTTAAGCGGTTGCAAACATTAAAAGGTTATCCACCACGTTTCAAAGCCGAATACATTGCAGACACTGTACGAAGTAGATATCTACCTGACACTCATAAATTAATAAGAAAGACGTTAAACCTTTAATCACAGTATGGTCATGTAAAGTTTGAACGTTTGACTTGTATAATTTATCTTTTTTAGGGAATGGAGGGACAAAGGGCCAACAGTTGTTACAACTGGATGAGAAAGCTGGGAGGCATTATGACTGAGTGAACTTCCCCACTCTAGTCGATAATCAGTCGATGAATGATCTAGAACCTTACACCAGTTGGAGATGAATCGTCCAAGCTCGGACCCACCTCCAACTTTAATCAGAAAACAATACCAAAAGAAATAAATTGTATAGAGTTTTGTCCTCGTATAGAACCCTCTTTCAAACAGTACAATGCACCTAACTTGCATACCATGGGAATTCATTTCAAATACAATAACTGAGGTGTCTCCTTTTGTGGTTACATGGAAAAGAAAAGCAACGAAAATAAAAGGGTAAGCACCCCTTGCGGAGGAACACGGTGCCTGAGCAGCAGGTGATGAAGACCCAACAGGGGCATTGCATAGATGCAAAGTCTCATCACAATTTGGCCAAGAAAGACAGTCAAGAAGGTGCCTTCTCTTAGAACACGAGGACAGTGCATTCGAGTTAGCGCCAGGATGTCTGCAATAACACCATGTACGTGGAACTTTGGACACGTGTTGTTGTGGACAACTCTGAAAACTATAACCAACGTGACCACGCACCCAGAGTCATAACCTCTCACTAGTACCTACCATGACGTCTTTTTGAAAACTACTATTGATTATCCATGTTTTCACCATTCTTTATTATTGCTCGCCTTTTCAATATTTTATTTTATTTTCTACCTTTCTCAGATCCTCAATTTTAATCACTATCTCCTCCACAACTCAGATGCTAAATTTCTTCTTTCTCACTTCACAACCCTTGGAGGATTTTTTTCTCCTCAATTATTTTAACATATTCTCCTTTTCTTTTTCTGTATTTTTTAATATCTAAAATACTTTTTCTAGTGCAATCTTAGTGGTTACGCATGCATATGCCTCCACCAATTGTCGTAGTTGAGATAAAAAAAAAACATGGAACAGCAAAACCTTCCTACAATGCACATAAGAGTGCATGGCCATATATGTTTCTATCTTTCTTCATCTGTAGTGTTTATCACGTTTTATTTTTGTTATTTCACCTATGTATTAAATGTAAAGTTATCACAGTAAAATCTGCAGTTTGAATTATGTATATAAATATTTCCCATTTTCTAGTTATGGTAGTACTTGCCACGAAATGTCGAAATTTGTGTTTTTGGGCCCTTGAGAGATCCCCTACATGTTCCACGTGGTAAGCCCATACCACAGAACCATACTACGGCGCATACCTAACAATATGCGGGCCATATCGTGTATTGAATGGTTTAGATGGTTTTGGGATGAAACTCTTATGTCTCCTTAGCTTTTCTTTCTACTTTTTTAATTTCTCCCTCAAACCATTTGTTTCTTCTTTCAAAATCTAATCTTATAAACATTTATAATACAATTATATGCGTTCTTTTACCGTATATCTTTCAATTAATCGTCTTAGTTTCTTCCATCCCACATTAAGCAAATAAATTACAAAACATATATTGGATCATCTTTAAATTATTATAAATAATAGGATCGTATCCCTGTCTTATAATAAGCAGTTGAATAATTACAACCTCTGCAGATATTGTATATCAACCTTGTGCTGTGACCAACTTGCTCATTTTGTTCTTAATTAGTTTTTCTGCTTCACCTATTTTTTTGGATTATCTTAACCAGTGACTTGATATTATCGGTTCAATTAGTTGTTTCAGTTAATTAGTTTTTTAGTGTGTAATATATAGGATAACAGATGATTGCTGTGACTGATATTTGTAACAAAATTTTGAAGCATAATCATTTATGATAAATAAATGAGATGGTTTAATATTAATCCCAATTTTACGGAAAAACCATTAAAATTCTATTCAATGAACAATTCTAACTTTCCAATACCCAAGAGTGGAAGAAAGTGTAGTGTTGGATTGGAGTAACAGGAACCGAATGCAAACACACTTAGAAGTGTAATATATGTATTGGAATTACTAATGTTTAAGTTTTTAAGCCTAACTTACACTTTCAGTTAAACTCTTATAAATAAATTCTAAAGGACTCTAATATTATCTTAGAAAATAAACTTTAAGTGAAACTCAACTTTTTATAAGATAAGTTTTGGATCTAAATATTAATCTCTTTATCTGACAAGAGAAGAAAAATCAGTAATTGCATAGAAATGAGTCACATGTTTGGTATAAACCGAGAGAGGTCCATCTCTTGCAGTTGGCACTTGTGTATTGTTTCTTCTTTTGCTATAGGAGATACCACTTGTACTCTCAAACTTTTTGGGGCCCCAACAAGGATGGGGATATATCCAAAGTCTGAGAAGACTGCAAAAGCAAGCACCAATAGTTGGATGTGCAAATCGCCAAGCTCAAGTCACCTCGCTTTGCATTGTGTCCACTTAACATTGCATTCATTCATGATAATCCCATCACTAACGAACCTCAATTATAAATTCCCAAAAACTCTATCTCTCGCTCGCTATAACTAGCTATTTCACTTTTTAACCAAGCACTCACGAGACATCCTTGAAACTTTTCTTCCTCTCAATTCTTCCTTATGCTGCAAAACAACCCAATCTTACTAGAAAAACCGTGAAAACTCCTTCCTCTTCTTCTTCTTCCTGTCACTAACATTTGGCTGCAACCAATGAAATTCCCACTTCCTTCTTTGTTTCTACTCGAGTCTTGAATGCTGTGAGATATTTCATCCGTCACAATTATTATACACGAAATGTTCATATTCATACTCAAATAAACCGTGGCCTTGCTGTTTACGTAAATTGATTTTCAAAGGGTGCTTTGCAATATACAACAAACTCATCGAGATGGTTTTAAAAAACATATACTCATTCTTCATTCTTCGTTGGAGCTCATGACTGTATGTTCTGACAATCTTCATATCATCACACTTGTTTTCTAGATTCAATGGCGGGGTCTTGTTTCCACGGACTAAGGCTAAGGATGTCTAAGAGTAAACCTTTACTTTCATCTTCCTCCAAGTCACGGTTGGAGAATGACACGGAGAACATGGAAAGGAAGAGATTTAATAGCACGGAATCGTGGTCCATGATATTGGACTCAATGGATACATGGGAGGCTTCAAAGGAAGACCAGGAGGGGGAGCAAGAGGAATGGACTGCAGACCTATCACAGCTTTTTATTGGTAACAAGTTTGCTTCTGGAGCTCACAGTCGAATTTACCGTGGAGTCTACAAGCAGAGAGCTGTTGCTGTGAAAATGGTGAGGATGCCAAGCCAGGATGAGGAGAAAAAGGACTTATTAGAGGAGCAATTTAACTCTGAAGTGGCTTTACTTTCACGTCTCTTCCATTTTAACATAGTGCAGGTACAGTGTTTTAGTGAACGGATATCTTCAACCTTGTTATTACACTTAATCTTCTTGTCTGCATGGTAGTTTGTTTGTTTGTTTATGTATCCATTACGATTGTTTTGTCTGTGAGGATCTGAAACTCGGAGGGGGTAAGCAAGAGAACAGCTAATATATGTAGTTTTGGTTGTTCCCACAAAGAGACACTGCCACTTGCCACTTCAGGGAAAGTTAGTTTCTCTAGGAAAAACTGTTTCAGAATCAAAAAGGAGGCAAACAGGGACTTTTACCATTTAAATAAGTATATTGGCTCAACTCAGTAACATATACAATACACCTATTGCTGCCAACTATTGACTTTTCTATTTTTTTTCTAATTTTTGCCACTTTTAGAAGAGTACAACAGTGATTAATCTTCATTCTTGTTCTTGGGGTTTGGGACAGACCATGAGGCATCCTAACTTTTTTGTGTGTTAGATTATTTGATTTGGCTCTACTTTTTGAGTGTGAAAAAACACCAAATAGTTTTTTATATTGAGACAGTTTTAAAGTTGAGTTACATTCAAATCTGAATTTTATTGTCTATTGGTTCATCAATTATTGAGTTGTTCTGAACTACTTGCAAATTGGGGTTCTAGAACCCAAATTCTAAGAAAAGTCTAACATTCACTCATATGTGATAATTGATACTGCAACCTTTAGCTGCAGAGGTGTTTTTAATCCCTTCTAGTAAACTCTGATCTTTAAATGACTCTTAATTTACAGTTTATTGCAGCATGCAAAAAACCGCCCGTGTACTGTATCATAACAGAATACATGTCACAAGGGAATCTGAGGATGTATCTGAACAAGAAAGAGCCATACTCACTCTCAATGGAAACAATACTAAGGTTGGCTCTAGATATATCAAGGGGCATGGAGTACCTTCATTCACAAGGTGTGATTCACAGAGACTTGAAGTCAAGTAATTTGCTCCTGGATGATGATATGAGGGTTAAGGTGGCGGATTTTGGCACATCTTGTCTTGAAACAAGATGCCGGAAAAGCAAAGGGAACTCGGGAACATATCGTTGGATGGCACCAGAGATGATTAAGGGAAAACCTTACACCCGAAAAGTTGATGTGTACAGTTTTGGTATTGTGCTTTGGGAGCTCACTACTTCTCTACTTCCTTTCCAAGGAATGACCACAGTGCAAGCTGCTTTTGCTGTGGCTGAGAAGGTAACATGAATATATTTGTCTAAACTATAAATATCTTCTTTGTGATGCTAATTTATTAGTCTTATTTTAATTGCTCTAAGAGAGACAATTGCATCACTTCTCTGCTTGCCAATTCTGATAGCTTTATTGATAGAATCTTTTTCTTAATCCCTTCTTGACTTTTTTCTAGTCAGCTTTACCAAATTCCTTCTTTGTGCTCTGACTTCTTGGTCGTGCCTAATGGTAGTCGAATAATTCTTGTCTAATTTGACATATGGCATAATTTTGGACTCTGGGGTCTGCATGGTTTGGTTTCACAAAACTAAATGTGAGTTGGATTTTGAAATAATCATTTATCTTTTTCAACGATTTTAATCAAAGTAGTTTCAACTTGTTTTTAGTTGGTTGATGAATAAAATATGATTTGGTTTAAAAGTGATTTTTAATTTAAAATCAGTTTTAAAACTGGTTTCTGAACCAAAATTTATTCTTAGATGGCTTAACATTGGTCTAAAAATGATTTTTTCATACATGAAAAAAGAATTCAGAATTGAAAACGGTTCTTGCATTGTGAAGATGATTGATTGGACAGGTTATTTGTAGTAAGAATGATTGGTTGGACAAGTTCTTTGCGATCAGAATTATACTCAATAATATGGGAATTTATGCCTTGACACAGTTTGATTGATGAAAAGGATGAAGGAAGTTGTTCTTTACACACTGTTTGTTCCCCTGATGGGACTGAAGAAATGTGATATCTGCGACCCTTAAAATTTATATGCATATTGTATAACTAGATGCAAAAAAGGTTCAAAACATACTAACTACGGACTTTTGCCCTTTTAGTAATAGTGTAGAAACAATAGTGGCTATTGTCACTCTAGTATCTAAAATATCTAAATGGAAAAAACCTGTTTTGGATCTCTCCCAACATCCAATCTTTTAAAACCTTACACCACATGCAACAACAACAGTAAAGTCCAAAACTTTTATCTACCCTCTTATAGTTACTCAGTAGAAAATCCTCCCTAAGGCATAATTACTTGGAGAATCCTTATCGTGTATCTGTTAATCCCTCAATTCATGGATGTCTTGGCTAATTTCTTGAGGGTGGGAATGGATGGGTCAATCAATATACTTTCATTTTCCAGTTTAGTTTAAGTGCCACAAATACCTTTATGCAGAGTTTCAGGGATTCTGCGTTTCAGAGATTCTAATCCTCTACTCTCTCTTCTCTTAGCCAGTCTGACAAGATGTTAAGTGTTACTAAAAAAATAAGAGGTGAAGACAAAAATATTGTAACCTCTAATAGTTTTTTGCAGGATAATTTCGTTGTCACCACATGGTTTACTTAGTCATAGCACTTTCGTATATAATATAATCTTTATTCAGAAAAGGCAAACTACATATATCAATAAATGCGTCTACTATTTTTTATTTTCATACATAGATAGTTTACCAGTAGTCACTAGTCACAGTAATCAAAGTACACTAATAACAAATGACTCTGTTTGTTCATGTTGCATCACTTGTTGCTTCAATAGTTAAGCCTCAGGCTGACAGAATTGCAGCAATCACCGAATTCCAGTCATGGAAATCTTGAATTACTTGAGCTATGTGAGGTAGGTATTGGGCAACATGTGCAGAAGCTGAACCTAACATGAGCAATGATCATGGATTATTTTAACTCGAGTGCTTTAACAGTGAACTTTTTTATTAAAAGTGTTACAGTCGGTGCATGTGTCTTCTAGTCCCAATAACAGGAAGCACTGATGCATGGGCCTTGGAGGTGTTTCCCTCCCTAGTCCCAACAAGCATCCCTTGATATCGCTTGACCTGATAAAAAAATTGATGAGGCTAACATAAAAACAGTTGTTACATTTTGGTGCATACATTTGTCAAAAGTAGTCCTTGAACTTTGCATAAAAGGCTAGCCGCAATATTGTTGTCTCCATTAGTGCTTTCCCATGAGGCACACTCATTCCTTAGACCCCACAAAAAGGCACAAATAAATAGCCATCTGTCTCTAAAACTGTGGAAAACAAATAATAATCTTTACAACTAGGGGAGAGAATGAAATTAACCTTTAAAATCATAGTTCATTTTATCCAAATTCTCAGTTTAGCAACGTTATCATAAAAGTAACATGTGTTGGACTAATGTAAGTAACCAATTACAGTTTTGAAAAGATTTACAGAACTGAAGGATAGAAAGTGAGTGATGAGAATGTATTTTGTGTTTGCTTAACTCCTTATGACTTGAATTTGTGTAGCTTATAATAGTTTTTGAAGGGTTTATTCTGTGAGAAGTGAAATATTTTTGAATAGAAAAGTGATTGAAGTGTTTTGATCAGAATGAAAGGCCTCCTCTGCCAGCTAGTTGTGATCCAGCAGTAGCACATCTGATAAAGCATTGTTGGTCAGCAAACCCCTCGAAACGGCCAGATTTCAGTTATATTGTGTCTACTTTGGAGAAATACGATGAGTGTCTGAAGGAGGGCCTACCAATGAGCCATCATCATTCAGGGCTAGTCACCAGAAATGTAATCGTTGAACGCCTAAAAGGCTGTGTATCATTGAGCTCCTCCATACCTGTGTATGCTTGATTCACCCTTACATCGTCTACAGTAGGGTGTTACACGGAATCGATAAATTCATATCAAATTCAAAAAATCAAAAAATTTACCTCTTTTCTAAATTAAATACTTATGTTCGCATTTTAAGATGGAAATACCATTACACTGAATTTCAATACACTAGACTAATATTTCACATACCTTAATATTCACTAACCCAGTTAACTAAAGCATTACAAACATAAAACTGAACAAGTAGCTATGGTTCTACAAAATTTAAACTATTGAAAGAAAAATTAACCAAATAACATATACTATATAATAAGAAAATATCGGTTGAATGATATTTTTCAATAATTTTGTATTTTCTTTCAGTAGTCATTTCACTTTAACCAGGAGTTCCCCGGATTGAAACATTTTTTTTAGATATTTTTAGATCCATTTATTGTTTGAATATGATATATCTTGCTTGAATGATATATTCATATATCAACACATATCATAACTTTTGAAAATACCAATTTATCAACTCATAATTCAAAATTTAACCTTATATTTCAATTCAGGTTTAGAATGATAACTAAAATGTAAAAACAATGTTATCACCAAACAATTATCACTGTTTCATCAAATTTAAAAGCAAAACAATGATGAGTGGTTATATAAAGAAACATTATATATGCTTAAGAGCTTACATAACACCCAAATCAAAACTAACCTGGCTCATTAAGATTAATTCTTCATAACATATATTTTATTCCAAAACCTTCCTCCAACTTTTAAGTTACCAAATTAAAACTTCAGAAGTCTTAACATTTCAAGATTTACACCCAAATTACCAATTAATTGCTCAAATATTTCCGCATCAGGTCAATATAAAATCAACTACTCTCATTGATAACTTAAATTTGAGTTTAGATTGATGTTAGTTTCCCTTGTCTTAATCTTTCTTCTACTCTAAGGAAGCTACAAATTGAAAAGAAATATAAGCTAAGAAAACCAAGTATCATGTCTATTAATGAAATTAAAATCAATCCAAAATCATCTAAACTTTAAAAAATTCCATACATCTAAAAAATAAAAATCCTTATATCCGTGATTCTCTTTTGAAAAGGAGAAAGAAAAAGAGTAGCTTACCTAAAGTAAAGGCCTCAAAGATATTCTACATCATCTCTTAGCTTGCATGCTTAAATCTTCAAAAGGATGAAGAAAAACTTAAGATGAATATAGTTTGAGGTAATTAGAAATGAGTTTTTTTTTTTCTCTTCTAATTACTATACGCATTCCATTCATTTACCAAGTTCATTACTCCTTTTTATTTCCAAAACCGAAGACTCATGCTAGTTCACCATCCATAACATCGCAAAATGCTATTCTCACCCTCTTTCTTTAACACATTACTCTTCCCAAATAAAATTCTAAATTAACTCACAAATATCAAATGCATTCATAAGCACAATTAATCAGTTTAGATATTAAACATAAGTTAAATTAAATCACCATTTTAAATTTATTTAGACACTTATTTAATCACACACAAAAATATCCTTACAATGTCGATATGATTGTTGCTAAAGTAACATTTATCATCTCTAAAACTACAAAACTATTTATTAATTTCACAAAATTTTCACTTTTGAAATTTTGTGAAATTCAAATCTCATTAAAGTATAAATCGAATCTAAAAATAATATATAAAAGGACAGTTTTTACTTAATAAATCGATTTTATAAATTGAATTTATGGGATTAAACTATCCTCAAGTTCAAATTCTATGGAAAAGTTATCTAAGTTTTATGACATTAATCAGAAGTTAAGAAAACCTAAGTATGATATTGAGTAAAATGAATTTGAAAATAATATGTGAGTTAAATACATATTCTAGCTTATTTTGAATAATTAAATTCATAGCTAAGTATTCTAATACTTTTGAGTGAATGAATCTCAGTAATAAAACTTTGTATGTATAATAACAGCACACAGTAATATGAAGTAGCTGAGCAACTACCAACAACCACAAGGTAAGGGAACTCAGCAACAACATCCACCAAACAAGATGAGAGGAAAGTATGATCAGCAACTACTACTATATTCCACCTAACTCCAACATTCACATCACTCTTATAACTCCACTTTTCTTCCAACCCTACTCCCTATCATATCATATTCACACCCTTCCTCCTTCTTTTTCATTTTAACTCTCCTCCATAAATTTCCTCACTGTAAGCAATTGCCATTATTAACTTCAAGTTTCACATAATAATAGTTTTTAAAACCAGTCTAGATCAATAAATGCACATATGGAAACTCTATATTGTTTTATAACTTCATTGATTACATTAATTTTGTTTCAATTACATTAATTTTGTTGTGATTAAATAATAGTTTCCATAATTAAAAAAAATATACTTTATATCTATACTTAAAAACTTATAAGTAATTTTGTGTCACATTTTTATTATTTAACTAAGATTATGTGTGTATTTTACTTTATTTATATTTTAAACCACTTATTTTTTTTTTATCAACAATAAAATAAATAAATAAATAGGAACCACTTCAGGGATGATCTAACATCACTTATTTTCATGCAAATAGTATATTGCAACATTACTATTTTAATTAATAGAATTGATCACACTAAAATATAAATATTAGTAAATATTTTAAAGAAATAATACGATATATTTACTTATTCTCCGTCAACTTTTTGAAAGGACTTTTTAGTAAAATAATTTTAAAATGAATAAAATTCCAGTATATACACGTATATATGCCATAAATAAAATTGATTTTAGGTTAGATGATTGATACTATGAAAAAATTATTAACTGTAGAAATTTAAATGAAATAATAAATAAACATGAATATGCTTAAACAGTTTACACTAAACCATGGTTTTTATTAGTTGAAAAAGAATACAAACCACATTGGATTCAAATTGACTACGATCATAAATGAGAAACGCAGCAAAATTTTGTGACCATTTATTTTGAAGGCATATATACGATCAAGATAGAATACTTTAAATCAACATGCATAATACTTTTAAGTTTACTTTTTCTATAATGTTTTATTTCATCATCGCACATTTATTATGTTTAACTATTAATTATGTAACAGATCATAATCACGTTAAGTCAATGCAACTAAAATATATATCCATTCATAATAAACTACTTTTTTAACTCAAGCCTTGTTCCCTAATACACATGTGTACACAATCAAATACATCGCAGTTAAATCTATCTTCTTAATTATAGTGTTTTTGGATAACATTATTCAAGAGAAATTCAATAAATAAATGGAAAGCTCATTGTTTTATTACAAATTGCACCTCGGGCCTAGTATGTTATTTTCTTTTAATTAAAGCTTGTCGTTTTAACTTCTGAAACCATTCCTAATTATTAATCTTTACTTTTTTATTAAATAATAATCAACTTGAATGTTAGATAAACTCATAAAATAAAATATTAAAATGTTTATAACAACTCAAATATAATGACTCTCATTCACATATATAAATATATACATTCAACCAATATTCATTCAGGAACCTTTACAAACTTCGCACCTAAATTCACATATAAATTATTTGAAAGTTTTTTTTTTCATTAATGGTTTTACTACTTAATAAACATTATCCTCCAACTAGTTGAATTACCACCTAAGAAGTTAATTTTTTAATACAATTCATTTTAAAACATCAAATCTTATTAAATATGTAATTGCATATTAAAGAAAATATTTAAAATTAAGTCATGTTTATTTAATAAAATAAGACATGTAAATATAAAAAT
>Ga0123341_1005343_pt1 | contig 11439 bp, 18 predicted proteins | sample Turbeapinknodule_FD_89959 | JGI IMG/M metagenome (GOLD analysis project Ga0123341, IMG submission 89959) | Root nodule microbial communities of legume samples collected from Mexico - Turtle bean Mexico pink nodule | ecosystem: Host-associated > Plants > Roots > Nodule | place: Mexico: Nepantla... | reverse complement strand
GAGCCACAGCAAGTTCTTCTCGTCGTCACGGGCGAACCCTGCCATCAAGGCGATGAGCGCCTCCTACCAGCCGGGGGCAATCGCCGCGGCGGCGTTTCAGACATTCGGGCAATTCGTGATGTTGCCTGAGATCGGTCCTACTACCTTTGAGCGGACGCCCGAATTCGCTCCATCAATGCCGCGACAAAAATACTGCTTGAACGAGGATAGTGATGACAGTGAGCGCGGCTCCTGCGAGGTTCAGGCTCTCACGTTACCGGGTGTCAATCGCAATGTGCGTCTGACGGTGGTTGTCTCCATAAAGCGACGCCGCTCTCGACTAAGGGGCCACCACCGACGAGGAGCAGCAATGGTTCCTGACATCGAACAAGATCGTCGCTCGCGAGCGGCCTCTCCATCCGGCTGAAGCACGACCGCGTGCCTGTTGGCCGTCGGCCTCTTCTTCCGATGAAAGCCAGCTGAAGGCTATGCCCCTGGCCGGATCAGTCGAACTTCGATCCGTCGCGCGATGGGATGAGGAGATGGCAACAATGCAGCCATTAGCAGTCAGTGCTCGGCTGCTCAAGCTCAAGGACGTTTCCCTTTGCAGCCCTGCGGAGATTTACTCGGCCTTAATAATTCCACGGCGGCAACCTTCGATCCGGCTCTGAGGCTGGTTCATAGGTCCTCCCTCTCAAGCGAACAGACTTCGAGATCGTCTTCGTCGAAAACTATCTCGGCCACTCGATACGGGGGGCCATCAAACCAGCCCATCGCATCTGCCTGCTCATAAGTAAGTGTTTCGTGCTCTTTCGTGCCATCGGCTTGGACGGTCGTTATCTCAACCGGGTGGATGCGAAGCGCGACAACTGTTCGCGTGCCGACGTCGGTACACCTCCACCGACTCTTCTCGCACCAGAACTCCAGGCCGATCTGAAACTCCGAATGCTCCATGCATGATCTCGCTGATTTCGTATGCGGTGATTGCGAATAGCCGAGTGTCGGGTCTCGATGCCGCTGCTATCTTGTAAAGATCGTCTCGGGAGGATCACAAACCTGGCTCGCCCCGAACAAGACGCTCTCTCCAATCCAGCCACGCACGGTTTATGATAGTGGTCTCTTTAACCGGAGCGCCCATGGTCCAATACTGTCGGCCGTCGATGTCGAGGTAGACAGAGCTTCTACTAGTTGGCTCAAACCACCTTCGTTCGCCCTGGGTGCGGATGAATGAGACGGCTTCCTCAAAAAGGGCTTGGTCCTTCGGCGGATCATCGAATTGCCGTACCGAGTATTCGTGCGGCCACTGCGGCATGGTTTTCGCGTAACGCCAGTGGCGCGTGCCGATGAACTTCTTGAAGTCATCAATGCTATCCATTAGCTCTCGTCTTTGGTTCTGAAGTTTAAGAGGCTAGTCATGCGACTGCTCATGAGCCACCTCGCCCAATTCAGCTCGCTCTCCAAACAGGGAGAGTTGCTGTGCACGCAGGGGCTTGCCTACCTTCTCCAGAATCCGGATGCACGCAAGAGCTTTGGGGACCATATCTCCAAGGCGGTGGGCAGAACTATCGACGCCGACTTGACTTGGCGAGCGGAGGCTCGACAGAAAGACGGTGCCCGCCCCGACTTGGAGGGCTGCACGGCTGACGGAAAGCTCGTGGTCAAGATCGAGGCGAAATTGGGCGCGGCGTTTGGCGAGGGCCAACGCAGTTCGTACCTTGGCGACCTTCAAGAAAGGTCTGATCGTGGAATGTTGCTGGTGCTGGTACCTCAATACCGGGTTGCTGCGATGAAGGCATCGGTGCCGTGTGTGTCCGCTCTTACCGAGGATGGTCCTTGGCAGCTGGGTACAACGCCCGACTTTTCCACTGCAGTCATCGATTGGGAAGGGGTTTTGGTTACTCTGAGAGATGTTCGCTCGGAACCGTTCCGTAGTGACCTCGCCCAATTCGAGGCCATGTACAGGGTCCTTGAGGGCCACGACATCGAGCCACTGAGGAGTGTCTCTGAACTGCTCGCTTGGCGCGAGCGGAAGGAGGTATTCGTCAATCTCGTGGATCGCGTTTCCCGCCACTTGGCGCAGCAGAGCCGAGTCTTCCCGATGGGCAAGGATCGCGACAACTACCAACGTCGATATGTCTGCCTACCGCTTGGCACAGAGCAGCCCTGCTTCAGCGTTGGGGTCCGCGATCCTTTTGCGGGGTACACGACCCCTATTTGGCTGCGGTTCCACCGTCATACGCCCAAGTTCTCGGTTATCCGCGAGCGTCTTGTCGCGTCTGGCTTGTCGCAGCGATTAACTGAGTGCGATGGCCACGTCTGGATATATCTCGATGTTCCGCTCAATGCCGACGGCGAAAGTCTGGTTCATTCGTTGGTTGAGCAAGCACAACGGGTTATCGAGGTCGCGTACCAGCCATTGTGACACACAGACGTGTGTCCCGCAAAACCTCTGAGAAGCGGCAGTGACGTGCCCGCAATAATTTAGGCCATTTGGAACTGGAATTTTCCACTTATGATCCCTGATGGGAAGAAGAGGAGAATTCGATGAAACTATAGATCACTGGCTCGCCTTGGCTCCGTCAGCGGTGTCCAGCCGGAACCGACCCCCTTTATCGGATCGACATGCGGTAGCAGTGTTCTATCATCCGTCCCCTAAGGTTAAGATCGATCCTGCCAAACCTATCGACGTAGCCCAGCCCCAGGGCCAGTATTCCCTCCCCGGCGACGTTGCCCGGGTTGTGGCTGTAGTGAGCTACGGCCATTTCCTCTTCCTTCGTATAAGTGGCAGGGCCTTGCAGCAGAGAGACAATCGACTGGCCTCGGGCATTCAGCAATCCGGCTTCGCTTGCCAATCCGAGTTCAACCAATTTGGCTTTTGTCTCTTTGAAGGTTGACGGCGTCGTCTTTTGAAAATGTTCAAGCACGGCCTTAACTTCTTCGTCGGTGAAATTGGCATGCTCCATGGAGTAATCCTCTCAAAACAGGAAATCCGTAAAAACCCTGTATAGAACCAGGGATATACTCGTGTCTCCTCCGAAAGCCGGCATGGCTGCCCAGATCGAGGCACTCCAACAACGTGACCTTCCCTTCGAACGAAATCAAAATGCTGGGTCGTCCGCGTCGACTCCGTCGAAGAGTTCATTGCTATCGGTCCTATGGGAAGAAGCGCGGTAAAAACCTAGTTGCCAAGCCAATCGGAAAGGCGAACCTGACACGTGAACTGGAAGGTTTGGATCGGATAACGCCTGACTTTACCAGGGCTGGGGTCACTCGTTGAATGGACCTCTGGCTTGCCCCTGTCAGACGCACGATTTCCCCTGGGTCCAGTTCTCCTCGATAGAGGATGGCTGTCAGGACTGCGTCAGCCCTATCGAAGATCAATCCACACGACAAGATTGACCTTTATACCAGGGCCCGCCAAATCAGGAAAGGCCGCCCCATTCCCGACGGTAGAAGTCGAGTGTCGCCGGAAAGGGGCAATGTCACGGCATGCCTTTGCCCCGAATTGGCAGTCGCCCGAGCATGTCGACCTCCACGCTTGGGTACCTCCGCTCTTTCACTAACTGGAGGGGTTCCACTCTGAGTTCGATGGGCAACAAATCGGCGGCGATGTTTGGCATAGACAGCCATTCCTCCGCAGAGAACCTGAATAGCGTTATGTGACCTATACTCGGCGGCTTCGGCCTCCAATCTTCGAACGAAACGGCAGCGGATATAGTTGAACGAAGCCGCCGCAGCTGGCTCTCCTGTGCCTTCAGGAAAATTGCGGCTTCTGACGCGGCTATCTCGCGGAAACAAAGGTCGAAAGGAGATGTCGCATCGATCGATCATTCGACGTGCTGAGTTGGCTTGCTGAATTCAGCAAAGTTACGACCGTCATGTGCAAGCTCCGTGGGGGCACCCGCAACAGCGGACCATCGCACGCATACTCGATCATGTCTTGCAACACGCAGAGCTTCGATACCGTCTCGGATGCGGGAAAAAACTGCAGGTGATATGCGGAGCACCGCTTAAACCACAACCTGTCGATTTTGGTTCGGATCACGACCCAGTTCATCAGGTCGAAGTGTAATCGGCAGACTTCGACAGAACGACGGGTCTGTCGCGGGAGGCAGCGGGAATGTGGGGAGTATCTGGTGGTCATTCCGACGGCTTGGAGAAGCCGCGGTAAATGCTCGTCGGCTGCAGCAGCGAACTAGCGATGTTGGCGACGATCGGCCCATCCGCCTCGCTCTTCGCCCTCGCTTCCTGCCACCCGCGATCAGCCACGAAGTCGGCCCATTTCTGCTCCCGCTCCGCCAGCGACCGCCATTCGAGCAATCGCCTTTGTTCGTGATGCCCGACAGCGCGCCTTCGCGGGATACTTCTGTCCCGTCATGCTTTTTATCCTCCCGTGCTATTGATTTTCGCAAATGGAAGGTCTAATGTCCTTCTCGTGCAAAGAAGTCGCGGCTGAGAGGAGCTGCCCTATGACCGAGGTTTGGAGCACCATTTCGAAGCATGCCGCAAAACGCGCACGACAGCGCGGCTACAGCCAACACGATATTAGATTCGTGATCGAGAACGGCACCGAGGTGCCAGAAGGCTATCTTCTTCGCAGGAAAGACGTTCAGTTGATGGTCGAAGAGGAGGAACTGGCAAGCCAAGCACTCATAGAGCTGGCGAGAAAGCTGGAAGGCACGTTTGTTGCTGCGGCTAAAGACGGCCGCGCAATCACCGTGTACCGCCCATGTTTGAGGAGGCGTAAGCGCCTTTTGCATGATCGCCACAGCGCCGGCCGTCCACGCGGAAGAAGGGATCAACGATGAACGACAAGGTGGGCAACGCAAAAACCCAGGTCGAAAACACTTGGCGGCGGTTCTGGGATGACCACAAAGACTTTGATGCAAAATGGGTTCGTCATGTCCTGCACAACCTAGCGGAGTATTTGCCATTCGTGTTCGAGTATGAAGCCGCTAAAGAAGGCTTCACGACAATGCTCGAAAAAAGCAGAGTGGAGCTCCTGTCTGATTTTGATTGGACAAGCGCGGGTGAGGATTTGCCGGTAAGCGCTCTGGAGAAGCTACGGATTTACCGTCTTTATCTGGCGGTGCGCGCATACGCATTTTATGGCCTGAGACTAGAAGATTCCAATCGCGCCGCTGATTGGGAGACATTTCTCGATATGGCAGATTTGGGGATGACTACTCAGTCTTGGCTACGGGATGAGGAGGCAAAACGGTCCTTTTCGGCGGCGCGGGCTCGGCTAAAGCTGGACCATCCCGAATGGCTGGCAGGCCTCAGCGCCGACGAAGTAGCTGCTTTGGCCGGCGTTAGCCGCAAGAGCGTCATGAATCTGCTTGCGCCCAAAAGCGGCGGGACCTTCCAAACGAGAACAGACGGCAGCATAAGCGTGGAGAGCGCCCGGGCCTGGTTGGAGGCCCGCCCCGACTTTCGCCCGTCAATCTGGCACCTTCAGGAGGACCTATCCCTAGCGCGTCCCGGCCAGAAGGATTTCATCGACGGCGATCCCGTCTGGGTCCCGGTGGCGAAAGATGGAACCTGGTTTTCGCCAGAACATGCGCTGCCGGATGGTTGCTTCCACGTCGTCTGCGACAATTACAGAGAAGAGCAAACGTTTGACGATTACTGGGAGGCTCTCGACTTTCTCAGTCGAGCGACTTCGCCGCTATGGCGGTGCCCCGACGAGGCAGGCAGGTGGCATCTAAAGTCCACAAGCCGTTGGGACAGGAAAACACGGCAGGAAATCCAATCCAAAATTGGACAGACACGTGAAGAGGGAGGAGAGAAATCATGAGCAGGAACAATAGCATCCCTGACCAATTCGTCTTCAGTAAGATGCAGACCGATGCTGGTGAGCGTATCAACGCTATCCGGAACCGCAAGGAACTCGAGCGGATGGCCGGCGGCACCTTCTGGTGGGGCATCGGCGAGTCAAAGGGGCAGGTTATCGAAGCGCTGCGTCGCGCGAAGCCTCATCCTGAGGTGCTGTTCAGCGTGATGCATTCGCGCCCCAGCGCCCAGTCGCGCGAGCCGGGGGAAGTGTTTGTGTGGGAATCGTTCCGCACGCCGCAGGGCGAACTTCCCCTACCGTCCCATGTCATTGTCATTTCTGGTGGCACCAGAGCCGGAACTCCGAAAACACGCTATCATGCGCTCGTCTGCACAAGCCCACTCCCGATCCTTGAGAATGGTGGCGGCACAGTTGACGCTACGCAGCTTATCAACATCGGTGACAGCGGGCGGCCCTTGGGTTCCTCGCAAGTTACAGCCGCCGTCAGATATTCTCCAAAAATCGGGGCTGTGCCCCCCCGTCCTTATAGGATCGCGGCACGCGCCAGGCTTGAGCCGCCATACTTCGCCGATTTGGCAAATCCCCGAAAGCTGTCGGGTGCCGAACTTCGATTGCTCTACGACGTGGGACGCGACGGAAAGAGCGTCGAAGACTGGGTTGCCGTCACAAGGCAGTTGCGAGGCCCCTAAGTAGTTCCGACCGACGCTGATGACCCTGATCTCGTCAGCGCCGCGCGTGGCGTGTCTCGATGTGGCTTCCGAGTTGCCCTCGCGGAAACTCTTCTTCTCACAAAGCGTAGCAATTGGTGCAGCCAGCACTCATGATCGAGCAACCTGCGACTGGATATGCATCGGCTGGGTTACCCCATCCGCCAAAGCTTGGCGAAGGTTTCGGCCTGCTCCCTAATTTCGTTCTCGGGCGGCATTGGCAATGAGAGCCCGGCCCTCCCCGAGGGCAACCAGTAGCTCCGCATTGTCTCGCAGTTTCAAACGCCGGATCGCCTCGCGCTGCGAGACCAGGCCTTCCGAGTAGGCCTTCAAAACATCGAGCTTTTTCTTTGCCATCAACTATCTCCCGGTTGTTAATATCGTAGGAAGAACACCCGAACTGCGCAATCCGCGCTGCGTCAGCCGCCTGCCCGCCTTCGATTACCTCTAGGATCGGACGGCGAGGAGAAGCTACCTCGGCCTGCCTTTCGCGCAACGGCTCCCATGAAGCCACGACCTCGGCAATGTCGTCGAGGCGAACGCGACGGGCGACCAGTGCCGTCAGCGCTCAAGCGCGGCCTCACGGCGCAGCAGCTCGGTCTGGCCTCCATGTCTATCGGACTCCGGACTCCTACCCGAGAGCTGCATTTCCGCAACAGCGATTCTCAAATGGATTTTCGTGTTACATAATTGCATTCTCGCACGTATATGCACCCATGAAAGCATCTTACCAAAGTCGACTACCCAAGATCGGGATATTCTGGTTTGTTCCTGCCAGCATAAACCATCAGCTTATCTGCGTTGCGCACGAGGTAGGCCGCGTCCAAACCGTCGGCGGATTCAAGACTATCAAAGAAGGGCATGTCGACACCTGGGCGAAGGCACAAAAGGTGTGTCGTTCTCTACGGCCGTTCGGCTACGAGCACTTTCCAAGGGGTCGCGTCAACTGGCGGGAAGACGACGGGGCATTCCTGCTCCTGGCCGATCCCTCGATTTTCCACCGCAACCTTCATACCGTGATCATTGAGCGTTGGAGCCTGCAACAGGAAACCGTGCACCTCTTTCGCGACCGCCATTACCGGACGAACCAGCTTCCATCAATCTTCAGCAGAGGGGGATGCGCATGAGCGATGGGTTGCAAATCTGCATCCATAAAGGGACAAACCAAATCGGTGGCAGCTGCGTCGAGTTGCAGTGTGCCGGGAAACGCATCGTGGTCGATCTTGGACTACCCCTGGACGCCGAACTGGACGCAACAAACCTTCCAGATATCCCATCCATTCACAGCGACGACGCCTCGCTGCTTGGTGTCCTGCTGAGCCACGGCCATCGCGATCACTGGGGCCTGCTTCCAAAACTGCCTCCGACCGTTAACATCCACCTTGGCCGCAAGACGCTGTCGATTATGACGGCGGCTGCTCCATTCATTCCTGGTGGCTATGCACCAGCTGCCTCGGCCACCTATGCGGATCGACAAAAGTTCGACTTAGGGCCGTTCAAGATCACGCCGTACCTCATGGACCACTCCGGGTTTGATGCCTACGGCTTCCTTATCGAAGCTGGTGGCAAGCGCGTCTATTACTCTGGCGACGTTCGGGGACATGGCCGCAAGGCCGCACTATTCGAGCGCTTCATCAAATCGCCACCCACCAACATCGACGTCCTTCTTATGGAGGGATCGAGCCTCGGCCGTCTACGGGACGAAGAGCGGTTCGAAACAGAGACCGATATCGAAACGCGCCTTTTCGACGTTATGAAGACCACCAGCGGCATGGTCCTGGTGGCGTGCTCTGCACAGAACATTGACAGGGTCGTCAGCGTCTACAGGGCCGCCAAACGGTCCGGCCGGCAGCTGTTGGTTGACGCCTATGCGGCCGAGGTCCTGAAGGCGACCGACACCAAGTCGATCCCCAAGCCGACTGAGGAATGGGGCGACGTCAAAGTCTACATTCCTCAGGCTCAGCGCCGCTTCCTAAAGGAGAAGAACATCGCCTCGCTGGTCGATGCCTACAAGGGACGCCGCGTCTTCCCGGAGGCGCTTCCTGGGGAAGCGGCTCGCAGCGTGATGATCATTCGCCCTTGGATGCTGGACGATCTGGCACGGGCAGGCGCACTCGACGGGGCGACCGCTGTCTGGTCGCAGTGGGATGGCTACCTAAAAGACGAGGCTGGGATCAAGTTCTTTGAAGCTTGCGCAGCGTCCTTCATTCGTTTCGAGACCATTCACACGTCAGGGCACGCCGACCCATACGATCTCAAGCGGTTCTCGGAGGCCGTGAGCCCCAAGAAGCTTGTTCCTATTCATACGTTTCATCCGGAGCAATTTGAGGGGCTTTTTGCCAACGTCGTTCGTGCCAGCGACGGCGAGTGGTTTAGCGCGTAATTGACTTTAATGGGGAATAATATGGAAGCTACAATTAAGCCATTCGTCCGGTTCATCAGCGACGACCAAATGAAACAGTTCCAAGACGCAGCCTTAGCGCCAGAGGGGGCATGGCTCCGTGACGCGCTCGCTGATCCAGAGCTGTTCTTCGCCCTCAGAGACGAACGGATCGATGTCTACTATCGTGGTCGGGCGATCTATTCCATCGACGTCAGCGGCGGCAAGGTGACGGCCAGCACCCATGTGAAGTACTTGGTTCGCGACGATAGTGATCCGTATATCCGGATGAACAACGGGACATTTGACTACAGAAGCCGCCCTTATCTACAGAGCGACTATCAGGAGAAGGTATCACTGCGGCAGATGAAGGCGGCAGCCAAGACCTTCTCGGGCGTTGAGAGCATGGGCGTTTATGCCGCTATCAAGGACGATCCATTTGTTATCGACGTGGAAGTTGCCTTCAATCGAAGCACCGAGGTGACAGAGCACGAGGACCTCGAAGCTGTACGGAAACAAGATCGCATCGATGTGGTCAGGCTCCGCAGAGCCGATGACGGCTATGACCTTGTGTTTTGGGAAGCGAAGCACTTCAGCAATAACGAACTTTTCAATGACAAAATCCTGAGCCAGCTGGCGGCCTACGAGAAACAGCTGATCGCCAGGCAAGACCAGTTGCTAAAGGCATTCCGGAATGTCTGTGCGTTCCACCGGAACCTGGATCGACTGCGGACTGATTTGGGCTTCGAGGGGACCACGGACACCCATCTGGCAATCCTCAAAGGCCTCGCCGACGGAAATGTTCCCTTGAACATCGTGAAGAGCCCATCGTTATTTGTTTTCGGTTTCGACAACGACCAGAAGGGCGGACGCTGGAAAGCCCGACGGGAGCATATCGAGGCTGAGATAGGTAAGGACCGTATTCGGGCCATCGGCAATGCATCAGAGGGCTTTGAGCCCGGTGGCAAGAAGAGAGGCGCTCGGTAATGGCGATTTCAAACGCAGTCCAGAAGGGCCACTACATATATGTCTACGACGAGCGCGGTCGGTCGATCTTTGAGAAACCAGCGGGCAACGGGCCAAAAGACGGCTTGGTAGGCTTCACCGGGTCGTCAGTGAGTATCCGGCGCGGAGCAAACATTTACACGTACGACGATCATGGTCGCTACATGTTTGAAAAGCACGCGAGCTGAGACGGAGATCGGTATGGCGAGATCGCGAAAGAAGCTCCCCTATGTTGGAGCCTGTGGTGACACTGATAGAGCCAGCAAAACGCTGGCTCATCACCAAGAACGCCATGCCGCAAGAAACGCATTGAAGCGGGAAGAAGAAATCCCCGCTTCAAAAGCATTCGGCGATCCCTGGAATGGTGACAAGGACGGGAAGATTTGGGTTGGCTACGAGAACGCAGAAAACCTGCGGAAATAGGTGCCGACGAGACCTGAAAGCTGCTCTGGCGACCTGCATCGTTCGTCAGGCAAACTTCGCCTCCCCCAATACGGCCCCTGCCCGCCGTCGATCACTTCGAGGATTATGACGACGGCCGGCCGGATCAGGCTGCCGGTCGAGCACCGGCTTCCATGACGCCACGACGGGCGATGTCGTCCAAGCGAACACAATGGGCAACCAGTGCGATCTTCACGGCCTGGATCGCGCAGCCGCTCTCCGATTTATCGACAAATCCGCCATCTGCTGCTTCATGCGATCCCCCATGGCGGAGGTAAAAAGCTACCCGGAATCCGAAAGAGGCGAGCTCGATCAGGTCGGCCGCCATTCCATAAGTGCGGCCGCTGCCCATTGGCCCACACGCTGCGCTCAAGCGCTGCTTCACGGCGCAGCGTAAGCGCTGTCCCGCTGGCACCTTGGCCTTCGTTCATGATGGCTTTTCGAAACCTGCCCCTATGATCATGGGCGGCGACGTCTCGCCAATTGCGGCACCTACACAATCCTGTAGTGTTCCGACCTACGAGACTCGGGCAAAAATTTGGGATCGACATTGGACAGCGAAATGGCTTGGGTCTCTGTTGCCTTTATTATCATTGCCATAGTCTATGCAGCCGTTGGACAGGCTGGGGCATCGGGTTACATAGCTGTTATGGGCTTGGCACCCCTCGCCATGAAAACGACCGCGCTTTCTCTGAATCTCGTGGTTGCCGCTATTGGCACCGCGCTGTTCCTAAAGGCTGGCGAATCTCATGGCGGAATGTTTGGCCGTTCGCGATTCTGGGGTTTCCCTTCTCCATGCTGGTAGGAGCGGTACACTTACCGGAAGAGACCTACTACCCCATTGTCGGAGTCGTGTTTGATCCTTTCCGCGCTTCAGATGGCCCGAACTGCTTTTCGAGGTGGATCGTCGGCAGCCCAGGCAACAGTCACGCCACCTTTTGTCGCAGCGCTGGCGACGGGGGCAGTCATAGGCTTCGTATCCGGCACGACGGGGACCGGGGGCGGCGCTCGAGATTGAGGCCTTCGTCCCCTGCTCCGAGATCGACGACGTCTATTTCGACAAGCCTTACTACCTGACACCGAGCGACCGTGCCGGATCGGACGCGTTCACGCTTCTCCGGGACGGAATGAAG
>Ga0123341_1005342_pt1 | contig 11439 bp, 12 predicted proteins | sample Turbeapinknodule_FD_89959 | JGI IMG/M metagenome (GOLD analysis project Ga0123341, IMG submission 89959) | Root nodule microbial communities of legume samples collected from Mexico - Turtle bean Mexico pink nodule | ecosystem: Host-associated > Plants > Roots > Nodule | place: Mexico: Nepantla... | reverse complement strand
GTGTTTCTTGAGGTGTTCAAGGTCATTCTCTTGGTTGTGGTGTAAGTGATCAAGTGGTGATTGCTTAGTGGATATCCTCAGGGTTTCTGAGAAGACTGGATGTAGCTCTAGTTTGGAGTGAACAAGTATAAACAACTGTGTACAATCTCTCTATCCCTAAATCTTTAATTTCAGCTTGTTTGTTGTTTGCTGGTATAAACAACCGATTGTTTCGAAGAAACAACCGATTGTTTTTTCTAGTATTACATTTTTGCTTGCTGTTTTGGCTAACTGAATTGCTGAATCAATTGGTTTCTGAAATAAGTTCATTCTAGCTTTGAAAAGTTTGCGAAAACCCCTTTAAACAATTCACCCCCCCTTTAGTTTAAAGCCATCTTTTCTAACAAGGAAGACCAACTTTAAACAGGTTGGGAGCAGTTCCCTCCACGAGGCATATGAAGATGAAATTGCCTTCCCTTGAGGGGGCAGTGATCACCATCAAATCTGACCAGAAGGAAGCGAAGAGGTGCTATGAAAACAGCCTCAAAACGAAGAGAAGGGTGTTTTCTGTCACTACCAGGCCCACAAGAGAAGACGGAGTGACCCGCGTAGAGATCACCCAAGAAAACCGGCCCCAACCCGCAGGAGGTATGATGGAGAGAGAAATCGGTGGGACGACGTTAAAACTTGGGCGGTCCTTGAGCCAGGAGTCGCGGGATCAGTTTGCTGAGGTCATAGCACGACACCTTGATGCGTTCGCGTGGACCTCTGCCGACATGCCCGGTATAGACTCTGACTTCTTGTGTCATCGACTCACCATGGACCCCCAGGTCTGACCTGTCCACCAGAGAAGGCGAAAATTCAACGAAGAAAAGCATCAGGTCATACGAGAAGAGAAGGAGAAGCTACTGAAGGCTGGCCACATCAGGGAAATCCAGTACCCCGAATGGCTAGCCAACGTGCTACTAGTAAAGAAGGCCAACGGGAAATGGAGGATGTGTGTCGACTACACGAACCTCAACAAAGCCTGCCCAAAGGATTCCTACCCGCTACCCAGTATTGATGCTTTGGTGGATAGCGCCTCCGGATGCAGGCTACTCAGCTTCCTGGATGCCTTTTCTGGTTACAACCAGATCATGATGCACCCAAGGGACGAATGCAAGACCGTGTTTATGATAGAGATGTCTTGCTATTGCTAAAAGGCCATGCCCTTTGGGTTAAAAAACACGGGGGCCACTTACCAACGACTGATGGACAGAGTGCTAGCGCCCATGTTAGGCCGGAATGTCCAAGCATACGTGGATGACACGGTGGTCACCTCTCAGCAGAAGGAGCAGCACGTAGCTGACCTGGAAGAGCTATTCACCACGATAACAAAGTACAGGTTGAAGCTGAACCCAGATAAGTGTGTCTTCGGGGTTGAGGCAGGCAAGTTCTTAGGATTTGTACTTTATGAACGTGGGATAGAGGCAAATCTTGAGAAGTGTGCTGCGATAATAGGCATGAGGAGCCCGATCTCAGTCAAAGAGGTGCAGCAGTTGACAGGGCGCATGGCCGCCCTGTCCAGATTCGTATCGGATGGAGGAGACAAGGGACACCCTTACTTCCAATGCCTGAAGAGAAACAACAGGTTCGTATGGACCCAAGAGTGTGAAGAGGCGTTTGTGAAGCTAAAGGAGTACCTGGCCAGCCCACCAGTGTTATGCAAGCCAGAGTTAGGTACCCCACTCCGCCTATACTTCGCGGTCACGGAGAAGGCGACAAGCTCGGTTCTATTGCAAGAGCAAGATCGGGTGCAGAAGCCGAGTTACTTTGTCAGCAAAGTACTGCAAGGGCCAGAGGTGAGATAACAGACCTTAGAAAAGGCAGCTCTGGCAGTAGTGTTCTCAGCACGAAGGCTTCGCCACTACTTCCAGAGTTTCACTGTGATAGTAATGACAGACCTCCCAATCCGCAAGGTCTTACAAAAACCGAATGTAGCATGCAGAATGGTGCGTTGGGCAGTAGAGCTGTCTGAGTTTGACGTACAATATGAGCCTAGAGGCCCCATCAAGGGCCAGGTTTATGTTGACTTTGTGGTAGAACCGTCCTCGACAGCTACACATCAGGAAGGAACGGGTTTCAGATGGGTGCTTTCTATAGATGGTTCTTCGAACCAACAGGGTGTAGTGGGGCTGGTGTCATCTTGGAAGGACCAAATGGGTTGCTGATTGAGCAGGTCCTACGATTCGCCTTCAAGGCCAGCAACAACCAAGTGGAATACGAGGCCCTGATCGCTGGAATGCTATTGGCCAAGGAGATGGGAGCAAAGGGGTTGATAGCAAAGAGTGATTCTTTGCTAGTTACAGGCCAAGTTACAGGGGAGTACCAAGTTAAAGACCCTCAGATGGTCGCATACTTGGAATACGTACAAGTCCTGAAGGAATCATTTGAAGTGTTTGAATTAGTCCACGTACCCAGAGAACAGAATGCCCGAGTTGACTTGCTTGCAAATCTCGCCAGTTCGGGCAAGGGGGGCAGACAGAGGACGGTGATTCAGGAGACCCTGAAAACACCTCGAATCACCACGGACAATGCGGCAGAAGTTCAATACATTAGCACATCGGAAGGGACGAGAAGGAGCCATCAGTCGTTAACACAGGAGACTTTGAAAACACCCAAAATAAGCAGATAGCCGGTTGTTGGGGAAATAGGGCCGCAAGTTCACCAGGTCTACCAACATTACTTGGCTGATAATATGCTCCCGTTAGAACCCGCAGAAGCGCGAAAGGTCAAGAAAAATTCAAGTAAGTACACCCTGATCGATGGGAAATTGTTCAGGCATGGATTCACCCATCCTATCCTGGTATGTGTAGACAGTGAACAATGCACGCGCATCATGGCAGAACTACATGAGGGGATATGTGGTAGCCACATCGGCGGTCGATCTCTCTCATCAAAGGCCATTCGTGCAGGGTATTACTGGCCAACCATGAGGGAAGATTGCACGAGGTACGCCCAGCAGTGCAAACAGTGCCAACAACATGCTGACTGGCACAAGGCGCCTCCAGAGGAGCTGAGGTCGATCTACAGCCCATGGCCATTTCATACTTGGGGGATCGACATTCTGGGACCCTTTCCTTTGGCAGTACGGCAGATGAAGTACCTTGTGATTGCCATAGAGTATTTCACGAAGTGGATCGAGGCTGAGCCAGTGGCACAAATCACAGCCCATAAGATCCAACACTTCGTGTGGAAAAACATAGTGTGCCGCTTCGGAATATCGAAGAGATTGGTATCTGATAACGGTACCTAGTTTGCAAGCCAGCAATTGGGCAAGCTATGTGTGAAACTGGGAATAAAGCAAGTGTTTGCATCAGTAGAACACCCCCAGACGAAGGGACAGGACGAGTCGGCCAACCGAGTTCTGCTCAGAGGTCTGAAGAGAAGGCTGGACAAAGCCAAAGGGACTTGGGCAGAAGAAGTTCCTAGAATCGTGTGGGCCTACCACACTACCCCTCAGTCCACGACCAAGGAAACGCCATTCAGCTTGGTGTATGGTTCGGACGCCATGATCCCGGTAGAAATCCAGGATAACTCACCACGTTTCCAAAACTTTGTGGTCGAAGAGTCGAACGAGGAGAAAAAGGTTATCTCCTGGACCTACTGGATGAAGTGAGGGAGGAGGCAAGGATTAAGGCTGAAGCCTTGAAAAGAAGGGTTGAATACAGGCACAACTCCAAGCTGAGACCTCGGCAGTTCCAGGTCGTCGACCTAGTGATGCGGAAGGCCCACCCGTACCAGTTGGAAAACAAGTTATCTCCCAAGTGGACCAGCCCTTTCAGAGTAACGGAGGCCCTTGGGAATGGAGCAAACAGGCTCGAAACGTTAGAAGGTGGTGCGATCCCTTGAACTTTGAACGCGACCAATCTTAATTTTTATTTTACTTAATTGTGCATTGTACATGTTTAAGGGGACACTCTTTTTCCCTTATGAGGGTTTTTTAACGAGGTCACCTAAATAAAATTTTATTCAGTTAAGAAATGTGCATTGCAGTTAAATGAACCTCTCCCTTGTAGTGATAGGCCAAGAGTGGAAGTAATATGGTTCCCCAAGTGGACCTCCCTCTTGCGTAAGTTCACCAAGCATGAGAACAGTATGGTTCGACAGTTAAATAAACCTCTTCCCTTGAAGTGATACACGGAGAGCAGAGGTAGTTTGGTCGTCCCAATAAGCCCCTCTCGTGTAAGTTCACCAAGGCGAAGAATAGTATGGTTCGCTAATTGAATGAACCTCTTTCCTTGAAGTGATACACGGAAAGCATTGGTAGTTTAGTCTTCCGAATAAGCCCTTCTCGTGTAAGTTCACTAAGGCGAAGAATAGTATGGTTCGCTAATCAAATGAACCTCTTTCCTTGAAGTGATACCCGGAAAGCAGAGGTAGTTTGGTCTTCCCAATAAGCCCCTCTCGTGTAAGTTGAACAAGGCAAAAGGAAGCATGGTTCAAATGTCAAGGACTCGCTCCTTGATTTTTATAGCAAGGTCGAGATCAGCTATTCAGATCTGTCCCTTTACTTTATAGAGCAAGGATGAGATCGCGAAAGAGCGGTTCACTCGGGTTAGAAACACCAAGGGAAGTCATACGCTACCACTTGCGTATTAACTCCAGGGTCGAACAACATAGCTCACTGGTTAAATCCACCCTAACCTTCGTAATGCAGGATCAAGATCGGGAAGATACACTTCAGCCAAAGTCAAGAGCGGTATGGCTCACCAATGTTGACCAGAAGCATGGTCTTCCCGTCGATCCAAGGAAGGAAAGGATGAAGATGGAATTGCCCTACTTCGCAAGAGGAAGATCAAAAACAAAAAGGGGAGTGTACCCTTGATCAAAGGTCGTACCAGGTAAGGGATTCGCTCGCACAACATACAAGTTAAACGTGCTACCTAAAGGGAGAGTCTAGGTCAAAGGTGCTATTGGCCGAAATCAACACAAGTAGGGGCGGAAGAATGTGGAGTGAAGCAAGTAAGGCAACAGTTAAACAGAGGATAAATACTTATAAAGGTATACGTGCAAAGAGAGTTTGTTTGTCAACAAAGACAGAGTTACAAAATGAAGTCATTCTCGTAGCACGAGTTTCCCGTCAACAACGCACTTGGACTCACCAAAAGGGGTAAGATCCACCTCAGGATGCACACAGGCAAACTGAGCGATGGCATCTTGAAACCCCTCACCATAAGCGTCAGCGGCATCGTTTGCGAGCTCCTCCTCTGTCTTTTTGAAGGACTCAATCGTCTCAGCCAACAACTCAGTCTTCTAAGCCAACTCGCCCTCAACCTGCCCCAGAAGGACCTCGCGCTGGGTGGCCCTCTCCTCCAGCTTAGCCATTTTGTCCTTCAGTTTCGCCACCAGCTCTTCGAGCTCGACTGCATGGGTGCGAAGAGGCAAGATTTTCGCTTCTAGTTCAACCGCCTCTTGGCCCTTGTCATGAAGGGCCTTTTTGGTGTTCTTATCATATTGGCAAAGGCTTGCCAACTCCAAGTACATGGCGGTCTCGCGATTCGTGAAGATCTTGGTCATGGTCGACAGTTCCTCCTCGAGCTTTGCCACTCTTACCTTTAGGCCTTCGTCCTCTTGGGCCCTGTTAAGCGCAAGGTTGGAGGCAAGTAAGAGGTCCCCAAGGCCATCGGCCACGCGGTCCTGAAGGAGATTGCCGCTTAAGCCCTTCATCACCTCCTTGTCTTGGAAGCGACTGAATATACGTTGGAGGAGTAGGGGAAGTGGTGAGGTGGAGGGCATCTCTTGGCTCTCAGGGGCACTCTCTCCTCCACTCTCGCGGACAACAAGGGGCAGCGGAGAGGAGGCACTTGGAGCATGGTCCATAAAGGTCGGGGTCCCACCCGATGCAGAAGTCGAGGGTGCCACGCCTCACCTACTCTTGACCTTTTATAGACAAGGCCGGTGCAGTCTCCTCGTCATCAGTTTCGACGGCCACTACCCCTTCTGGCCTATCAACAGCAGGGGCTTGTTCGGTTGGATGAGGGGCAGGATTGGGTGAGGTCGAGGGGGCAATGGGCGTTGATGTGCCCTCCCCGACAGCGGTCGCCTTTCGTTTGGCCAGCAGGTCAGCCAACTTCTTTTTCTTATCGTTATTAAGGCCCATATCTGCACACAAGACAGCAAGTTAAGGCAGGAAACAGTAAACGAGGCAAGTATGCAAACAAGAATGAAGTGAAAAACGAAGCATGGAACGAAGAAGTACCAATATGTGCCTTAAGGTTCTTTGGGCTAAACTCACGCTTGAGTAGCTCCAAAGTGCTAAAAGGGGCAGAGAATCCGGAGAGGAGCTCGCATACCCCCATGCTCTTGAGGGGCAAGGTCCTCAAGACTTTGGGGCTTCTGAAGGATGGGTTTCTCTATCCAGTACAAGGGAAACCCATCAAGAAGGGCAGGGTCCCTCCGATTGCTCCTGATTTTGAAGAAGATCTTTTTGAACCCCTTATATGATTGTTGGAAGAGCGTTAAGAGTACCCTACCAGCCACCGCGTTGAAACTAACCCACAATTTCTACCCAGGATCCTTCACTTCGAAGAAGAAGAGGAAGGTGTCTACAGATGGCGTAAGGCCAAGGCTGTAGCTGAGAATGGCAAAGGCCCTTACAAATGCCCAACTGTTGGGATGTAGTTAGGCGGGAGCTACGTTCACCTCCGTCAGAAGAGTGCGTTCAAATGGAGTAAGAGGTAACCGCAGCCCCAGCCTTCGGAAAATGGTGGAATAGATGAAGCAGAAGGGGCCCTCCGGATCAGAAGCTTCATTCGAGCATACCAGTTTGCCCTCGTGACAAGCCACTACCCGCACGAACTTATCATGGTCCTTACCGAAGACACACGAAGGTGGCAGGTTTGTTTCTTCCTATTAGTCGCTATGGTCTTGAGGGTCATAAAAGTGGATGAAGTTGAAGTGGAATTGGAATCTGAAGGAGAAGCTGGTTCAGGAGCTCGTTTAGTCATCTTGGATAAGAAAGCTAAAAAGAAGAAGAAAAATAGTAACTTTAGAGGTGGAAGGTGGCGCAACTCGATAGAACCAGAAGAAACCCAGAAAACAGAGACTCAAAGCATGAACAGTAGAAATGAACGCACAGAGAAATGCATAAATCATAAACAGACCCAGACAGTTATAATCATGTTACCAGCAACGAAATCATAAAGGGTAAAGCGATCGGGGAGTAAAAATCATACCTTTTGAATATTGGGATTCGAGGGTTTGAGTTTTGGAGGAAAAATAAGATAGCATTTTTAGTTTTTCGCAGAACCCTAAGGGAAGGTTCGTGTAAGTAAAAGTAATGAAACAGTGATGGGAGCGTAAGGGTTAAAGTGCTTTGAACAATGTGCGAAGAAGTTCGAGCGCCAACAAGTCCCAGCCATCGATCGTAACACGTGTACGTTGATCAGCGAAGAATGATGAGACGTCGCTTCAGTGTAATGTTCATGCCCGCTACCCAGAGCCACGTAGGTCACGCGCCGCGATCATTTAGTCTCTTCGCTGAAGCAAGCTACAGCTCAAGACTAGGGGGCTTGTGTCCCGACCAGACATTGCGCACCAATGCTTGGTAATGGAAGGGGGTCACATGAGGTAGGCCCCATACGCTCCTACCAGGAGATTGGTTAGTCTTTGAGATTGTTATCCTAAGACCGATGTTGGAGATCAATATCGCACCTCGCTAATAGAGGGAGAAGATCGGACATCGGTCATTCGGACGTAGTAGGGGGCCACGTGAGGTGGACCCTAGAGTTTTGTTAAGATAATAGTTAAGGACAAGAGATATGTGGGAAGCCTAAGTCACGAGGGATCCATGCACGTGGTGTGTATGACGCATGAAGGCAAAGCACGTGTGGATAATCCTAGGAGGCGTTAAGGCCCATTAGGGTTAGGGTTTCCAGGGAAAGCTGCATGCATGGCACGTGAATACTCAGGGCACCCACGAAGCAGATGGCGCTAGAGATTAGGTGCGCAAGTTGGTACACAAGCGGCCACTTTGTCATTCGTTGCACTCTAGTTAAGGGAAGTTCATGTGCCAGATACGCTAAGATTCTATGAATAGCGGCGCAAGGACATTCTCCAAGGAACCCTAGTCAAGGGTAACGACGCAAAGGTAAACCATAGTTTCAGCCTATATAAAGGGTGCCAAAACCCTAGTAAGGTACGCAGTTTCTAAGACTGAAGCTAATATACACACTTGGTGTTTCTTTGCCCTAATACTGACTTGAGTGTCGGAGTGCAAACGGCGGCTAGGGCGCCCCTTTGTCTTTGCAGGTGAGAGGTTTCTTGATCAAGAAGGCACGATTCTCAAGCAAGATCGAAAGACCAAAGCAGTTGTTGGAGTCAACTGGCGAAGTGAGTCAATCGGCAGGAACAATATACAAACAGTACACTCATTCTAGGTCTAGCTAAAGAGAGAAAAAATCAATCAATAAATACTAGAATCATAACAGAAAAAGACAAAATAAATGTTATTCACCTCTATAAAGAGAAACAACTAAGAATTAGAAAAGACATAATTAATATTAGGATCCTTCTATAACTCTAGTATCCATATCCTTTAATAGGGAGTTTTTCATACTCCAAATTTGGAATGAAAGCATAATACAGTCTTTCCACCAAGATTTTGTTAGGAAAGCTAGAAAGTAAATCAATATCAAGACTTTAGCATAAAAACTTGTTGTTTGTTGCACAGTGAAATCATCCAAGGCCAAGAAAGTGTCTATGCCTTTTGCTATGGAAAATATGGTTTTTAAGTCCAATATGTTAGAATTAATGGCTTAAACAATATGAGAGGTGATTTTCTTATCAAAGATTTTCGCAAAGATTGAATAAGAGTGAAGCTTTATCACAATTCACAGATTAAGCAATCAAACAATGTACAAGAAACTATTTGCAGAATTTCAATCGGTTGAAACTTCGTTTTAACCGGTTGTTTATGGCAACAATAAAAGCAGAATTAAAACAAACAGTTTATAAGGAGTGAGAGAGAGAGAGATTTACTCAGTCAATTTTATACTGGTTCACTCAACCTTGAGCTACATCCAGTTCCCAGAACAACCACTAAGTTCCACTAGTAATCACTCACAGATTACAATTTACACAAACACAAAGAGGTGATTTTGAAATCACAAGAACCACTCACCCTCTTTGCAAACACACACCTTTAGTCAGAACACCCTCTGACTTTACAGTATTTCCACACACTTACAAGTTTACGAAAGAACAAATACAATAATCATGAAAGAAACAGATTACACCTGAGTTTATAGGAATCAGAAAACTCATATGATCAGACCTTGAACCAGTGCACAACTATTCAACAATCTTGCAAACCTTTGAAAAACTTTTCTCAAAATCAATCTCAATCTCACTGTATTTGATATCTAACTTCTGTATTTTGTTTTAAAAGAAAAGTCATATTTATAGCCCTCAAAACTAGGCCGTTCTAGGCAGCATTTATGAGCCAAAACAATTTAGATTCACTTCCAAAACAGATTAACAAGTTTTCAAAAAATTGTTATGAAATGTCACAATCAACCGGTTGAAAAGTCGTTTTAACCGGTTGAATTGGTTAGGCAGTTATTTAACCAAGTCAAAAATAGTTTTAAAACCTTCAAACAAGCTAAGTAACAAACAACTGATTATTTCGAAGTTTCAACCGATTGTTTTTCTTTTTGCTTAGAAAAACACTTTTCTCTTTTAAAACAGATTTAGCAAGTTTGTGCAAGGGACTAGGAATGATTTTTACAAATATTCTAAACAACCTAAACTAAGCCCAAACCAAAAGCAGCACAACTTCAACCTTCATCATAGATTTGAAACATCAAAACTCCTATACTCTACACAATACTCCAAGGACATTCTATGTATTCTGACCTAAGATGTAATATTCATGGTTAAAGGAACAAAATCCTTACTCCAAACAAACACTCTCAAGAAACTTGGAGCTAATTGTCATGAACCAACCGCAAACAGCATTCTCATGTCCTCCAAAGATGCAAATTTGAATTCATAAAAACCCGTACCCAAAAAAATAACATTTCCCAAGAGATTTCCAAACAAGATTAAGCTTCTTGTGTAGTTCTCGATGAGTTAAAAGTTTATGTCCCTTGACCAAAAGAACCCTCCAATTGAGGTGATTTTGGCATGCTTTAAAACCCTAAAAATATATACATTATGAAATTTAAACAACCATAAAATCTTGTTAATAAAGAAGGTTGAAAATCACTAAAAAAAAACATTAAATAAAAGATAATTTTAAAAAGTTTAATAACTAATTACGGTATTAATTAAATTGAATATTAATTTAAAAATTATTAATATTTAAAATAATTTTTATTATTAATAAAAAGTTTTTTAAATTTTTATTTAATTAAAATTAAAAAATCAAGAAACACCAGGAAAAGGGAACGAAACCTCAATAAGTTTTTCCAAACCGTGACAAAGCTGCACGCAATGATCAAGAGCCACGTCCAAACCAATCTGCACGTAGCGACTCCTTCAACAAGAGCAACCGAGTGCCCAGAAAATAACAAACCCACCACCGCTTGGGAACTTTCCAAGGCACGTCCCAAAACCACGCGGAGCAGTTGTGCAGATAGCACTGCCACGAACTCTGCACCGGAAGAGACGCCACTCCCTCACCGCCTGGAACTGCAAGCCACAAAAGCTGACTGCAGAAGAAACCAAACATCAACCACATTTGACCACACAATCTGCACCGAACACGCCACTCCACTCTGCCACGTAAGAAACCGCAAGCCTGATATAGACATAATCCACGAAAGCCCCCACCTGCACCAACGTCATAACTCCATTTTTTTCCATAAATAACACTCTTCCCAACATTATATCCCCCAACTAGTAATCTTTCTCTTTTATTTTTCAAAGAACACTTATTTTTTATGATGAGAATTCGGGTTTCGAGGAACCGAGTTCTCACCTTCATGTTTTATTTGCTAAAAAAAATTACTCTTAGAATTTGATTTTTTGGGAACTGAATTGTAAGAATATTTTTTCGTTGATAATAAACACGAGTAGAAAATAGTTCAGATGATGATCGAAATTCAGTTTATAAAAAATATAATTTTGATTTTATTGTATAAATGTTAATCAAAAATTAATTATATGATAACTAAATGTTGTTTGAAGTTGGCTATTGACGGGCTAAATTTTGGTGTGGTTTTTAATTTTTTTTCTTATTTCTTATTTTTAGTATTGGAGTGAAAAGAATTTTGGTTTTTTTATGGATGTTCAAAATTCAATTTTCAATTTTGATTTTGGCGTATGTTCATCCGGAACTAGTTATGTAGTGACTGAATGTAGAGATAGTATTTTGTAATTTTTTTTTATAATGAAAATGGGCAGAAAAAGGTCATTCGGTGGATGATTGAAATCTGATATTTGAAAAAATCGATTTTCATATTGGTGTATGAATGT
>Ga0123341_1005340_pt1 | contig 11440 bp, 5 predicted proteins | sample Turbeapinknodule_FD_89959 | JGI IMG/M metagenome (GOLD analysis project Ga0123341, IMG submission 89959) | Root nodule microbial communities of legume samples collected from Mexico - Turtle bean Mexico pink nodule | ecosystem: Host-associated > Plants > Roots > Nodule | place: Mexico: Nepantla... | reverse complement strand
TATATGTATATATATATATGTATATATATATATATGTATATATATATATATACATATATATATATATGTATATGTATATGTATATGTATGTATATATATGGGAACGCAATCGAAGATGCTTGCCTTTGTATTGTGGAACTATAGCTAATTTTTTCGTTTCAGAGTCGCAGTTTGGCAGTTAAACGTCTTTTCTTCTCTTCTCTGCATCCATCTTCAGATCCAAAGTTTATCGAAATACGGTACGATACGTTAGAATAGCCCATTCCTTTCTTAGCGCTTCTCAATAATCTAATCGTTTTCCATGCTAATCTTGCTTGATTGGTTGCTGAATTGGAACTGGGGTATCGATCCATGATATTGGGATTGGAATCAATGGGGTTCTTATGATTTTCTGCGAAAAAAATTTCGGAAATTGTTGGTCTTTCGATTTAGTGACAATCTTAAAATTGTGCGTGGTGTGTACAGGAAGCAATGTCAGAGGCTGAGGTTGCGGTTGTGAAGAAAAAGGAGGAGGCTGGTGATGATTCTTCTAAGAACGAAGTTCACTCTCAAATACCTGTGGATGATCTGAAGGATGACAACCCCATGCCCTCGTCCCAGGAGGAGGTAATTGTTATTTAGTCAAATGGATTTGTAAGAAAAAAATTATCATTTGAGAGAATCAGGTTTTAGTTTGGGAATGCTAGTTTTGGGTAATTGGTGTGGCGATACTAAAATAAATAAATTGAAACACAATTAATTTGGGTCTGGCTGCCAAACATGATAACAATGTCTGAAAAGGCTAAAATATTATTAGTTTATTATTAGTTTTATGATGATGCTGTGTATTCTGATTCATATAAAGTTTAATTGGTATAAAAAGTGTAAGGTTGTATTCTTCAATGCTCACAATCTTATCTTGCCTCGTGATCTTTTCTTTCTGTGTTTTGTAGACGAAATCTGTATGGGAAATTTTTTAGACCTATTGTGGGTTTTGATATTATTGGATATTGAAATCGCTTGAGCATTGGAATTTATTATGCATAATTGATAAAGAGTTTATTAAATTTATTCCAATTTTAAATCTTATAACATGGCTTATGTTATTATGTACGGGTATAATTTTCTGTTTTGTTCTTGTAGGAACATGTTATTAAGAAAAAGTATGGGGGGATGATGCCAAAGAAGCCTCCACTAATATCTAAGGTTACTAACCTTTTCTTATCAGATCTTGCTTCTTCAATGCTTCTCTTCCTCCTGCCATCCGATCATCTGTGTGTTTGTTTGAAATGTTCTTTTTAAACTGATATTTCTTCATGACCAATATTCATTTTGTAGGATCATGAACGTGCTTACTTTGATTCTGCTGATTGGGCTTTGGGGAAGGTATTTTCGGACCTTAAGCATCAGTTTATCATTATAACGTGAACACTTATCATTTACCATCAGTGTATTTTTTTTAAACGCCTGATGCCTAATATCTATGTCTTTTCTTCTTGATTTTTCAAATAGCAAGGAGCACAAAAGCCTAAAGGACCACTTGAAGCACTCCGCCCTAAGTTGCAGGTGAAATGCATTGGGATGTTTTCTTTTCTCTGTTTATATGAACAATTAGTGACTTAGTTTTTCTATATTGAGGGTGCTATACATAACTGAGGTAATTTCATGTTTGTTTAACCCCTCCCTCCATGTCGTTTTAAGTTCGTTTCCATTGATTATTCAAAGCCCCAAATAGATTCAGATTAAATTGCAGAACCATTATGTTGAAGAATTGGTTTTGTTGTTTGGATTACATCTTTGCAGTGCTGCAAATGTGCTAAGTGCTTGATGCAATTAACTTTGATGGGAGATAGTGTAACAGTCTTTCTAGTTCCTTGTATTTGCAGTGAAGGTTTTTATCACAAATTTTGGGCTGAACAGGGAACAGGATTCATTATTCTTACGTGTATATAAAATAAACGTTGATCCACTACATGACTACATTTACATTGCAGTAAATGTGTTCCTATTCTTATCGTTGAAATTTGAATGAATTTTGTTGACATTGTTTTTCTGTTTTCTTATCTTCTTGGGGTCGTGCCTGTACTGGTAATCAGCCAACACAACAGCACGCTCGTTCAAGACGCTCACCTTATGCTCCAGCAGATGATAGTGAAGGTATTGTCCTTTTGTTCCAAAAGTTCAAATCTGTGTTAAAACTTGAAAATGCTTTAAGGTATCTCTGTTTTGACAGGCGAGGGCGGCAGCAGTAATATATCAGCAGAGGAAGACAATGGCACTGAAGATGTTGGTGGTGATGCTCCTCAGGACCAAAGCCCCCGCTAGTAGCCATAGGTTTGACCAATAATTATTCATTTTGACACAGTGATTAGAGTTGCTTGCGCTAAAAAACTAGAAGTTGGGGTTTTGAAGCAGTCGTAAACTATGAATTAGATATAACTCTTCGCAAGTATGGGATTATATGACGTGCTAGAATTGCACTATGAGAGATCTTGATCTCTCTACATTCATTTGCGAAGGCACGATTGTGCCATTTGTAACATTTGACATCTTACAAAATATAATCATCTGCAATAAGATTGGATGTGAAACTTGACAATAATTTGTTTGTAGACTATCAGCATATAATCATATTCAACGCATATGTGAGTAACTGATAAACAGGTCAGTAAAGTTATGTTGAAATCAACAGTAAACTTCTAATCATGTTGGTTTTGTGTCAGAAGGATTACCAAAAGACAAAAGTGTCATTTCTATAACACCTACCTACACCCCCATATTGTCCATGCTCGCTGATCCACTTATGCTTCAATTTCTCATTGCGTTGTTTTTATGGTCCATATTCACACGCCGACACTGTTGTTGAGACTGCCAGTTAGGAGGTAGTAGTTAAAAAGGAGTCAAGACACCTTGGTGTTGTAATTACATGATGAGGTATCATGAGTGAGCTGCATTTTATAAGTACATTGCATGTGTTTGTTTACCCAACAATATTTTTATAGGTTTAGTTCACGATAAAGGCTAAGGTGGAAAACCATGCTATATTCTTTACCGTGAATTTCTTACTTACACTTGGATTCATCTTATGAATATGCAATTATCGTGCACCATCTTTACATTTTTTATTTTTCTTTTTCCTTCTCACTTTTCCCTCCTTTCTCTTTCTTCCTCCGTTCGGAACCATCTTCCTTGGTTCTCCCAACCGCTTGGAGGTGATTTGTGTACCAAGGGTGAACTTCCCTCATATTTTTCATTATTTTCTATCTTTTCTCTCTTTTTCTTCTATCATATTCGTTGTGAGAATAATGAACATTACAATAGCTTAAGTGAATTGTATAAAATTGATTTAAAATATAAGATTTGTATTTACTTATTTATTATAATTTAGTTATTGAAAGGTCGTCAAAAAACATTTTCTATTGTTGGGTAACATGAGAAGTGGTGGTGGTGGATGGTGATGAGACTGGCGAAAACAATGGAGGAGAAAAAGGAAGGAGACTAACAGGGAACTTTGGGGGAGAGAAGGCAAAATAGCGCGACCTCTCGAATTCATCTCTAACACCATGTTTGTTTCTAGGTGAGTCCTATTCTTGCCAACAAAAAGGAGGGAGACACACGTGTTTGGTTCAAGTCAACTCGAAGAAATGCGAGCACTGATTTGCGGGTGATGACTATGGTGTGAAGATTAGCCGAGAAAGCCAACTAGACAACATGCAAATGAGTGAAGTGCTCTTTTTTTTCCACTATGCATGGCGGAGATTCCTGCATCGCATGCACATGGCTCTAGATTCCTTTGTTGACTTAGCTTGAGACATTGAATAGGACATTAAAAACCCGTGAATGGATGCATTGGCTTCATAGTTATATCGTTATTCCTTCTTAGCTTTGTGCTTCTAAGGTTTATGAGTTGTTTTCGTTCTATATTAAGTTCATGAGGTTGGGTCATTTGTGCTAAAGATGTTGGTGGAGGTCCTCATTTGTTAACAAGGCTCATTGGTGGAGTTGGTGTGAAGATCAAGAGGTAAGTGGGTTGATAAATGAAGATGATATGGAGTTTGGAATATGATTGAAGTTAGGAATTGATTATGAGAGGAGGTGATAACCAATTATGCTTTAAAAGGAAACAAATAATTGATTTTGTGCTTCAACATAATCGATTAGGTTGAAGCTATGTGTTGCATTTTTGTTCCCTTTACTTGCATTGGAGTGACCTACATTGTAGTGTTTAAAGTGAATGTAATGTAGGGTCTACTTTACGAAGGTGTTGCTATGTGTTGTTGTAGTTTTCAAGCTGGTTGTTGTGGTGATGATTGTTGTTGGCTTTTGGTAATGGTCTGGTTGTTTGTTGTATTCGTGTGATCATCAAGAAGTAAGCTCTAACACACTAAGAGTTGCATTCATGTGTGATTACTGCACATCATCCATGGCCAAAACGTGGTCTGTAGGGTTGATATTGGTATCAAAGGGCCTACATGTGAGCCATAACCTTTATGGTTAAGTAGTTCCTTCTTTGCATGACATTCTTTGAATGACATTAGGATCCACATATGTTTACTTGGTTAAGTTAACTTATATATGAATTAGGTGTATGAATCTTGATGTTCAATGAAAAAGAAAATATAATTGTAATTTATAAATTTAATTAAACAATTTATATAAATCTATTTTAACTAATGCTTAGATATGATGATGTAAATATTTTGTATTTACACTAATTTTGAAAATATTTTAATTATAAAATATTAAATATTATTCTTGTCTACTGCGTATTTACATTTAAATAAAATTATTATACGTAAATTTACTTAAGTAAAAAATATTAAATATTATGGGTGTATTTGTGAAAGGAATTTGACATTGCACATGAAAGACATTTTTCATCTCATATTTAAATGAGGAAGACATGGATGACAATGTTGTAGGTGAGGACTTTAACTTCATTTCATAGTTACAACTACAATTACAAATGCGCATGGAAGTGGTAGTACTTACGATCCTTATCATTGTTGTTTAAATATGTTGTGTGTTGGAGATTTTGTACTAGATAAAAAGTGTTGTACACAGGAGTTGATGTTATAATGAACAATGTGGTGACATTATTGGCATAAGACTGGAAGCATTCATTTCATATGACATTCTTATTACAAATATTATGGCTCACTATAACATGAACTTATTTATTAATGCGTCCTTGAACTAGATTGGTCACACTATTTTGGTGAAAAAATCTTGAATTAAATGTCGTTAATGTTAACAATGTCTAACAATATGGTATGGTCAACCATGATGATGAACAACATCCTCACAATCAAGGCCTACTATTACCTGACTACCATGTTTATGACATTAGATCACAATTGATGCAATCCAATTTGATGGATTATGGAAGAAGAATGGAGTGGCAACAAAATAAGAGTGTTGCACCGAGAAATAGAGGTGTTTTGGTGAAGTATTGAGAAAAGATGCTTGAATTTAGAAAGAGGCTGAGCCAACTTTCTAAGGTTCACTAGGCCTTCGAGACTCTCTAGCAAAAGGAGATTTGGGAGAGAATGAAGTTTGAATATTTTGTTTACTCATTCAATATTATCAAATATGAATACAAGAGTGTAATAAACATCTATTTATAGACTTCTATGGTGAAGGTAGCTTAAGTTTAAGCTACCTTAACCTTGGTTAGTGTAGCTAACCTAGGGTGAGTTCTTTATGCTTCTTTGAGTAGTGTCATCTTTTTATGAGCTCTAGAAACCCTTGTTTGTATGTCAAGTGAGGGTTTCTAAAGTGTACATGTTTTCTTTAAAGTTTACTCTAGAAAGTGGTTCAGAAATACAAGACCTAAAACTATTCTACTTGTTTTACAATCAATTTATTTATGATGTACATGCTTCTGCTCTTAGTCTTATGGTGACTTGGAACTTGTGGATGTTCATACAAGTTTTAGAATTGTGTTCTTCTATTTCTTTATTTTTATCAATATTTTTCTTTTCACTTTCTATTTTTGTTTTAAGTTTTATTGCATCCTCCCGTACCTTCTCAGGTATAAAAGGACATAAAGTGTATTTATGATTTTGAAAATGAAAAGTGATTTATTTGAGTGACCTTTATGGGAAGTATTTGATCAAATTGTCAAGATCAACCAAGTATAATGTGTCCAATTTTCATAGAAATAATGTCACATACAATGTTTGCTTGGTAATTTCCTATGTTAATAGGCACACTTGCTTGGTGTTTGACAACCACACCATCATGTTGATTAATCCAATCTAACTTGTAGGGTGTAGGGTGTGGATGTGTTTTAAGATATAATTTTGGACTAACTTAGAACTACAATAAGAACCACTATCCCTAATTAAGGAACAAATGTGATAAAAAAAACTTTACATCTTGTGTGGAAAATGTTTTCAAATTTGTGACTGATCTATTTCTAGGGGTTGACTTTGAAGAAGTCGTTGAACTACTAGTAATTCTCCCGTACAAGGTTGAATCTCTTCTTCAGAAGATATGACTTTTTCTTCCCCAAAGGAAGAAGGTGAAGTCTCAAGAATTTTAGTGTCTTGTTCTTTTAAAATCAAAGTTTTCTTTTGAGTATACGCAGACGAGTAAAACCCTTTTTCAAGACACTTAAAACATTAAACTTGTTTACTCTTAACTTTTTTAGAAGACGAAACATAATTATTTTTATCTTTGGGTTTATTTTGTGCCCTATCCCTTTCTTTTTCATGTGGTTTTTCTCGTTCATATGAATAATTCTCTTGTATATACTCTTTTGTGGGATAGTAAGATGAAGAAGATCTCCTAAAAGATTTTTCTTTTTATCTGTTCCTCCACTCTAACACAAAGTTGAACTAAATCATTAAGATCGTTATAAAGGAGGAGTTCAACTATATCCTAAATTCAAAATTAAGACCACTCTAAAAACAGACAGTTGTAAGCGGAGGTTCCTCAAGAATATCAACCCTTAACATTAGTAACTCAATTTTTTGTCTATATTGATTTCCAATTTAATCTTTCTGAGTGAGCCTATGAATTTGTTGTATGAGTTTTCTAGTATAGTAAAATGATATGTATCACTTCCTCAAGGCAGATCTAAGTCCATTCCAATATTTAATTAATGGATTATGGTGTAAGCTAAGATCTATAATGTATGCAGTCCACCAAGTCATGGAAGCATCATGAAAACTAAGGGTTCCTAATAGACAATCTAACGCATCAAGGAAGTTCTAAACTCTATTTTTGTAATTATTTACCACGAATTGTTACCCTCAGTACATCAAAATTACCTTTAAACTTGTCAGACTACACTGATTCTCTACCTAACGTGTCTTCTTCTAATTGCACTATTAAAAAGTTGGTTGTTTTGCATGTTGACTATGTTGATTTCCTTTATTCTCAATAAAGGAAAATCAAACATGACCAAAAGGAAATTGACCTCTGGAGTTTCCAAAAAACCGAAGTCAATTACAAATTCAATGATTGTTACCTAATCGATTAATTACATTCTTCTTAAAAACCAATCTTAGTCATATCACATACGCTTTCTATTAGGCATTATTGCATACTTCTTCCATACTTGAACTCTATAAAAAATATCTTCTTCATGATCACCACAAAGGAAGAGTTCTAAATCTAGTAAAGAAACTTCACAAACTAGGTTTGGACATTTGGAAACCTGGTTCTTAGGAGATAATGAGAATATCATTGTCTTCTGCCATGAGATGAGCAGGAAACTCATCAACACTCCAAAACTGCTAAGCTTCAACTAGCTTAAGGAACAATAGTTACAAGATGTTAGCAAACTTATGAAATACCAAAAGCTTCAATGATCTCTAGAACTCAATGGTAATATATTTTCAGATCTTGTTAAAGTTTTCTATACTAATCTCACTTTTGAAGGGGAGAGTCAAAGGAGTATACATGGTCATAACTCCTGATGTTTGGACATCTATAATTGGTATAAAGTTTTCTAGTGCATAAGTTGGTAAAGGAAACACAAGTGTTGTTGAAGACTTTAACAAAATGCAATTTTACAAAATTTGTTTGATGAATTCACACTCTAAAATTTGTCTTAAGTTGAATGAAAGATTGATGCCTTTCATTACTGCATTGATGCCTTTCATTACTGCATTGATGCTCACACCATGGGAGAGTAATTATGATGTTCTCACTGAAAAAGACTTAGTTATGATATGCTGCATCATAACAAAGATCAAGATAAATTAGATATGTGTAATGAAAGACCACATGCTGAAATCCAAACAATTGTCAAATTATAGGTTTCCTTAAGTCATTCTCATCTCAAAGTTCCTTCAATATTTTGAAATTAATCTTGAAGAAGAACTTTCTGAACTGTCAAACTAAGTCATGAGATAAACAATGGAACTCTGGTCAAAATGGGATTTATCAAGACTGGTGACAAGTGGGTAAGTTGTGATGATGTTGGTAGTTCATCTAGTCTAAGTGGCATTGGTCATAGTGATGATGGTATGCATGCATTAATTTCCTACATTCCTCTTGTTAATCATGGTGAACCTTTGTCTTCATTTGAAAGGATGATGCTAAATCGTATATACACCATGGCGAGTGATCAAAGAAACCATTATGAGTTCTTTGTTGCCAGGTTTTAACATCTAAAAGATCAAATTGAAGTTGTTCAAAAACAACTTGCAGAATTTCAATAAGGAAATGATGACTAGGACTTGCATTTCATGTTGAACATTTTTATCTTTATGTTGAACATTGTTATGATTCTATTATGTATTTTCAATTGTTTGATGCTTGTCTGTTTTCTCCCTAGTATTAGTTTCCATTTGAAGAAGCTAAAGGGAGGAGAAGTGTATGGTGTATGGTTGCTATATTATTTTTTGGATTGTGTTTGCTTGTATTTTTTGCATAACGTCTTCATCAAAATCAGATACACAATTATTGGTGGTTTATCTTCATCAAATAAGTTGAGTTTGTAAGACTTGAAGACTATAGTGAGATAATTTTAATAAGTTGATTGATATATTAGTATGTTAAAATGCTCGCAATTGAAGTCTTTATAGACTGAAGTGTATATTTTAACTTGTTGATTTATCAAATCAATTGGTTAAAATCACTTTAGAACTTCCAAAGTTCATGAAAATATTTTTATCAGAAATAACCTTTTGTCTAAAACTTAAAATTTGTTTTACATAATAATGTTGATGACTTAAATTCACTATTTTAATTCTTAAGTAAAATCAACATATTATTTCAAAGTGTTAATTTGTTAAAATTGACAGTTTTAAATCAAAACAAATATGGCTTTCTGAAAAGTTTCAAAGAAGAAAAACAAATAGATTTTTTTTATACTTCATAGAGAAAGAAAAGTTTTTCAAATGAGCTTTTGAATCGTGGAGAGAATGTTTTAGACTTATTGGATCATCATGGATTGAAGAAGATTGTTTTTCTGAGTTTTACCAGAATTTAAAAGGTTTTTGTGCATAAACTCAAGTGTATTCATTCTTAATTCAAAAACTCTAAGTGTGGTGGTATATGAAATTAGATAGGGTGTCTAAGTTTCGTAGTGGATCTTATTGTGTGTGTGTTTTGAAAAAGCTCTTGTAGGCTTTTCTTGATTGATTTGTTTTAATCTTGGATCTAGTGAATTCTCAATTATTGTGGCTAGTGACTGAACGTAGCTCTTGAGAAAGAGTGAACCAATATAAAAATTTATGTGATTCTCTTTCTCTTTCTTTTTACATTTCTGCATTCAGATTTCATGCAGTAATTCTTTAACATCCATAAATTAAACTGATTGATTAATTGATCTGGAAAAATTTAACTGATTAAATTTTCTTGGTTTCTTATGGTTAACTACATTTTAATATGTTGTTCTATATTCTAATTGGTTGATTTTGTAAAAATATTATTTTAACTTAGATCTTTTGCGAAAAACATTGAAAGTTTAATTCATCCTCTCCCCCCTCTTAAACTCAACCAACGTTTCTAACAACATGGACAAGGAAGATTTTCTTGTTATATCTTTATTCCTATGAGATGTGCAGACTCAAATGAAAGCTTTTGGGCATCATCTCTAGCATACATGTATGAAATATGCATCAAATGTTGATCATCATAAAAAAGAGAGATTGTTGGTCTTGAAGAAAGCTTCAAGCCACAAATGAAGATCTTTTTGATGATCATGATTGAAGATGAAGATGTTATAAATGTCTTAGAGTTGCTTTTATTGTAATTGTTGTTTGAGTGCTTCACACAAAGGTATTCACAAGATTAGCACACAACAATGCTAAAATGAGTTAAAATGTTTTTTTGAAAAGAGAATAACTATTTTAAAAGCTTTTAAGAACATAATGAGGGATTATGTTTTTGTATAATCGATCAAAATTGTTCTTAATGAGAGTCAAGATATGATAATCAATTATCTTCTTCTTAATTGATTAAAGCATAGAGTTGGAAATCCTTGTCTCAACACTTTAATCAATTAACATTTGTTTTAATCAATTAAAATATAAAACATTTTTAATTAATTTTCAAAAGAATAATTGATTAAAAACTTAAAAGAAGCTTATACTTTTCTTTCTCATATTGTAGGAAATTGTGAGAAAGATGTGAATACATTATTATATTATTGTATTTACAGACAAGACTTTGCAAAAAAAAAGAAGATAACTTGTAAAAGAAATGTCTTAAATCTTTATAATTACATTTTGAGTGTTACAATTGGAAGAAAAGAAGAAAATTCTAATCAACCTTACTTTTATATTAAACTTTTCATGTCATAGGATAAAAAATCTCCTTACTTTATTCTTTTCAAGGTGCACAAAAATTATGAGAGAAATGAGTTTGACCCACATGTTTCGATTGTTTTTAATCGGACCAAAGAATAGGTTTGAGTTCATGGGTTTGTAAAACACAATTTTACTATTTTATCCATCCATAGCCCAAAATAATGTATTTCAATCGAAAAACATTTAAAATGAGTTTTAATATATTCTAACATTTAGATTATTGATATATTGATGGTTTATCTTGATTCTCGTTTTCCTAAAATTTTAAAATAAAAATTTATAAACATCTTATTTTGAGATATTTGTATCTATTAAATTCATACTCGAAATCATATATGAAACAAAGTTCACTGTAAAGTTAATAGTTGTAAATAAAATTATTAATTTACATTGAGGTTTTAAAGTATTTACAAAAGTCAACATAATAACTTAACCAGGGATTTAATTACAATTGTTAAAAATAGTTAGAACTATTGTGTAATTGAGAATTTTTTTAAGGACTAAGTTGCAATTAAGTAAAGACCAATTTGAAATTTATTTAAAAATCTTAGAGATCAATTTGAAATTTTAAGAAATTTTAAAAGTTTATATGGAATCATGAAAAATACTTTTGGAATTAATAGAAAACCATCAATTTAACTCTCGATAAATTTATACTAAATTTTCAAGTAAAACATAACAAATATTAATTT
>Ga0123341_1005339_pt1 | contig 11441 bp, 12 predicted proteins | sample Turbeapinknodule_FD_89959 | JGI IMG/M metagenome (GOLD analysis project Ga0123341, IMG submission 89959) | Root nodule microbial communities of legume samples collected from Mexico - Turtle bean Mexico pink nodule | ecosystem: Host-associated > Plants > Roots > Nodule | place: Mexico: Nepantla... | reverse complement strand
GTTCTTAATGTGTCTAAGAGTCCTTATTTTGCTTCCTTATTTTGCTTTTAATTTTGAAGGTATAAAAAAAATAACTAGAAATTTGTTTAAATGGAAGTAGATTTAGTTCCAAATATAGATTTCAAGTGTTCATTTAATTTGAATCCTAAACTTTTTTGTGACAATTGGAAGTGAATGAAAATATGCATGATAAGAATTATGGATATATTATTTCCATAAACCAAACACAAGGATAAAAAAAGGGACAAGTTGCGCAAACATCTTTGGCAAGACCACCCTTTATAAAAAAAGTGGATTCATTTTATTTGGCAAATTGATTTCAACATTGTGGAATTGGACCCTTTTGATTTTACAATTTCTAGCAAGAGTAAAACTTCATTGTTAGAAGTCAAGTAAGTATCTTAGAGTCCTTTTGTGTGCTTTTTCTTGCTTGTCTTTCTTTAAAAGTTTTGTCATCATCTCTTTTCCCAACTTGGTTTAGCTTCTTTGTTTTGAGCTTTTGTTGTTTGTCTTTTAAAATTCTTTAGTTTTGTTGTGGTTCTTTTGAGACAAAGTGTTAAGGGATTTGTCCTTTTTCATTTGAGAGATTGAAATCCCAAGATAGACCTTTGTTGAGAGAAAATTCTTTTTGAGTGCTTGGATCTTTTCTCCTCTTTGCTACACAAAAGAGTGACACAAGTGAGGAGAGGGTTATTAACTTTTCTTTCACTAATTGTTTGTTCTCCTTGTGCAATTTTTAAGGCTCTTCTTTCTTCAGGGGAATCATCCAAACCTCAATCTCCCCAAAAGGTTTTTCTTATGGGTGAGCTTGCAACAACATAGAGATCCTTAGCCCAAAAAGAGGAAGAAATGCGGCAATTGGAGGAGAGACTTCAAAGACTTGAAACGACACATGAAAGACAACCAAGAGGAAGGAGGTGGGAGAAAAAAAGAGCTCAAGGAGCTATAACCATTACGACAACCATGAAGAAGATGAAGATTGGAGAATTCACCAATATGATGAAAGGCGCCACCAACACCATCCTTCTAAAATTTCTTTTCCCTATGTAAAATTAACTAGCTTTAGTGGAGAAAGTGACCCAAATATTTACTTAGGATGGGAGGCTAAGGTTGAGAAAATTTTCAATGTATATGAGATCCAAGAGGACCAAAAGGTAAAGCTATCCTCCCTAGAATTTTTAGACTATGCCATGTAATGGTGGCACCAAATTGTAATGGACATTGGGCTAAACAAGAGGCCAACCGTGGTCTCTTGGTATGATTTGAAAGAATGTATGTGCACGAGATTTGTTCATCCTCAGTATAGGAAGGAACTCTTGTTGAAGCTCTAACGACTTCAACAAGGACCTAGAAGTGTAGATGAGTACTTCAAATATCTTGAAACTACTTTGACTAAAATTGACATGCACGAAAATGAGGAGTCAAAGATTTGTAAGTGGCTTGAGAAGAGAAATTCAAGATCTGGTGGAATTATATGAGTATTCCTCTTTGGAAAAATTGGTTCACCTAGCCATCAAGGTTAAATCACAATTTTTAAAGAAAACTTCTTTCAAACCTACTTATAATGATGCTTTATATAAAACATCATGGAAGGAAAAAAATCAAACTTCTTAAAAAATCTTTCCTTCTAACTTAGTAAAATAAACTACTTACAATTCTACAGTTTCTAAACCCTTACGCTCTACACCTAAGTCACGCACCAAAACCTCAAGTAAAAAATGTTTTAAATGTCTAGGTTTTGGGCATATAGCAACCAATTGTCCTTCAAAAAGAAACATGATGGTTAAAAGGGGGGTTGTCATGAGTGACCATAGCTCCCAAAGGTCTAGGTCCCCTACCTCTCCAAGAAGCCAAAGTGAGGAATGGTACTCAAATTACCATTCACACTATGAGAAGTCATCTCAACTTTCAAGTGAAAACCCCACCAAAGATCTAGTAGACCTCACCAAAAAGAGAAATGGGCAAAGACCAGAACATCAAATGTTCTTCCTTCTGGTCTTCTTAAGAATTAAACAAGTTGTAAATAAATTGGGCTCACTTTAGGGTCCAAATAGCAAGATAGGCTAGAATAGGTGCCTTTAGCATAATAAGGGGTGTAGTTATCATTTTAGCTTGTTTTTCACCTAGTTCCTAGAAGAAGTAACCTAAGGTGTGGTTTTGACTTAGTCAAATCCTAAAGGCAACCCCCTCACACATTTACCATCCTACCCTTGCTTTTTTTTTTCCAAGGCACCATATCCTATAAAATAGGGTGCCTTCCTCCTTGTATTTTCATGTTGAATTTTGATATATAAGGAAAATTCTGCACAATTTGTGTGAGACTTGTGTTCTCTTAGCTTAGGTCTTATCTTGTGAGAGTTCAGAGCTCTTCAAGTGGCGACCCTCCACACTTATCTTGGAGAGTCCACACTCCAAGTGGCGTGTTCTTCTCTTGTCCACCAGCATAAGCTTTCTTTCCTTCATCTCTTCTTCCATTTCCCATTACACCTTTGTTCTTTGTGTTTATGTTCTTGTTTTGTTCTTCCAATGTCAATTCAGCTTCCTTCATCATATTTGTTTCTTTTATGTCTTTCAATTCCGCCATATGCATCATCTTCACCATATAATGTGTTTTTCCTTTTGCCTTTGGAAGTGAACCTTCAAACTTACTTAACCACTTGGTTAAGTTCGTGTCCAGTGGGGATCTTCCCTAGGTCTCACCTTATATTTTCTAAAATCCAAATCATAAACAAAGTGTCGCTCTTAAAATGGATAAATCTAAAATCAACTCACATAAAAAATCAAAGCTGAAGAAGATGATGACCCCGCCTCCAAGCGAGGTTGCGATTTCGGCGACCGAGCAGATCTCCCTCTTTTCTACAGTCTTTGTAGCTAGGTGATCATGCCCTGGGTGAACCAAATCAATAATAGGAGTGGTGTTACCCACCCCTATCTTTCCAAGCGACACCTCTTTGCGGCTTTGCTGCTTGTCGCCTTAATTGCATATACACGTTCACGGTCTCGGGGTCCACATGTGAAATGATTTCTACAAATTTAGGAAAAATTAAGCACATGGTCAACATAGTGAATAAAAAAACAAATATAATAAAACGAAACATACTGCTCATATCGAAAATGTGAAAAATGTTGAACGTAGGCTTTGATGTCTCCAAATCAAAGAAGATTACTTGAAGACTATGATGTTGCTTGTGTGTGTGGGTTTTATGTAGTTTGAATTTTGTAAATCCACTCATAGATTTGATCCAAGATTTCTTAATTCAAGTTCTTTTGAAAAAAGATGTTTTATAAAGAAAGTGGAAAATCAACCTGTTGAATTGTCGTTTCAACCGGTTGTTTTACACTTAATGTTTTTGAAAAGAATTGAAATTGGTTAACTTTGCTATCAAGTCAATTCAACAGATTGTTTCGTGTTTTCAATCGGTTGATATTTGAAAAATCTTAACAGAATTCAGTTGGACTAATTTAATCTGTTATGTTTGTATTAAAACTGATTTGTCTTTTGCATTAAATGTTTTTATCAACTGATTGGAGTATATATAATTTGTTCTACTCTCCTATTTCTTATTGATTTCATGAGAAAACTTTCAAATCAAGTTTTTCCAAGATTGCTTCAAGCTTTGGATTGTTTCTAAGAGTAGAATAGGATTGCTTTGTACTTCTTCTATTCAATCTGTGATTGTATTAGGTGTTGTCATTCCTTTTCTCTATTGACCATTGTATTTTTGTAAGAACAGTTAGGTGCCAAAAGTGGTGTGTGTTCTTGAAGGGCTCAAGATACCACTTTGGTGTGTGTGTTGTAATCAAAGTGTTTGACTGCTTAGTGGAATACTCAGAGGTTTTCTGCGGACTGGATGTTGCTCTTGGCTAAGAGTGAACCAATATAAATTTCCTATGTGAATCTTTTTATCCCTTATCTCTTTAAATATGTTTTTTCTTGAAGTTTGAAACTACGGTTATAAACAACCGATTGTTTCGCAAAAACAATCGGTTGATTTTCTGTTGTAAAGTAAAAACTCATTTTAAAATCAGCTGAACAGATTTCTGATTGATTAATTCTCATTGGCCTTCACTATACCTTCAATATTTTTGAAAATCCTCCATAAACAATTCACCCCCTCTTGTTTAAATCCTACAATTCTAACAATTAGCATCAAGAGCTAGGTTCTTGAAAGTTATTCAAGTTTTTTATCCTAAAATCTTTTTTCATGGCCGAAAAACTACCCTTTGGGAAGGGTACATCTATTAACAAACCACCTCTGTTTTGTGGTTAGAATTACCAGTGTTGGAAGACAAGGATGAAGATCTTTGTAGAATCAATCGATAAAGGAATTTGGGATGCAATTGAAAATGGTCCTTTTGTTCCTATGCTTGAAAATGATAAAGTGATTTATGAAAAGCCTTGGTCCCAATGGACTGAGCATGAAAGCAAAAAGGCTCAATATGATTGTATCACAAAGAATATTAATACATATGCCTTAAATTCTTATGGGTTTTTCAGGGTATCACAATGTGCCTCCGCAAAGGAAATTTGGTATACTCTTGAAGTTACCCATGAAGGAACAAATGACGTGAAGAGAGCAAGGAAGCATGCTCTTATTCAAGAATATGAGATGTTTAGAATGCAGAAAGGGGAGACAATTGCAGAAGTACAAAAGAGGTTTACTCATATTGTCAACCACCTTATGAGTCTTGGAAAAAATATTTGAGAAAGAAAAACTCAACATCAAGATATTCAAGTGCCTAGACTGATCTTGGCAGCCCAAGGTCACAACCATTTTTGAATCTAAAGATTTAACATCCTTGACAACAACTTCACTGTTTGGGAAGCTTAGAGAACATGAATTGGAGATGAATAGACTGAATGTTCAAGAAAATGAAGATAAGCATGTGAGAAACATTGCCCTGAAGGCTGCTAGACATAAAAACTGTCAAGACTCAAGTGATGACACTGATGGAGAAACCCTTAGCTTGTTGACTAGGAAATCATAAAACACTTGAAGAAAAAAAGCAACAAGAATCAACCATCCAACAAGTATAACAACAAGAAACTTAATTATTTAAACACTAACAAATACACCTGCTTTGGATGTGGTGAACAGTGACATATTAAAGTTGATTGCCCTAACAATGAGAATAAAGAAAGAGGAGCAAGCAAGAAAGATGAAAATAAAGGCAAAGCCAAGAGAGCCTACATTGCTTGACAAGATAAGGAAGTTTCTTCCTCCAGCGCATCTTTAAGAGATGAAGAAGCAAATCTTTGCTTAATGGCAAACAGAGAAATTGACATAAGCAGTGTAAGTTCCAACATTTCAATCAATTTTGAAAACTACAACCAACTTCTTGATGATTTTAAAGAAACTCATGAAAAAGCTAATCGGCTGACTCTTTAAAATAACCGGTTAAAAGGCTTGAATAATTGGTTGGAAAATAAAGTCAAAGCATTGGTAGAAGAGCTAGATAACTTGAAAAATGATTTTGAAAATTTGAAACTGATTTACAAAAACTCTTCTTGCAAATGTGACTCAAGTGTTTGTGAAATTGTGAATCTCTTGAAAAGAAGGTTCACTATCTTGTGAAACTGTGGATAAGCTTTCAAAAGGCAAATCAAATTTTGATACTGTTCTTTCTTCTCAAAATTGTGTTTTTGGAAACGTTCGATTGAGTTTTAATCCACAGAGCAAGAAAATTGGTGTTTCAAAGCCTTTTTCAACCTTTTGTGAAAAACAATCAGTTGTTTCATGCTTTTTTTGTATGGAAAAGGGTCACTCTGTTAGATTCTGCAGAGTTAGGAAATTTTATGTTCCCAGAGGTATTTTAAAATGGGTTCCTAAGAATTCTAACAATCCTAAGGCTTCAATGATTCAATTAATGCCAATGCACCCAAATTTGTTATGGGACCAAATCTTGCTACTTGATCTTGTTTTCTTGCAGGAACTCTTAAGAGCCAAGATTGTTTTGACGTGAAGAATGAAGCCTCAAGGGAAAGAATATGAAGTGGATTCTTTAGTGGAGTTCTAGATTACACATTGATGTCTTGGAAGTCAAGTGAAATCCTTGACTTATGTTCAATGATTGTTTGGAAGAAAATATCTTCAAAATGATAAAAACTTATGCATTCTTACTTCATAATTTGTATTCTTGGTTCATCTTGAGTAAATAAAGTCTTAATTGATTCTTTTTCTTGTGAAATATGTTGTGAAGTATCTTAATGAAAGGTTTATGTGATCATCACAATGTTGTTTTATCTCTGTCAAGGGTTCTTGATTTGTAAAAAAATTCATTTGTTGTTGCAGAAAAACAATTGATTGTTTTCTCTTTGGCAGTATTGTATTAAAGCTGTTATAAAACTCTATGCACTGGTACAACTGTTGCTTATCATTCAAAACTGTTATGGGTCAAAATTGCACTTATTGTAGCTTTGAATACAATCTAATTGAAAGTTATTTTGGTCATAAATATAATATATTCCATAACTTCATGGAAAATTAAGAGATTTTATGGTTAGTCAAATTTGCATGTGCTGTCACAGGGTAATCTGTTTGAAGGCTGACGTGTGCCTATATTCTCTCTGAACAAAATTTTGTTTCTTTTGAAAAACAACCCACTAAAAGCCAATATTGTTGACTACTTTTACTGTCTATATACTTGTGCTTTTTCAGTTGTTTTTCCTCACAGATTCAACCCATTATTTTCTCCTCTGGTTTCATCTTGAATTTGCTGCTCTCTTCCTCTTTTATAAAATTTCATTCTTGTTCCATGGATTCAACACCTCCTTCCTCCAAAAAAATGAAGAATTGTGGGGTAAAAAGGGTTGGACGTCTAGAAAGCTGGTTTGCAGGGGAGGATGAAAAGGATTGAAAAGTTCCTACAAGAGACCAGTAGGAAAGCAATTAACAACCCAAAGCTTATCTCCTTTAGCTGGTTGAAAGAGCAGAAACTCTTTGAAATGAGGTGTGTTCTGAAACATCAAATGCTGAAAAGGTTTCTGGAGATGTCTGGGAATATCTATCCTGACCTTGTGAGAGTTTTCTATACCAATCTTCAGGTTGTTGGTGATAATCTTTGCACAGATGTAAAAGAGATTGACATGGAGATAAGTCCTAAAGTTTGGTTTGCTATTGCTGGATTGAAATATTCTAGATTAAAAATAAATAAAGGAAATATTGAGGTTGTTGAAGACTTCAATAAGATGTTGTACTACAAGAGTTGCCTAAAAAATCTTCAATCCAAAGTGAGGAATTTTTCTATAGGAGGCATGAAGCTCAATGAAAAGATGGTTGTCTTTATTGTATCTTGAATGTTGACTCCAAGAGGAAGCAATCATTCTGTACTCACTGAGGAAGATCTTGTCCTCACTGCATTATGAACAATATCAAGATTAATTGGATTCATATCATCAAGGAGCATATGCAAAAATCCATGAGGTAAAGTGACTATCATTATCCATATGCTATCCTTATTTTTGCATTATTTTTAAGTTAATCTTGAAGAGAAGTTGTCTGAAGTGGTGAAGGCATAACATGAGGTGAATAATGGATTCCTAAGCAAAATGGGATTCACCAAAATTGGGGGAAAATGGGTAAGCAAAGATGGTGAGCAAGTTGGTTCCTCATGTAGCATTCATGTTGAAGATAATGAAGGAGAACCTGCTGGTGGTGGGGAGGATGCTAGATACCATGCTGAAGAAGGCAATGTTGGTCCTGGTGGTGCTTATGATGTTGGTCCAAGTGCTAGAAACATGGGAAAACGCATCACATCTATATCACCATTTGAGAGATTGATAATAAGCAGAATGAACAACTTTGCAGATGAACAAAGAAGTCATCATGAGTCTTGTGTGACACATTTTCAGAACCTTGATGAATAGATCAAAGCTGTTCAAAATCAGCTGTTTGAGCTTCAATACGACAAAGAGGAGTAAAGAATTTTAAATGCTTTATTTCTTATCCCATGTTTGCCTACTGAACAATTTTTTTTTTTTTTCTGATTTTATCCCTTGTCTTACTCAATTTGTGAAGACAAATAGGGGGAGAATTATTTGGTTTTCAGTGTTGAACGTGTGCCTATATTCTCTCTGAATAGATTCAATTTCTTTTGAAAAACACCCTACTAAAAGCCAATATTGTTGACTACTTTTACCGTTTATATACTTGTGTTTGTTCAGTTGTTTTCTCTCACAGATTCAACCCATTATTTTCTCCTATGGTTCCATATTGAATTCCTTGTTCTCTTCCTCTTTTCTAAAATTTCATTCTTGCTCTGGATTCAACACCTCCTTCCTCCAAAAATTTGAAGAATCGTGGGGTAAAAAGGGTGGACGTCTAGAAAGCTAGTGTTCAGGGGAGGATGAAAAAGATTGAAAAGTTCCTACAAGAGACCAGTAGGAAAGCAATTAACAACCCAAAGCTCATCTCCTTTAGCTGGTTGAAAAAACAGAAACTCTCTGAAATGAGGGGTGTTCTGAAACAGCAAATGTTGAAAAGGTTTTTGGAGATGTCTGGGAATATCTATCTTGACCTTGTGAGAGTTTTCTATACCAATCTTCAAGTTGTTGGTGATAATCTCTGCACACATGTAAAAGAGATTGTCACGAAGATAAGTCCTGAAGTTTGGTCTGTTATTACTGAATTGAAATATTCTGGATTATGAATAAATAAAGGAAATATTGGGTTTGTTGAAGAGTTCAATAATATGTAGTACTACAGGAGTTGCCTAAGATATCCTCAATCCAAAGTGAGGAATTTTTCTATGGGAGGCACGAAGCTCAATGAAAAGTTGGTTGCCTTCATTGTATATTGGATGTTGATTCCAAGAGGAAACAATCATTCTGTACTCACTGAGGAGGATCTTGTCCTCATCTACTGCATTATGCACAATATCAATATTAACTGGATTCATATCATCAAGGAGCACATGCAAAAATCCATTAGGTTAAGTGATTATCATTATCCATATGCTATCCTTATTTTTGCATCATTTTTAAGTTAATCTTGAAGAGAATTTGTATGAAGTGGTGAAGTCATCACATGAGGTGAATAATGGATCCCTAAGCAAAATGGGATTCACCAAAATTGGGGGAAAATGGGTAAGCAAAGTTGGTGAGCAAGTTGGTTCCTCAAATGCCATTCATGCTGAAGATGATGAAGGAGAACCTGCTATTGGTGGTGATGATGTTGGATACCATGCTGAAGAAGGAAATGTTGGTTCTTGTGGTGCTTATGATGTTGGTCCAAGTGCTTGGGAGAACGCATCACATTTATCTCACCATTTGAAAGATTGATGGTAAGAAGAATGGACAACTTTGCAGATGAACAAAGAAGTCATCATGAGTTATGTGTGGAACATTTTCAGAACCTTGATAAACATATCAAAGTTGTTCAAAATCAGCTCTTTGAGCTTCAATATGGCAAAGAGGGGTGAAGAATTTTAAATGCTTTATTTCTTATCCCATGTTTGCCTACTGAACAATTTATTTTTCAGATTTTATCCCTTGTCTTACTCTATTTGTGAAGACAAATAAAGGGAGAATTATCTTTTTTTCAGTGTTGAACTGCTGGTACTCTTATTTGGTTTATATTCTATTTATAGCTGCTGCTATTTTGTTCTGATTTTGCACCCCTTTCACTAGTTTTCACACTGATTTTCATGGTTTTCTTGCTAGAAAACATTTTATGAAAATTGGTTCAATGGTGTTGTTTAAAACTGGGTATTATTGCTATATAATACATGCACAATTTATGTTTTTCAGGTGCTTTCTGTTGATCAAGAGTGATCAAAGGTTTTGAAGAATCCAAATCCATGTGTTTGGTGCAAGGCTGAAGTTGTTGTTGTGTTTAGAATAGGATCTGGGTAGTTTAAATGTGTAATCCACTCTTTGTTGAATCTAAAGCTAATGTTTTTTAAAACCTTTTTAAGTTCAAAGTGTTTTTCAAACTAAGTGAAAAACAACCTGTTGTTTTGTCAAAACAACCGATTGTTTTACTCTTAGGTGTTTTTGAAAAGGTTGAAAACTATTTTGGTTGGTTGACTTGCTGTCACACTAAAACAATGGTTTCAATCGATTGTTTCTTTGAAAATCCTAAAAATTGGCATCAAGAGCTTGGTACTTGAAAGATATTCATGTTTAATCCTAAAAACCTTTTTTCTATGGCTGGAAAACTACATTTTTAGGAGGGTGCTTCAATTAACAAACCACCTTTGTTTTGTGGTTTGAATTATAAGTATTGGGAAGCTAGAATGAAAATCTTTGTTGAATCCGTTGATCAAGGAATTCAGGATGCAATTGAAAATGGCCATTTCATTCCTAACATTAAAAAGAGTTGATCTTTTATAAAAAAACCTTGGTCCTAATGTTCTAATGAAGAAAGTGAGAAGGCCAAGTTTGATTGCATTGCCAAAAATATAATAACTTCTGCTTTGGATTCTAAAGAATTTTTCAGGATCTCAGAATGTGAATCTACTAAGGAGATGTGGGATACACTCAAAGCAACTCATGAGAGTACCACTGAAATAAAGAAATCAAAGACAAGAAGTTAAGCAAGAAGAAAAATGAGGCATAATAAAAAAAGGTCTCAATCTATGCTTCATGGCCAAAAAGGAAGAAGATGCAAACAGTGTAAGTTCTTCTACTTCTTCAAATGCTGAAAATTACAGTTAATTACTTTAAACTTTTCAAGAAACACATGAAGAAGCTAATCGATTGGCTCTCTTGAACAATCGGTTGAAGGGAATGAACATCTGGCTTGAAAACAGAGTCAAATCACTGGAAGAAGAATTGGAAAATTCAAAAACAGATTTTGAAAACCTTGAAAATCTTTACAAAAACTCTTCTTACAAGTGTGACTCTCTTATTTGTGAAAATCTTGAAAAGAAAGTTCATTATGTTGTAAAAACTGTGGATAAGCTTTCAAAGGGTAAATCCAACTTTGAGAATGTATTGGCATCTCAAAATTGTGTTTTTGGAAAAACTGGATTAGGTTTTAATCCATAAAAAAAGCAAGACAAGTTTTCAAAGTCATTTTTGAAACTGCCAGAAACAATCGATTGTGTTGTCGAAACAACCGGTTGTTACATGCTTCTACTGCATAAAAAGAGGACATTCTGTCAGATTCTGTAAAATTAGGAAATATTTTGTTCCTAAAGGCATTATGAGATGGATTCCTAAAGATTTTGGAGTTCCCAGTGATGAATGTAAATCAAAAGGACCCACATTTAAAAGGGGACCAAATCTTTGTACTTGAAATTTTACTTTGTAGGGAAATTTGATGGAAAGCATGCAGCAGTGGTATCTGAACAGTGGTTGCTTAAAACACATGACTGGAGATAAATCAAAGTTTGTGAGCATCACCTTCAAACAAGAAGGCCATGTAACATATGGAGATAACAACAAAGGAAGAATTCTTGGAAGAGGCTCTATAGGAGACAAGAGTATCTTGCTCATT
>Ga0123341_1005338_pt1 | contig 11444 bp, 7 predicted proteins | sample Turbeapinknodule_FD_89959 | JGI IMG/M metagenome (GOLD analysis project Ga0123341, IMG submission 89959) | Root nodule microbial communities of legume samples collected from Mexico - Turtle bean Mexico pink nodule | ecosystem: Host-associated > Plants > Roots > Nodule | place: Mexico: Nepantla... | reverse complement strand
ATATAATAGAGAATTAAAAATAATTTGGTGTATGAATATTAGCAAACCTTGACTGAATACAGATCAATGACAGTAGGCGTGTGATGAATAGCCTCATCAATTTTAGAAAGAGCAATTTCATATTGGCCCAGTCTGTCATAATGCTGCATAGTAAAAACTCACTGAGTAGGAAAAAAAGAAATAAAAATGGAGCAACTAAAAAAATGTTTCAGAACATGATAGAAAAAATAAGCACAAACCTGAGCCAAGAAGAACAAAGTCCACATCAGAGTTGAAGGTGGCTCTTTTTCCGTCCTGATTCAGGACAAAGATTGATTGTTATACAAGACAAAAGTTCCAAAGTATCAAAACTTCAATTTAAACTATAAGACTCTTTCCCATAATTGGATAGTATTGTTCTTATAACTTCTTTCAGCTCTGTGTTCAATTTTTCTTTTATCTAATTTTAAATATCCTCCCCCGAGATGTACTTTGTTGTTCTAATGCTATAAAACTTTAATTTATGTCTTTAGGCCCTAAATTTTGAAGTAAATCTGATATTGATCCTCAAGTTTGAAAAGACTGGTTTTAGTCCCCATACTAAATTTGAGCGACTAAAAGCGATTTAAAAAAATTATTTTAGTCTCTTAGTATTTAGGGATTAAGACTATAGTTTTTCAAATTTGAGGAACTACAATGAACTTTTTAAAAAATTTGGGACAAAAATCAGATTTATCCTAAAATTTAAAAGTAAGAACATAATTCAGCTTTTTATAACATTACAAGAAGGAACCAAAATGGTCATTAGAGAGAATGGGAGAGGATTTGTCCAAGAGCATTTATGAAATAAACATTCTTGACAACATGTAAAGCAACTTTCAATTTTATTAGCTTAACATGCCTGATTTGTGTTGCCATTATTTGAGAAAAAATAACATTAGACAACTTAGAGATAAATTTTCTGAATTGCTTGAGTGAAAAATATCAATCCATCGAACAAACTATTAATATCAGAATTATAAATTATCTAACTAACTAATCACTCCAACTTTTACTAACAAATTTTCTCTTTCCTCTCTCCAAACTCGTAACACAATATACATTAACATAGGCAGCCTTACACTTTTACCGTGTGAACATCCTTATCACAACTCTACAACATACATGTTAACAAGCATATCTCAATTCTTACCATCCAGGGTATTGACCAGTGGACTTAAGTGAACCCTCTAACTCAAGAATGATCTGTTCCAAAACGTCTGCCTGGACAAAAGAGAAAAAGCAGAACTCAATCAGAACTTCGTACTGTTTTACAATAACAACCTATATTATTTAAGCAGAAGAATGTTAGTAATAAAACTGACCTTCCTAGGTTGATTGTATAAGGAAGAAAGATCGGAGAAAAGAGATGGAACTCCCTATAAGCAACACAAAAATGTATCCCAATTTAATTTTGAAAATAGTAAAGTAGGCAGAATATATCACACCAAAATAGATCCCTGTATACCTTAGTTAGGAGAGGCTTAATATAACTATCTGCTGCTTCTCGAAACTTGTCACCTTGTAAAAAATCCAGTGGTATTCTCTGAAAAAATAAATAAACAAACAGGGATGAGCTTCAATCTAAGAAAAAGTGCTCAAATAGTATTACTCACGCTGACCAGAGAAGAATACTAACATTATGCCATCCCAAATTCATTATCTATTACAGATCACTGGAAGATGCACTCAATATGATCTGGAGCTTTCCCCCATCAAAACTAGTGTACCCATATATAGTGACCATAGAAACGAAGAAAACAAAAACTAACTCCTGTTGGAATAGGTTAACTTATATGTTCATCTCTGAAAGGCTGTTTTTATGATATCTATTTGTCACCTAGGTGCAGCCTTTTTTCAGATTAGTCTTTGTAATACTGCAACTGCAGGTAATCATACAAGTCCTGCTTTGCAAACAGATAATGTGTTGTGATAACCAAACAGATATTCACATTACTTTTAATATTGTATTTCATGAGAGAACTAAACACAAAGAAATTGATTGTCATTTTGTTCAAGAAAAGTTGTTGTACGAGGAAATTTGCATATGATTTGTCAGCTCCAATGATTAGCTTGCAAATATTTTGACTAAATTTTTTAGAGGACCACGAATTTAATTTATGTCTCAAGCCAGGTACATACAATGTTTCTCTCCAGCTTGAGGGAGACCATTAAAATAGGTTGACTTATTTGTTCATCTCTGAAAAATTGCTTTTTATGTTAATCTCTCACCTAGGTGTAGATTTTCTTTGTATCTCTGATGTAAGAACTCATACACACACATACATGGGTTCAGGGATAAATCAATCTCTTAAGCATTTTTCTCATATTTTCATTCTCAAGTACAACATTTAATATACAACCAGTCCAGGGGAGAAGGGAGTTCTCCTTTTACACAACATAATAAGTAAATGCAGGTTGTGATGCTAAAAGACAGGTATTAAAGTAAATGTGATACCTAACTACAAGAATTGGCTGCCTTACCTTAACAGCAGAAGACCACTTATATTGCTGCTCAAGTGTTTTGTACAAGGCATCTAACTGATCTATTTCATCAGGAGGAAAATGGCCAGTTTCTGAATATAATCCAACACATTTTTGCAGGCCTTCATAATATCTAAGCATCAAGATGAAGCACAAATAGTTGTTTAGCTTCTAGAAGTCAGTGAGATTGTAGACAGGATAAAAAGCAAACGGAATACAAAGAAAGGGGAGTTATTGCACAACCATTGTGCGCCACTAAAATGAACTAAAGAGTTTATGTCCCAAAGCATTTTGGAGGCATTTACGGAATCTAAAAAGCATGTGAAACAAAAAGGGTCTATTTATTTCTTGTCTTAGAAACTGTTTTCTATTTTTAAAAATAAAAACATGTTTGATAAGTGTAGTTTCCAAAAACTTCTCAAAATTAATATCTCTTGTTTACATTTAAAAAAACATAAATCTCTAAGTTGTTTTAGGTTTCTGCTTTTAATTTTCTATTACTCGTGTTCTACCTTACAATTCAGTATTGTCAGCCGTGGATGACTATAACTGTGAGCAAAATATCATGACATACATATGGAGGATGGCATGGTGGCCAATGGCAGAAGATAGCAAACAACACACACACATTATAGAAAAAACAATATAAATAAATAAAATAATAATAAAACACACAAAAGATGTTAAGAACCATAGACTAAATTCCTAGTTCAAGACGTAAACAACTAAGAACCTCATTTTCATTAATGACAAAGTACTAGCAACCTCATTTTCATCAAGTTCAAGAGTTGGAATAACAGATTTGAATAAGTAGAATGAAAAAAATAATAGGATTGAATAAGCAGAAAAGGAAGTTAATCAAAAGAATTTACAAATAGAGTTAACAACAGAATTAGAGAAACAAATAAGATAAAAAAAGGAATAAAAATTTTAATTAGAAAAAAAGCAGAATTTAATAAAAATAAATGATAAAGTTGAACAGAGAGGAAGCATGGAGAAGAAAAAAGAATTAATAGATGCTTAACGGAATAAAGAAACCAAATATTAATTTGTTTGAACAAAAAAGATTTTTTAAGAAAAAAATGGAAAAACAAAAATTACAACAGAAAAAGAAGTTCACTGTAGGAGGTTGTCGGTGGATGGTTACTTGATGGTTACTCTCTTGGAGGCAACTTCATGATGGAGACCAAGAGAGGAAGAGAACTTTGCTGTGTCTATGATTACATTTAAGGGCTTCAAATCTGTTATTGGGCTAAATCACAAGGCTCAATATTTACATGTTTTAAAATTTCATGGCAGGCCGTCCGCCCACACATATAGCAACTGCCATTTATAATCTGCCAAGCTACCATCATATCATGGCAGTCTGTCAAACTTCTGCTATAGCTGCCAGTTCACAATAATGCTACCCTTTTATATCTTCTCTCCCCATTTTTAACTGTAAATCGGCTTTTGAAATTTGTTTTCTAAAATAGTTTATGAAAACTTAAAAACAAAAACACAATCACATTCTGTAATCTTCTCCTTTTTCCACATGTCAGTAATATCAAGACAAAATAAGATATGAACTAAACATTACCGATCCATAAAGAGATGAATGAAGAAAGGATTTAATCACCTAAATATCCTTTTCTGCTGTGGTTAAAGCAAAAGGGAAACATGGTGGAAAAACCTAATATGAGCACCCAAACAGATATTGCAATTCAGGCATTCAAACTTAAAATGCACGTAGAGAGAAAGATCACCTATAATTGTCGGGATTCATGCTAAGTAATGTGCGGTACAATTTCTCCCCTTCTTCTAAGCGACCAAGCTTGACCAGAAGTGAGACCTCCTGTTCTTTATATGCAAGCTTATCAACCTATAGACATAATAAGAAACAGGTAAGATATCATGTTTCTCATTCATACTAAGTTGAATTACCTCAATCAATAAATAAAAAACATACAATTTTTAACTCTTTCTTTTGCAACTCCTCAAGAGCTTTCTGGAAAAACCCACATTCTTCCAACAAGGAGATCTGGATAAATATATTGATGCAGAAAATCACCATGTCAAGGAAATATTAACAGTGGCATATCAACAGTATGAAAGACTTCATATTCATAACCATACACAAGTGATGACAACAGAAATATTCACATTCAACAAAACAAAATTTACCTAGATCAAGATATCCAAAAAAATGTAATTATAGATTCTGAGAAAGTTTATTATTTGACTTATAACAACTATACTGCATAAAAGTAAAAGTAACATCAAACAAAAATTCATACAGTAGAAGCCTGTTCAAAATCGTATCATGTTATGACACTAGATTAAAGTAAAAGTTACACCAAACCAAAAATTGTGAAGCATCATTCTGCAATATGCATTAAACATAAAATAGCTGCAGCAACAGCCAGAGGAAAGACCTTATACAAAAGCATTTCACCATGTTCACACCGTTCATTTTCCAGAGGATAATCTTCTTCTAAAGTCCCTTCATATGCTTCAAGAATTTCAATAGCCTTTGATGCACTGTTTCATATGAAAAAGCTCAGTACAAGAAAATACCAAAATAAAATTATGTCATTTGAAAAACAACCATCAATACTGAAGCCTAGGTGTTTAGCATGATCCAAAGCTTCACAGGAGAGTTGTGATTTTGGTGCAATACAACCAACATTGGTGCCAAAATCTCCACCCACAACATTACCAAGTCTAATCACATACTAGACCCACAATAACACAACACCCACCAACCTCGCACCTGTCCCCCAAAAATGGGAAAAAGAAATTACCTTGTTTATGAAGATCTTCATTTTAATTGCATTTTTCAGTATTTATAAAATTATTTTAGGACATTTAGGAATATTTTGTGTTTTCATCATAATTTTCAAGCCTTTTATAACTAGTTTTGGGACATTTAGAAATATTACGTGTATCAAGAACATAGAGATTGCCAAATTCATGACCTTTACAGATAATTTTGTCATAGGATCCTAATAATGTAGTATGTATGTATGTATGTTGCCAGTAGCCTCAGCCATATTCATGTAACTATGTACAAACTAGTTGAGTAAGCTCTCAGGTTAGTTATGCGGCAAGCTGTCAGTAAGTTATCACCGTTATATAGCTTGCACCTTAAGCCTACCATGTATAATAAGAGCCCGTATACCTGCTCCTCTATAATCAGAATCACATTCACTGTCCATAAACACTAGCTATTTTTTCCTTCAACTATCGCACTTGTATAGATCCTGGAATATTAAAGTGATCAGGATTGAGGACAGAAGGAGCCAAAGCAATTAAACGCACGGATGAGTTTATTAAAAATTAAAAGAAAAATAGGTATACTCACGAATGAGGATAAAAAGAGTCATGGAGTGGAAATGATGAGCCTAAAACCAGACACAGGAAGTGAACCCATCTACATGTAACTTGACATGAGATGGTGTGTAAATTGAGAAAATTGGGTAAAGTCCTCCAGAGAGACGAGGATTTTTTTACAGGACGAGACAACATTTGCTAATTGAATTATCTATTTAAGTTATGTTACATGTGTCCTGGCACATGACAATAGTAGTACACAACTCCTAACTTCTGATTGTAATTTGTAACTATTAACATCCTTGTCACCATTCTGCATTACACCTATTATGTAGCTCTTCCGCTAATGACCACAATTTAAAAGAGCACTAGTGGCATTAATAGTGGGCTAATGAGTTTGGAAGTCCTCTATGTGAGGGACACTAACAAAGGTATCCAGTAGAGAAGAAATCTCAGACCCAGTGAGAAAGGAAGCTCAAAGCAATCATTTTCTCTTGTTCAGCCTACTAAATCTCCACATCAAGATAGAGAGGTAACAGTACAATAAGTTCTACTTCAGTCCTTTTGAGATCCATAAATAAGCTGTAAGACCTATCCCTTTTTTATGGGTCATCAAAGGCTCTATACACAGCACAGAAGTGAGAGATGTACCCTTCTTACAAAAATATAAGAAATTCAAGTACTCCATCAATTTCTTAACAAACTCACAACGACTAATTAAACCAATCACCTCACTGTAAATGGAATTTCAAATTAGCAAAACTAGTTTTGCATCATCCCTCAACCAAGCTAGTTCATACAATCTATAGGAGGCCTACTGCTAAGATCATAATCGCTCTCAATACATCTAAGGTAAAATGGTAAATGCAAACTGTCTTGTTAAATCCGAATGGCTAGATCCATTAAGTTAGTGCTCATCAGAATCCATCACTACTACTGTTTCTTTGTGCTCTGCAATTAGGAAGGCAATACACCAAACATACCAGGAATGACAAGGCAGAATCAATGCAGGAAACCAGAGGACAAGAACCAATCCCACCACACACTCTAACACTGTTATGCAACATCAACACACAATACCACATACTGTATGGGATAGGCCAATTCGAAGGTTTTGATCCTTGTATTGTGACCATTGTGTTCTATGCTCACCCACTGAGTTTTGACCAGCTGTTGATGCCATGTGGATATGTTGTTAACAAAGGTAGATAACAAGGATGCTGGAATTAATTTATTCATTCATAGGTACTTTATACATCAAGTGTATTTAAAAATAATAACTGATGATCTAATCCCCATAATCGTTCTCTTCTTGTTTTTATATATTTACTACAAGATTATTTGCACAATCACAGCAATATTTCTCATTCTATATAACACTTGCAAAGAACCGCATAGCAACCAATTCTATCTTAAAAGCATCAACATATTTAAAATATAAAGAATTGACAAACTAAGGGCTTGTTTAGCTTGGCAAAACATTTCCTATTTTCATTTCCTGTTTTTTGAGATATTTACAACAATGCCACCTGTTTTGTCTTTGTTATAGTTTTTAAAGATTCATACATGATATAGCAAAAACAACATTTAAGAAAATAATCCTTAGGTCGTATACTATTTAGTACAAAGTCAGCTCATGTAGCTACCATTAGGATAAATCATTTAATTTTATATACACAACACAAATCATACCTAGAGTTCAAATGATGTGCAACAGCAAAGCCAATCCAGTTCATGCGATGATTTGACTTGAGTGTCAGAAGTTGTTGCCGTGTCTCAACAAAGCCGGTTAAATCTCGCATTTGAGCCTGACAGTGAGAAGTAAAGGCACATTCACACTTAGTCAAGACACATAATGCATTATAGAAGAGTTCACTGACTGTGTGTGCATAATATGAAAAGTTATACACAGTGAAATATCATTGAAAAGAAATCTGTGATGAGACAATACCAACATGAAGCTACGAATCTGTGATGAGAAAATGCTACCTGTAAAAGTGACAAGTCCCGCAATATTTCAATATTGTCAGGATCTATTTTCAATGCATTCCGATAGCACTTTATCGCCTCCCTATATTCTCTGTCTGACCGATACAGGAGACCATAAACATGCCAGCAAACATGACTTTTAAGGTCATTCTGCACCAGAAAAAAAAAAGTAACCTTGGATCACATTACAAAGTTTGACGGGAAGATAGACAAATGGTACAACATCAAAGGCAACCAACCTTCAATCCTTGGCGAACCAATTCATATGCATCAGACTTGCGATCCATGCAATTCAACGTCAACCCCTTCATTGATAAGGTTTCTATCAACCAGAAGGAGGGAACAACAGACACATAAATATAAATCCCCTGACCAGAAAGGAAAGTCACCTAAAAACAGGTACCAAAACAAAAAATTTCTACCTCCATGGTCTGGGAATTTTTTCAGAATAGTATCTGCTGCTTTGAGGCCCTTCTTGTATTGTTTGGTTTCATAAGATTTCTGCAACAACGCAAACATGAAAAATTAAATCAGGCCCCACAGAAACGTAGCGCCTCCCCACCCCCAACTCTCCCATGGTACCAACAGTACTTCACTTGCTTGTAAAATTCCCAACAATCAAGATGATTAAAATGGAATTACACAGAGTACCAAGCACACATTTGTTTTTCATATCGACAAAACCAAACACCAAAAAACACTGGTACCAGAAAAAATTCCACGGCTATAGTCCGAGAGTTGGATCATATAACATAGCTATTTATCTACAGAAAGTTCCTTCCAGTGCTGGGACACAAGAACAACGCCCAGTATTTCCAAGTCAACAAATTCTCTACTTCAAAAATCCATTATCACAATTTATTCCATTGTTGATTACGCCAGGCTGTCGGTGCATGCATTGATAAAGACAGCCCCATGCATAAACCGCGCGAGAGCAAATCACACTTCCTTGCAGCTTACCACAGCCGCAAGGGGAAAGGAAGTAAAAACACAGAGAATGCAATAAACTCAAAACCGCAGTGTCGGGGAAGTTTCAATCCCGCTCTATGCAAATCCGAGAAGAGCTGAAAAACAATACAGCGATGAACCTCGCACATCAAAGTATAGCAAAACTACAACCAATCCTGAACGCTCTCCCATTATTACTATTATTTGAATTTGAATGAAGTATCTAGCGTAGTGTGAGCAAATAAAAAAGCGTAAAATCTAGGGTTTGCAAACGGAGAAGTAGTAATCGCGGAAGCAGAAGAAAACGAGTGAAGTTGGATCGAGGGAGGGGATGGAAGCATGAATTTGAAACGAGAGAGGAAGCTTACAACGATAAGCTTGAAGAGGTTGGCCTCTTTGGGAGGAAGAGAAGCACCCATTGTTCGGAGAGAAAGGAGTGGTGGATGGCGTGCGTGTGCGTGAGTGAGTGCGTGCAATGCAGTGCAACGCAACCCTACTGTGAAAAAGAAGAAGAAGGGAAGCACTACTGCTACGTTCTATTGCTGTTTTTTTCTTTTTCTTTTTCTATTTTTCACTCACCAACGCAACAACACAACATTGTGCTGCGTGTCTCTTCTCTCTGCCTGCACCCTCATGGGGTTAACTTCCATACTCAAATTAGACAATTACTTCCTGCACCTTCATGCATGCTCTCTGCACCTCCATATAAGAAGTAAAATTACAATTTTACCCTTTTTTCATCTTTTTCATTGAGTACCCTACTTCTCACTTTTATCGCCTAGCAAATTTCACCTCCAACTTTTACCGCCACACCACTTTCGTGTCACCTATAGTTTCCACCTGCAACATAATCGTCAGAGTATTTTCTCTGAGCTTTTTTTCAAGAGTGAAATCTTATTGAAACTGTCTAATTCATCTTTTGGAACCATATCACATCTTTGATAAGATGAATTGAGACGTTATTTTGTAAGTACATAATTTTCTTGAATAAATTCACTATTTTTTTCTTTTTCGATTGTCTAGAAAGAGTAAAATGTTTCTTTTGTTCTTTTTTCAACAATTTTTTATCTTTAGTAGACCTATCATCAGTAGAATTCGATGAAGTTTTAATCATAGAGAAAAAAGAATGAGTGGCTCTACAACCACAATATTTTCCATATTGTCTAAATAGAAAAAAAATTGTATTTTCAAATTCTAAATATATTGTATTCTGAAATTATATAATCCTGAAGACAAATTTGTATTCTAAAATTTAGAATTGTACAATTCTTAATACAATCTATATATAGAGTTCTAATACTTTGTATTTTGAATTATACAATCTGAAACACAAAAATGTATTTCAGATGGTACAATTTATAATGCAATTTTTGTATTCTGAATTTTACAATTCAGAATATAAAACTTTGTATTCTGAATTGTAAAATTCAAAAGGGTACTTTCGATATTTTCAAAATTATGGAGGTGTAAGAAAAAATTATGGAGTTGTAGGATAAAATTGTCATGAGATTACTACTACTTTTGTCGGTTCGGGGCGGTTTACAACGGCCCATTCATCATTTTTTTTTATTCATTGGATCCAGACTGCATACAAAACAAAACGGGTAAAATACCGTTTTATGTTTTATTTTAATTATTTAAAAACATAAATAATATAGTACTGTTTTTAAATATTATCTTACACACATATATAATTCATAATTTATTTATAATATATATAAATGGAGAACACAAAGGGAAGTTTTTGCCACATGTTCATAGAACTGCGTTCAAAATGCTTTATGGACACGAGAGATACGTATAATATCTAAAATGTCAGATACGGAAACACGAATCTATATATTATATAATTATGAATTATATAAATTGTCAATAAAGATTTACGTACACAAGTATGTTTCAATATTTTTTTGGAACAGAAAAATATTTTTCATACCTGATTCAAAAAGATTTATTCCTTATTTTTATAATCAAACTAAAAATTTATACAATAAGTTTAAATTTTAAAAAAATTAATGTATTTTTTTTTTAATATTAAGTTAGAACAATACTAAAATTGTCATAAATCCAATAAATATTTTTTAAATTGAACACTTCGATACGTGTCTTACAAGTATCAATGTTCAATACGTGTGTCCGCCATGAACACACCATTTGACATTTGAGAGGAATGTTTGAGCCTCATAACTTATTATTAATCACATACATTTTAAATAAAATTGTGTTTGATTTACCCATTTCAAAGATTGTATTAGACATTTTATAAGTAAGTGTAGACTCATCTTATAAACTAGTTTTGTAAAATTGAGTTAAACTTAAAGTTGACGGTTTACTTCTTAGTATGGTATTAAAGTCATTTAAAACCTATCTTAATAAAATTATTACCCTTATTAGGCTACTCGCTATCGAATTATCCACCCATAAATATATATTCTGATGCAGAAAATAACAAAAAGAAAGACTTTGTTATATACACAGTAAAATATCAAAAAGGAAAATCTTGGTAAACCAAATTAACTCCTTTTCTTCCCAAAAGAAACAAGTTCAATCAGTAGCATTCACAAGTGGCCGATGTTAGAGGACAAAGTTTTATATGCAAGATCTATTTCTTGTTCCGTCATCTCAATTGTCTCATCGCTATCGTACTCAACTGCACCAGAAGACATGGCATTTGTTCTTCCAGTTTTGCTCCT
>Ga0123341_1005335_pt1 | contig 11445 bp, 7 predicted proteins | sample Turbeapinknodule_FD_89959 | JGI IMG/M metagenome (GOLD analysis project Ga0123341, IMG submission 89959) | Root nodule microbial communities of legume samples collected from Mexico - Turtle bean Mexico pink nodule | ecosystem: Host-associated > Plants > Roots > Nodule | place: Mexico: Nepantla... | reverse complement strand
TATTTATTTTAATTATTTATTATATTATAATAGAAAACACATTTATTATATTTATATATACATAATCCATTATCTTTCAAAGATAATTAATTATGTTTTACAGATAATCAATTTTTTTTAGCTCTTTTCGTAATGATGAAAAAGTTTCGCATTCCAAACATGACCAAAAGTTACACAAGAGTATCAGAACAATAGAATCTACCTAAACCAGACATAGAACAATAAATCACCATAATCAAACACCTTAAAGACTAAACAACCCAATCTTTATTATTATGGTTGCAACAGGGGAGAAGGCGTTTCCTCTGCTGTGTGCTTCATCTGAATCTGCAGGCTCTCTATCTCATCGTGTTTATGGATTTAATTTGAAGTGTACTGAAGAGGGTAAAGTGGTGGTATTGTTGTTGATGAGGTTGCCATTGCCACAATCAGACCAAACCAGCATGGACGAATAGATGAAGAACGCAGCTAGATAGAACTAAAGTAATACACATGCAGCATTTTTAAAACTATTTAAGCAAATCATTACTCGAAGGATTGTTTTCGTAGTTTATTCTAAAAACTGTTATTAAGAAATTAAAATATAGATGAGTATTGAGACACCCTAACATGAAACTATTGTACACTGGATTTTTTTTATGGACGAAAGAATATAATATATTCATAATCCTTTTTATATAATATGTACATTAAGTTTATATCTCTCATGGCACATATTCCTGTTTCTCTTCCCTACTAGATTCATGTAACTATTCTTATTTTTTTCTCTTGTTTCCTACACTCCAAGTTATATTTGCCTCAAACCACTCATTTTCATTCCCCTCTCTGCACACCTCTTTTAAATTCTTCTACCATTTAGAGTGTCATTTAGTTTTTCTATGTCCTTCTCACTTCTCTATATTCCATATTTTAACTATAATATTTGTTTCCATAAACCCTTTGATTCAATTCCAAGTTTCCAATTCAATTTAACAAAGAGTGTCATATTGAAAAAATTAAGTCTTTAAAACCAATATCACTTTCTTCTTTTGGTTTGCAAACATTCTCCTACTTGACCCAAGATATCTTCATATTTTGCTTCTCCCACCCCTACAGAAATGTACTTTGCATTTTCTTAATTTCATTTCCTATCTTAGATGGTAACTTAAAGAGTGATAGGTAGAAAATAGGTAATGCTATAAGTACTGATTTTAGCAAGCACACTCTTCCTGCAGATGCCAAATATCTTCCCTTCCATTTTGCTAATCTTTGCTTAAGTTTCTTCAACACCAGCTGCCAAAAATCTTATTTTCCTAGATTTTCCCCCACACTCGTATCCAAGGAAGTAAAAGGGATAGGCATAATACTATAATTAAGGATTGATGAGAATCTTTCTAAGTTAAACTTCTCTACTCATATTCCTCTCATCTTACACTTATAAAATTTTACCTTGAAATGACATTTCAGAACATCTTAGAATGCTTTTAATGGCCATTATATTATAAATTTGGATCTCATAGAGAGAAATTAATTTCAACCTCCTCATTTCTCATCTTAACCTCTTCCAATGCTTTGTTTTTCTATACTTGCCTCACAATTTGTGCCATCCTTTAGCCACAATTAGAAATAAAAAAAATGTTAAAGGGTCACCTTATCTTAGCATTTAGAGAGTTTTATTTCCTTAGTTGAGATACCATTTACCAAATTGAAATCGTAACACACTTTAAACATTTTTTTATCTAACCGATCCACCTATTATAAAATCCTAATTGTTTTTATCATATACTCTATGAAATTTCATCTCACTAAATCATATATTTTTTTTGGTCGACATTTACCATCAAACAACTTTTTTTTTTATTTCACCTCATCCACCATTTTGTTTGCTACCACTACACTGTCAAACATTTCTGTATCCTCCAAAAATATAGATTGTGATTGATTACAAACCCTTGATAACATCCTTTTCAGCCTACTTAAGAGAATTTTTGCTATGATCTTGCATATACTTCTAACCAATGATATAGGTCTAAATTTTTCTAAATCTTGTGGGTTATCCACTTTAGGTCTTAATGAGAAGAAAAATGCATTGCAATTGTTTGGGATTTTTTTCCATGATTAAATAACTCATTAACAGGCTACATCTCTCCCTTAAAGTTTCCAATTGACTTCTAATAAAACTATCGTTTAGCTTAACTTTATTTGGTTCCTTACACCACTCCTTTGTATTTTTAGTCCGCTGATGTAATTCACTTTTTTTTTCTCCAATTAATTCTTGAGTGATGGTATTTTGAGGGAAAATGATGGTTTGACACCCATTGCTCCACTTTACACCCTACTAAATATTAATACTTTAATCATTTTTAATTTTTTTAATTTTAAAAATTATTTTAACATTTTATATTTTGTCTAATATTTCATTAAAGACATTTTCTTATTTTTAAATTTTTTTTATTATAAATATTAATATTTTAATGTAGGTGTAAACTGGAACGGGTGTCAAAATATAATCACCCTATTTTGAGTTTAGGTCTCCCTCCTTTACCTTTGACTTTTTGTTTTTGTATAGATTCTTTTTTAAGATTTAAATTCCTAAGTTTTGCCAACAGTTCTGTTCTCTCCAAATTTTCTAATCGCTTCTCCAAAACCTTTATCTTTTTGCCATTTATTTGCCATATATCATCTAATGATCTAAATAATTTTGTTCTTCTTCAATGCTAATACACAGTGATCCGATGTACTTATATTTAACACTTAATATTGTTTGCATCCCCACCAATAGTTTAGACGTTCTTAAGATACTATAGTTCTATCTTTTACTTTTTGTTGTTCCATGTCTCCTATATCAAAGTCAATTTTCTACCGACCAAAGATATGTCTAGGAGTTTGATATTTAATATGAACTTGTTAAATCATTCAGCTTTTTCCTATTGTGTCTTAGTGTGTTCCAACCTATCCTTTCCTTTATTTTCTTCACAACATTGAAATCCTCCGTTAGAGACACCAATAATTAGGTACTTCATTATGTTTTTCTATCTTAACCTTTCTAGTTCATCCTTTCTTTTTGAAAATTATTTATATTATAACTTTATTATTTGTTGTAGATGGTGATGATTGTATTATTGTACAGAAAATGGCCTCTGAGAGCAATAGTAAAATGAGTTTTTGGGTTCCAATAAACATGCCATCAATGTCAACCCAAACTTGATCATTGCACGTAAGTTTATAAATTTAACATTGTCAGACCAATTCCCCGTATTCTAGCTGAACCAACTTATAATTGGCACAATGAGGTATAATTCTAAACCAGCCTCCACCTACAAAAGGAAAACGTAAAGGGTACAATCAGTGGAAAATAAAATTACAAATTAATTTTCAACCTCTTCTCCTTTATATGTTAAAATAGCATAACAAAGCTTATGTGTTTACTTTTCAAACGTATATTAAAAACGTAAAACTAAAAATATCTGTTAAATTTTCTGATGGAACCGATGGGAAACTAAGTTTTTGTGGTTCAATCTTTCTTTGTGCATCAGTAATAAAGAATTCACTGCTAATTTTGCAAGTTACGTAATTTGGCTGCAAATTTTGTTCAGTATTGTGGCATTCGTTCTCCAGCCATGTGACATAATGATAGAGTAGAGTTATGAGTTACTTGGCATAACTCTGATATTTGTGCATTGCGTGTTGAAATGGGTATATTCATTATTCCATTTGCTTGCGTTTTAAGGTTCTTCTGCGTTGCCAGCACTGACTTTGGCTTCTTGTTTTTTCCACACTTACATTTCCAACTTAGATAAATGAATCAAGTACTTTCATGCACAACTAACCAAGAACACTAGAGTCCCCCACCTCCTAAGCCGAACTTTCAGCTCCACTGTTTCCTTTCCACTATCATCTTTCCTTATATTCACGTCATCTCTAACCATTCTTCATCATTACATCATATTCTACATCACATTCTTTATCGGTCAACCATGTTAATATCTTAAACTGCACTTGTTAACCACAATCAGTGTAATAATAGCACTCTTCGGACCTTCCTAACTGCGAACTTAGTCTAAGATTACAGAAATTATTGCTCTTATAACAGCAAATTTAGCATATATAAATAATAATATTAACGTCACTGGTGCATGACACAACATTCCTATCCACCTCCCACAGATGAAAATTCATCATCACTAATAACAGAAGGGAAGTTCTGGAAAATTCGTCTAAAATAGTTTGTTTGAAACGCAAAAATGGTAGAGTAGTGATTAAACATTTGCTAATGGGGGTAAGGGATTTGTTTTTGAATTTCGTTTGCATCTATTTTTTTGAAAGTAAACTTTATAACTAGTGCTGGTAATAGAAACTCCAAATAGTTATATATTAATTTCTACAAAAGGAAAATGAAGGCCAGCAACATATATTCATATGGATATTTGACCAGAGAGAACTGCTATTATGCCATGACAGGGTTGCGCTTGTTATTGCAGGTTGAAGCAATATAGAAATTCTACAGTGGACACTGATAAGAAAAAAAAATTAAGCTTTGTTAAGTTCCAAGAGATTATTACATTGATCGGTGAGAACCAGGAAACAACAGTCGCTTGAAATTTGACCAGAGATACATATCACTGAACTGTGAAAAATAAGTTACATGGCCAAAATTGAATCTGTCCTAGTTATAACGAAGAAGCAGAGATGTGAGCAGAACCCAAGAAATGGAAATATAGTCTGCAATGGTAAGTGCAGAGCAGCAGATGTCATCCTTAGCTTAGATGTCTGTATGAATTGCGAATCCTTGTCGTTCTTCTTCTTCTTCTTCGATTCTGAAGTTGGCAAGTACATTCCACATCACCCTGCAGAATACAAATCACAATCACATGCAAAACTCTGTTTCTGGATAGAAAGTGTTAGAGTTGAGAGATGACCATGCCTCTTAAAACAAGTGAGCAGGTTTACAATCTTCAAACCAGTGGTAGAAGAGAATTTGAAGTAAACTTCTAAAAATAATAGATTTGTATTTTGAGATATTAGTATGACTAGAGAGAGTAACGTGTGCAATGAAAAAAAAAACGAAGCATATTCAACTTATAATTCGAAAATCTCATTCATGCAACTCTACTTCCACTTACTGTTGTCCACAGGAAGACAACCTCGGATGAACAAGAAGGTAGTAAGGTGAAGATTGAAGGAAAAGCCAAAGAATGGTGAAGTAGAATGAGGTAGGAAAATCGTGTTGGAGAAGGGGAGCACGTGCAAAACCAGATGAACTACCAGAAGTGAGTAGGAGAGAGATGTTGCACGTGCCCTGCTTCTCCAACAGGACCTAGCCACCAATGAAGATTGTAGAGAAGCATAGTGACAGTAAAGCTTCAGTTTGAGAGTGGCGAAGAAGGTGGAGGAGTGCATTTATATATACTGGTCGTAAAGAGAGAGACAAACAGAGAGTTGCTGTGTGAGTTAAAGACATTGAGTCTTGAAGTGGACATTCTTTAATAGTAGAGTATATGATATGATCTCTATGATGACCTACACAAGCAATCAACCCCACATTTCCAAACCCAATTCAGAGTCTGAGATTTCGGCTCTTGTACCAAGATTTCGTAAGTTCCTGAAATACACTTACGCCAATATCATAAATAAGCTGTTTTTGGAGAGTGTGGTGCAGGATCTGTTATGTGTGGAAGCTAGAGAGGGTCCTTGGAAAATATGTATTTTAGATTTGACCCTGAATTTGACATGCATCATGCATGCCTCAGTGAATCTTATTCTTTTCTTTCCGCTTCATCAACCTGTGTGATTCAATAAGAATTCACATATAAATTACGTATCTACAGGTCAGTTATGTTGACAGTTTGTGCCGCCAAAACAGAGAATTAGGCCCCCACCTGCAGACATACCTTGTGCGCATGGTGGAAGGAAAAAATTTCACCCATAATAATTACATTTACTCACTCACAACTTCTCTTTTTTACTCAGATTGATGTTGATTGACACTTAAGAAGAGAGATAAGTTACATAAAAATAAACAACAATAATGTAAGAAGTTCAATCTCAGCATTGCAGTTCATAATCAACATATCCGTTTCTTGAACTGTTTCATAAACTTGATACTGTGTGAGAAGTTACTTTCAGATGAACATGGGCACGGATAAGGAAGTCCCACACTGTGTATTATTTCTTACCTGCAAAATCAAATGAAACAACTCAAATATAACTTTTGTATTTGTAAACTATTGATTTAGTTTTGTAGAAATGTAAGGGATGAGAGCGGAAGGTGAAGTGTAATTTTTGAAATGACGTGAGTAAGAGAAGTGTAGATTGCAATCTGAACACGGTGGTTGGAGATTATTAATATAATTTAATTTATAGATGCACTTTTTATTATTTGGGTATAAAATATTAATATGCAAATTTGAAATTTGAAATTTTTTTCTCGAATAATTAGAAGTAGAATTTAGTCACTTAAATCTAAAGGTTATATCTAATCCCATAAATTTAAATACTATTTTTAGTCCCATTTTATTAGTTCTAAATTCATTCACGAAATAAGAAAAATTAAAATGGAATAGTAAGAGTTAGAGTCAGTCACGATTTATCATTTCGTCTTAACCTTTCTAATTTAAAAGGGGATGTACAACTTTTATTTCTTTCGCTCTTTTATAAAAATAAATAATAATAAAATATAGAGAAGTTGTCTCATAATTTCTATGGCAACATTTTTATATTGAATGAACAAGTTTAAGTGTCTAATAGTATATTTTCTAGACATTTTAAAGATTGCAACTTACTATAATTTTAAATTTCAAAAATGTAAATTAGTGAAATATTTTGGAATAATTTTTTATTATTTTAAACTCTAAAATGCATTGAAGTAAAAGAAAAAAAAAATTATAGTCGCACATTCTAATTATAATTATTATACTTTAATCCCAAAATAAAAATTCAAGGAAAATTTCTACTTATGCCAATGTGACCAAAAAGGAGGAAGGTAGAAGATAAAAATATTACATGATTTAATGTGATGTACCCATGTCATTATCATAAGAAGAATGAAAATTTTAGAAAAAATATATTTGAACTTTGAAAACTAAAAAATATTTTTAAATGTGATGATTTTAAAATATATATTTTATACTTGAGAGATTAAAAATACCATTTTTTTTAATTTTAAAGAATAAAATCAAATTTTATCCATATAGTAGGGTATCAATTCTTAAGTTAAAATTTCGAAGTAATTAGTGGTTGATTGTTGTCAATTAAAATTGTACAAAATTCATAATTATTTGATGCTATATATATGGATTAACGTTTACTTCTCAATATTATCCATCATATCATTGTTTGAAGTTCTATCTTGTAATTGTCATCAAGTATAAATTTATTTTGTGTTGAGAAATGCTTGTGAATAAAATAAGATTATTTATCGATCTTCCTCAAAAGCTTAATGCAAGGTGCTCACCACTATAACTTGTGAATTGCTAAATGTGTCTTAGTTGGTGACTAATAACAAAGTAAATACAATTGTTGACTTTTGTAGCTATTTTGTGAAGAACAAACAGGTAGGTATGGTGATGCTTAAAGGGAAGTTTGAAGAAGGTATATACAGGATCAAAGTTGCACCTTCCTAAAATAAATCTAAGTTTCAAAATTTCAGAATTGTTTCAGTTTCCTCAAATTTATCAAGTCTTTCACAAGAAGATGCATGACTTAGGATATTAGGTCATCCATATAAAAGAGTCATGTATCAAGTTTTAAAATAGTGTAAAGTTTTAAAATAGTGTAATCTTAATTTCATTGTTAATAACATCAACTTTTGTGATGCTTGTTAGTTTCGAAAATCACATGCCTTACATTTTAAAGATTATCATTCTAAAGCAAAACATGTTTTAGATTTAGTTCACACTAATCTTTGGGGATCGACACCAACTCTCTCAACATCTGGATATCATTTTTATATTCATTTTGTTAATGACTTTAGTTGCTTTACTAGAATTTACCCTCTTAGAATTAAAAGTGATGTTGTTCTGGATTTTAATAATTTCAAAACACTCATTGAAAACCAGTTTGGAATGAAAATAAAACAAATTTATTCAGATTGTGGAACTAAGTATTTTTGTGTGGAACTAGTTGAAAAATAAGGACTTATCTTTAAACACATGTGTCCATATACCTCAATCCACAATGGTAGAGCAAAAAGAAAACATAAACACATCGTAGAATTGGGTTTAACCCTTTTAGCTCAAGCTAAAATGCTGTTAAAATATTGGTGGCAAGCCTTTGAAAGTTTTGTTTATCTAATTAATAAATTACCTACTTCTGCTCTTCATGGTATTTCGCAAAAGTATAAACTTTTTGAAAAGTTCTAGATTACTTTTCTCTGAAAATCTTTGGATGTAGTTGTTTTCCTTGTCTTAGACCATATATACTAGAGTCATAAATTTCAAATTCACTCAACTAAGTGTGTGGTTAGGATACAGTGAACTCTTTAAAGGTTATAAATGTCTTAGTTCTACAAGCAAAATTTACATTTCAAGGCATATAGTGTTTAACGAAAAAGAAATTATATTTGCTAATGATTTCCTTAATACTAAAGTTGTGTCAACTCTTATACTTGTTTATTTATCATTCTTTTGGTTTCCAAATAACATGAGCAATATTGTAGTCTCTCCTTGTATGGACCATCAACAAACTTCTCCAACAATATCATCAAATCCTGGAAGCTCCACTCTAGATTCACCAAGAGAGTCAGACAAAACATTAACATATTCTAAAAGTGCTTAATCAAATCAATCATCAACTAAAATTGACATTGATAGGCTGCCAATCAATGAAGGAATTCAAATGAATGATCATCCTATGATTACTAGAAGAAAGAGTCGAATCTTCAAACCAAAGTTGTCATTTGTAGAAGCTACTAACAGTCTTGACACAACCGAGCCTCATAGTGTTGCAACAACTCTAAGTAATGATAACTTGAGGAAGACAATTCAAGTTGAGTACCAAGCCCTTGTCTAAAAGAAAATACGACATGTCATGGCACCATCCCCCAAGCATTCAATGATTGGTAGCAAATGGGTCTTTAAGCTCAAGTATAGTTCGAATGCAAACATAAAAAACCATAAAGCAAGGCTGGTTGTAGAGAGCTTTCACCAAATGGAGTAGACTTCTTTGAGACATTTAGTTTAGTCATTAAGCTCATTATGATAGGAATTGTGCTCACCATTATTTTTTCAAAAGGATGGGTAATTAGACACTTAAATATAAACAATGTAATTCTAAATGGTTTTCTAGCTGAAGATGTGTATATGATGCAACGTGAGGGATTTATTAATCCTGAAAGACAAGATTTTGAATGCAAATTTGACAAAACTATCTATGGTCTCAAACAAGCTCCTTATGCTTGGTTTGATAGGTTTGAAAACACATTAATTACTTGGGATTTCAATAATTCCAAATGTGATATATCCCTATTATTGTTCATATTACATGACAAAATCCTATTTATTCTTGTTTATGTTGATCATATCTTGGTTACAGGAAATGATCAAGCACTTATGCAAACTTTTATTTGCCAATTAAATAAGATATTTGTTGTAAAAGGCATGAGAGACCTTCACCACTTTCTTGGCATTAAAGTCTATAGAGATGAAACAAGGATTTATCTTACACAATCAAGATATATTTAAAAGGTACTGAAGAAAGCTGAGATGAGTCACTTTAAAGTTTGTTCAACATTCTAGTTATTGGAAAATATTTGTTTGAGAATGATGGAATAGTCATGCGAAATCCAACTCCTTATAGACAAATTATGGGAGCACTTTAGTTTCTCACACATTCTCGATCATATATAGCTTACTCTGTGAACAAGCTAAGTAAATTTCTTCAATAATCAACCATGATTCTTTGGAAAGCCGTGAAGAAAGTCTTGTTCTACTTAAATGGAACTGATTCAGTTGGGTTACATATCATATACAATTGCCCTGATGATCATGGTTCAGTTGCAGACTACTTGCGTGCTTTGGTGATACTCTAGTTTTCTAGTCTTCTTAAAAACATGTTTTAGCAAAAATGTTTTGTATCACTTCTCTTATCAAAGAATTTTATTTTCTTTACCTTAAAAATCGATTGTGTGTAGATAACTTAAGTGCAGTTACTCTTACTTCCAATCTTGTGCACCATGCTCGAACAAAGCATATTGAAATCGATGTTGGTTTGATTAAAGACATAATTTTGAAGAAATATTATACGATGAGTAGCACCATTGTCTGGGTACCAAAGAGGATCACAAAGAGTAGATGGAGTACCCAACAAAGATGGCTCACCAGATTCATTATCTGAAGAATAAAATTGAGAAGAATTAGCATTAATATGAGAAGAAAGATTAGCGTCAAACCGATGCCAACTCTCCAGAGCAGTATGACCAAACTTCTGACATAGTTGGCATTGAACGCAAGCAGAGAGAAACGAATTGGGCATGGAAGATGTGGTTGAAGAATTCTTGGTAAGAGGACGAGGGCCATTAAGGCGTTTATTATTGTTGTTGTTGTGTCTGAAAGGGGGGCAGAAACCACGATTATGAGATGGATGGAACCCATACATAGGTCATGACATAGGATTTGAGGATGACCGAGTGGGCACAAGATTAGTTTGAGGCAAAAGTTGACATTGAGTCTTATACCGTTCAAGTTATTCTTCATGAGCCATCAACAAAGTTTTAATATCTTCCACAGTGTAAGGATCAAGACGGGAGGTGACGACGGAATGAAAGATTCGTACTCCTTAGATAAACCATAAAAAATAGCTTCAAGATATTTTTCATTAGTGAGAGGTGAGTCAGTTGCAGCAAGCGTATCTACAATCTTCTTGATATCAAGAAGATATGTAGATATGGATCGGTCACGCTTAGGAGCCTTCAATTACGTCTTTAATTTGATGATTTTGGCATAGGTTTGAGAAGCATAATAAACCTGTAATTTCTCCAAATTTGTGAGGCAGAGCGTAACCCACTAACATCTTTGTCAAGATCGGTGTTGTCATGGAGCCAAGAAGCCATACTACCAGAAGATGGTCTTGTTGATGAACCAGAAACACATGATTAACATTGTTAGCAGTAACTTCTTCGGTGGTGAGAAAACGCAGAGGTATAGTAGATCTGTCAAGAAAATGAAAAAGTTGAAGCACACTAACATGAGCAGGGATTTGTTGTTCCTAGATTAGGTCATTATCATCGTCAATTTTTAAAAAGAGAGAAAAGAAGAAAGTATGTAGTTGTGTGGAGGAAGAAGAAGAAGAAGAAGAAAAAAAAAGGCATGGAGGTTTGAGAAGAGGTAGCAAAAGAAGAAGTAATAAACATGACGATGAAGACGAGAACAGATAAAAAGAAAAGAGACATAGAAAAAAAAGATCAATGCTTTTGATATCATGTAAGAATGTGAGGTCGAATGAACATTAAAAAAAAAAAGAATATTATTA
>Ga0123341_1005334_pt1 | contig 11447 bp, 5 predicted proteins | sample Turbeapinknodule_FD_89959 | JGI IMG/M metagenome (GOLD analysis project Ga0123341, IMG submission 89959) | Root nodule microbial communities of legume samples collected from Mexico - Turtle bean Mexico pink nodule | ecosystem: Host-associated > Plants > Roots > Nodule | place: Mexico: Nepantla... | reverse complement strand
TATATTTAACAAATTCTTAAATAAAGTTATATTTGGAGAAAATTTTGTTTGAAAACAGAATACCTAATAAAGTAAAAAATAAGCTAAAATATTAGTTTAGGTCTTTAATTTTTTATTATATTCAATTTAGTCTTTTATATTTAAAAAAACTTCGTATAATTTTTTTTATAGAACTCAAGTTAGACATCAATATTAAAATCCAACATATTAACTAGACTAATATATTGAAATTTGATAATTACCTCTCATCATATGAAAGATACTATAAAAGGACAAGTACAAATATGGACGGGGATTAAACCAATGTGAAAATGATACAAAATACTACTGAGGGAAAAATTCAAACTAAGTGAAACATCGGGAGTTGAAACCCTAAACCATATTTCTATATATCTCTAAACATTTTTTCCAACAACCTCTAAGGATATAAGAAACAATTTGGAGGGAAGAAAAAACACGACAAAGTAAAGAAGAATCACTTTATAGCTAAACACCTCTATAACCAACAAAATTAACACACTCAATAGCCATAATAACCCCCATGATCTCAATATATACAAATCTTTACACCCATAAAAGAAAAAAATTGCGAATATATTCACCATGATTCCCTCTAAAATTACCAGCATAAGTAGCAAGACCAAGACAATCACGAGAAGGATGTTAATCTTAGCCTATCCAGCAAGAGGAAAACTCAAAGAACTTAAACGGGGTTAGAAGACTTCTCAGCACAGTGTTAATATCAAAATAATTTATCACAAAAAAGTCAACAATGTTATTATACATAATTTATGAGAAGCATTACCAAACATCTAATTAAGCTTTTAATAGTGTGAATGACATAATTCATATAAATACTTTGTTGAAACCTTTAAAAATTCCTATCCTTCATATGTTCCAAATAGAGAAAGTAAAAACTACAAACCTTAATATGTTTTAACAAAGGACTTCCAACAAACTTGATAAAAAAGAGCCAGTTAGAGATAAAAGTGAGATAAATTCGAAAAATATGATACAACCAATACCATATATGTCAATACCTTATATGTAAATTTACTACCCTTCCACTCGTAAGCCACAAAAGCATCAAGTTTTGACCCTCTCTTCAAAATGAACACATGCAAAAATAGAAAAGCACCTAATAGGACACCATAGATCATTCTTAAAAATTCATGTGCTCTCTAAATCAATAATAGGACTTGATGTTAAAATAGAAGAGGAATGATAAGTAAAAGCAATATGGTATTTAGTTTTAAGGAATTTAGAGTTTAAAAAAAGAGATCAAGGTCTATAATTATAAATAAAGTTCCAAACTAACTTAAAAGATAAGTTTTATTCTCAACTTGAAAATTAGTGACTTTACAATTATCTTTAAATTTGAGAGAACAAATTTTGGAACTTGAAAAAAAATTAAGACAAACAAATATGATAGAATAGACGATAATATAATTATAATAGCCGATAAATGAAAGAAATGAGAAAAATAATATTTTTTTAACTTTTATTTTTGAATTTCTTTAGTGATGAACAAAAATATTATAAATTTTAAAAAATATATTATTTTATGCTGACTTTTCATATGTGTAATGTTAAAATTTGTAACAAAATTAATTTTAAATTCTCGTATGAATCTTTATCGCTCATTCAAAGTGTAAAATAGTAAATTATTTTAAAAGATAAAAGATAAAAGATAAAATTGAATTTAATAAAAAAGATTAACTTAAAATGATTAGTTAACCTAAAAATTACGAGGGAAAACAATCTAAAAACACAGAAAAATGTTTTTGTGGAAAGAATCTGAAGAGAAGACTTGAGATAACCGATCTGACACCATAGTATACACTTGAATACGCCATATAAAAAGTATAATCGCTGCCACATTAACCAATCTCGTGAGCATATCAAATTCCATTGGGTAATATTCTGAAAACCACAAAACTAAGTCGGAGTAAACTAATACGATAGAAAGAGAAATTAAAAAGTAAGAAGAAGAAAAAAAAATAACGCAATAAAGTTTGGACAAAAAATATCACGTGTTAGTGTGACACCACTCTTTCATCATTAAATATTTTAATCTTAATCAGAGATCAAATACAGTTTCTTGGTTTGTTAATTATAGTTTATAATTTTTATTTGTCTCTAACATGTATTTTTTTTAAGAACGTGCATCAGTGTTGGTAGGAGGCGAATCCTCTCAAGAGACAACTATATAATTTTATTATATCTTATACATTCCAAGAGTTTTATAATTTATTTTATGTTTAAATGGGATTATATTTGAGATATTGGTTAGATTTATGGGAAACTAAACCCAATAAAGCGGTGGTGAAGAGATTACTATTGAGCAGGGTGTGAGACAACAGACAACCCACCTTCCAGTCCTTCACTTTTCCCTCTGTCTCTGCTTCTTTTCACAAAACGGGAAACAAGAGCGTCCTAATAATTACACTCATTTTGTTTATCAGGGAAATAATAATAATAATAATAAATAATATGAGTGTAGTTTTAACTTCACCTATCACTTCCCTCCTTCACTCACTTCCATTACTATCTTCTCTCTCCTGCATCTGTCAAAGTAAAAATCTCACCCTCGCCTTCACGAGACACTGGTTTTAGCCTCATCTCTCTCTCTTTCTCTCTCTCTCAACCAAGTTGTTTAATAAATAATAATATATACTACAATGCAATCTCTCTCTGGATTTGTCCTTTTCTCTCGCTGAACCGGAATGGCGAAAGAGCTTCTTCTGCAACTTCGTCTACTGCTTCTTCTTCCTGAACAACGGTGTCGTTTTCCACCTCCTCTGCCAATGCTCCACTTCGCATTCTGACTCCTCTTTCTTCTGCATTTTCGATCCCTTCGATCCGTTTAGCTTCACCTTGCTTCTCGCAGCCACCGACTCACTCAACTCAGGTGCATAATGCCTTTACCTCTCATTTCTCCACCTGATTTAACTTTTCTCCCTGCTCTCTCTCTTCACTCGCCTTCTTATTTTACCTTCCTGCTTCCACTCTAGATTTCTCTCCGTTTTCTTCGCTTGCACTGTTCACATTCACTTCGATGCTATTTTTTCCTTCTGCATTTCACTACGTTAGCTCTGATTCGTGTTCTTTTCGGTTTAATGTTTCTGTTACTGCTTAATTGTTCTAGAGACTTGTACTTTCATGAAATGTAGGTATACGAGCAAATCATTAATTATGCGTAGTGATCTCTGTAGTTGTTACTGCTTCGAGTAGCCGAGCATGGATTGCGCCTCCTGCTGGTTGAATGAACAAATCATTGTGCACAGTTTCTATTTCTCTAGGTTTCTCGCCAGAGTATAGAAACACACTAACTATTTACGTGAATCATTTTTGTGGTGAAACCTATCTGTCAAGTAATTAACTCCCTGATTATTCATATTTTGCAGTTTCTATTTCTCTAGGTTTCTCGCAGTAAATACAAACACACTAACTCTTTACGTGAATCATTTTTGCGGTGAAACCTATTTGTCAAGTAATTAACTCCCTGATTGTTCATCTTTGGTACTTAATTTAGCGTGATCCAGGGTTGTTTATTTCTTTTTAACCGCGTGATCTTCTTGCTCTGTATTCTGTATTTAACAAGCATTGCTGGACCCAGTTTTTGACTACCTTTATTTCCTTTTTTTGTTTTCTTTCGATTATCGATTATATTTGTTGGTTTCTTTTTTGCGCAATAATCACCGTTGTATTTCGTTGTACTTTTCCTATTCTACATTGAAAAGGGATAAAGAGAAAAGGTTAACTTGTAAGCATATGCAATTCTTGAGTAACTTCGCTGCTAGTGTAGTTTCCCTTCTTAGTCACACAGTACAATGATTGTCTCTGTAACTTTCAAATATGGTTTAATTATTTACCTGCCCTCCATTATTTTGTCATCTAACCTTTCTGTAAGGATTCAATGTGTTTGACTTGGAATGTACCCAGGGGTGGGAATTCTCTTAATTGATGACATGGAGCAGTATGAAATACTTGAGCAAATTGGAAAAGGTGCTTTTGGTTCTGCGCTTCTTGTGAGACATAAGCATGAAAAGAAACAGTGAGAAACGAACCTACCTGACCTCTCTATTTATTTATTTTTTCTCGTCTTTTTCTTTTCAATTGTGTACTTAAATGTTTAAACGACAATGTTTGCAATTCCATAAACTCATTTTTGGTAATGCTTTTGCACTTATGTCTTTTGATTATATAGATATGTGTTGAAGAAGATTCGCCTTGCTCGTCAAACCGAGCGCTCTCGCAGATCTGCACACCTGGAGGTTGGTGCTTCAAATATCAGTTTAAATAGAACACAATACTTATCTTGTGACTTTTTCTGAAATATTTCCCTTTGCATGTTGCATTGTTTGTTTTCTAGTTCTAGAGAAGTGTCATTTGCTAATGGGCCTTAAGACAAGTTTCAGGCCTCAATATGAATATTAGGCAGTTAAAGTAGTAGCAACTCTCAAATGTTGACGTGAATGGATTGCATTGTTCAAATCGCGTAACTAACATTTGTGGCTTCTGGTCTGTATAGATGGAGCTCATCTCTAAATTAAGAAACCCATTCATTGTGGAGTACAAAGATTCATGGGTTGAAAAGGTATTTTGCTTCTTAATTTTACCTCTCTTCAGTTAATTAGAAGAATGGCTTCTACTTGCTGCTTGCCTAAAATAAGCTTGAATTGTAGGATTGCTAGGAAATCTCTTGGTATATGCATCATAAAACTCCGACTTTGTTTTAAGTTTTGATCTATTTTGGCTCCTTCCTTCTCAGGGTTGCTATGTCTGCATCATTATAGGTTATTGTGAGGGAGGAGATATGTAAGTCTCGTTCTCCAACTTCTAGCATACAATTCATAGTTCTATTTTCTCTCAACTCTTGTAAACTGGAGCATGAATGTTTTTCAAAACATGCCATTGATGTAATTCAGGGCGGAAGCTATAAAGAAAGCTAATGGTGTCCTGTTTCCTGAGGAGGTTGTTTTTTTTCTCCTATCAGAAATTTATATTCCTTTCATTTGAACTAGGATAAGGGTGACATTTAAATTTTTTGCATCTAAAATCTAAAAACGACCATTTGTTTGCAGAAACTTTGTAAGTGGCTCGTTCAACTTCTTATGGCTCTTGAATACTTGCACATGAACCACATTCTTCACCGTGATGTGAAGGTTAGTGACAGATTTTTCTTTGTGTATAAGAGTATATTATCATAACAGTAAATTAGTAATATTTTTATTTCCGTCTAATTTATACTGAGGTATACACTAATGAGAAAATCACATGATTCCATCAGTGTTCAAATATCTTCTTGACAAAAGATCATGACATACGGCTAGGTAAGTTATTCTGCAGTTCCTTTAAGTAAGGCTTAGATGATTAAAATTTTGTTCACAAGTTATCAACGATGATGCAGGTGATTTTGGACTTGCCAAAATGTTGACTTCTGATGATCTCGCTTCCTCTGTAAGACATGCAAATTTGAATTGATTTTGGTTATTATAAATTTAACACGACTTGTAATTATCAACCATTGGTTGTCTTGTAATATAGGTTGTGGGAACTCCTAGCTACATGTGCCCCGAGCTCCTTGCTGATATACCTTATGGTTCTAAATCAGATATTTGGTCCTTGGGTAAGTACTAGTGTTATGGTTTTATTCTTTGTACTTTTTCTGTTATAGGTTTATTCTATAATCTCTGAAATTGATAATCCAGGATGCTGTATATATGAAATGACAGCGCATAAGCCTGCATTCAAAGCATTTGTAAGTTTCTTTTCTTAAAAAATTTCATTTCTGTATTTTTTCTTTTTGCCATGTATGAAATACATTCATCAATGATCAAATATCAGTATAGCATCAATCTGACAAATATCTGTCAATAATTTGACTATCATCAAACTACCATATTTGGACATTTAGTGTTACCTGGACTGACCAGTAGACTAAAATCTTGTTAATTTACATTATTTTTGTATCCCAGTTTATTATGTTTTGAACTCGCTGTTATATTATTTTTTATAACTTCAATTTTACAATATATCATCACCAGCACTTATTTAGCTGCATAATACCTGTTTATAGAATCAGACTCACTGTATATTTACTGTTTTCATATTTTTTCTGTGAACTTTTCTTAAATTACCTTTCAATTTCTTTGAGCAGGATATACAGGCATTGATTAACAAGATTAATAAATCGATAGTGGCTCCACTGCCTACAAAATATTCTAGTTCATTGTAAGCCTATTGTCTTCCATCATAAAGTTAATTAATCTTTCCATTTTGCAAATGCATTGTCATGTTTTACGCTGTAAAATTTAACACTTGACAAACCAAGTGCCTAATGTTTTCCAAACATAAGGTGTGGTTTAGCCTAAAGATAATTCAGAGTAAGTTTTTTTTGGTTGATTTATGTGATCAATTATAATATTATGGACTATATGATTGATGATTGATGATTGATCTAGTCATATTTGTCGTTGTTTTGGCAGTCGAGGCCTTGTTAAAAGTATGCTGCGGAAAAATCCAGAGCTTAGACCCAGTGTATGTAATATTATCCTCTGACCTAGAATAATTTCATGAATTTTTTTGCTCCTGCATCTAGCACCGTATCTTATTTCTGTTGTGATCGAATAAATATTGCAATGTAATATTATCTTACCTAGAATAATTCATTGAAATTTATGGTTGCTACATCAAGCACCGTATTTTATTTCCCTTATGATTCAATGAACATTTCTCAAATTTTTGGATTTGAGATGTCATTGCCCATGATAGGTATTCCAGTTTCCTTCAATTAAAATGCGTTTTTTCCACTCTAAATGGATTGTCAGGATTGGGTTAGGCTTGCCTGGTTGGAGATGAGTTGGGTTGATGATAGATTTTACTTAAAATTTTTTATGTGATTTTCACTTTGGCCTTTCATTCTTTTATATGAACAAACCCTGTTTGGTACTGGAGAAATCTTTGTAGTACTACATTGCCTCAATTAAAGGCACAAGAATATGATAGGCAAAGTATTGAGTTGAGAAGGAAAATATTTTTGAAACTGAAAAAATTATACTAAAATTTGCAAATAAATATATCTACACTGTTATAATCAATATGATTTTTTGAAGATATGAAATTGAAATTTGATATTAATGTGTGGCTGCACCCTTCTTATAATCCAGAACTCCATCAGTTAGATTTTGTTGTTTTTCTTAGAAAATGGATTTATGCTTAATTAAACTCTATAAAACTGACTTGCAAGACGAGTTTTGCACTCATTATATATATATATATATATATATATATTATAATTTGGCTATATTTCTAGCACCTCTCACGGTGAGGATTAGGCATTTTGAGTGTGATAGGCATAACAAATCTTGTTAGAACAGATTCTGATACTAACTTGAATTTAGAGATCACCAAAAATCAGTGAGTTTCATCTCAGTGGAAGGCTACAACCTATGTTCCTTAACCTAAAGCTAGGTACACCCATAAACAACTTCTATAAGAGCTGTACAACAAAATAATAACACCTATTTCAAGAATTTTATAAACAGGTGAAGAAAATTTTAAATTAAAAGCTAAAAATTCAAATTTCTGCCTTTAGAAACCATGATTTAGGTGATGGTGGTGCGACTGCCACCTACATGGCAGTAATGATTCTTGTTAGTGGTGGGCAATGTTATTCATTTTGCATGACGGTCTTGTCTAAGTCATTAATGCTTTGTCTCCATATATGTCCTTGTCTGGTATCTGCTTCTATTCACCATGACCTGTGGTTGTGGCCTTGCGTGGGCAGCTATACTTCTATGTGCTCTACCCATCTGAAATTCAAATCTAATCTGTCACATGGACCTTTTTCTTATTTGAGTTGTACTTGTTGTGTTGTGGTAGGCTACAGAGCTGCTTGGACATCCACATCTTCAACCTTACGTTCTTAAGGTCCATCTCAAAATCAATAGCCCCAGGCGAAGCACATTGCCAGTTCATTGGCCAGAATCGAACTACTTGAAGAAAACTAGATTTTTGGTGCCCGAAGATGACCCTGTTTCTATGTATAGGGATAAGCGACATTCTTTCAGAAATGATCGGACTCTAAATCCTAGTGTATCCGGAGCTGATCAAGATTCTGTGTGCTCTACTCTTGAAATAGATTGTACTCCTGACCATTTGAATCAAAGATTAGCAGAACTACGTATTGGAGATAGCCATGAAGTGAAATCAATCCGGAAGCCTGCTGTCTCCAGAACTTCTAGCATTGCTAAGACTCCGAGATTCACTTCCTCAAAAGTCTCTGCTACCAGCAAGAAAACTATGAAATCCTCAAAGAATCATAAGGCGGTAAGGAAAGTTGTAAATTCATTATGTTTTCTCATGATTTTGGCTTCTTTTTCTTTGGGTTGGGGGTTATAGGATGTTTGTCACATGGTTTAGTCATAAAAAGAGTCAAGCATGTCATGTTTGTGGTTTTGTTAAATATATAGTTACACAGTTGACAACTCCTGGGTCTGTATAGATATCTTTCTAAAGAAAGGGGTGGTTGTATTGAACTACACTAACAAGTAGTCAATTGACTATAACCTTTCTCATAGTTTGAAGTATTACGATAAACTCATCTTATTTACTCAGTATAGAAACCTCCCTTCTTGTCATTAGCTTTTATTTATTTTATAAGATCTTTAACTTATATAGCTAAGGTACAGGTTTAATCTAGGTACTAGTTTTACACCTAATTTCCCTGTCAAGTAAATGTAGTACCATTTATATTTGATTAAAAGAACATGAGAGCAAAAGTTACTAGAAAAATAATTGCGGTCAAGCCTCAAGGTAAGTCACCAAAAAAATAAATTACATGGCTGACTTGCTAAAGTTTGATTGCAGATGCCCCTTTCACACAATACCACAAAATCTGCTAATACTAACCGTAGAGCATCATTTCCATTGCCAACAAGAGGTGGTATTCGGCAGCCTCCTTGTGGGCTCAATGCCACTATTATTAGTCACGTGTCTTCACCTGATATCTCAGTCAATTCTCCACGAATTGATAAGATGGCTGAATTCCCGTTAACTTCATATGCGGATTCTTTGTTCCCCATCAATAGAACATCATCCTTTGCTCAAGGTTCCTCAGGCCTCCCATCCAGTGGCAACCATTCGACTGTGATAGACAAATGCACGGTAGAGGTACATGATAGAGCCTCAAACAGACCTGACTGTACTGATTCTTGGCAGGGAATCAAGCAGAGCGTGTTAAAGGAAATTGATGAGGATAAAAGTGGTTCCTCTGATCAAAATGCAACAGCAGGTGCTTCAAGCCACACATCTTCTGACTTGCGCCGTCGACAATTTGACCCGTCATCATTCCAACAAAGGGCTGAAGCTTTAGAAGGGTTGCTTGAATTTAGTGCAAGATTGCTACAGCAGGCAAGGTATGATGAACTTGGGGTTTTATTGAAACCATTTGGGCCTGGAAAGGTTTCCCCAAGGGAAACAGCTATCTGGTTGAGTAAGAGCTTCAAAGAGAATACTTTCAACCCAGAAGAATCCATGTAAACTGCTATAATGTTTACCGTAGTCATTTTTAGAGTTCAGTGTTTTTTCTCACGAGAGAATTTAGCCAGCTGATTTTTTTAGCTTATCACATTTTTTCGTTTACCCTTTTCTGTTTCACTCCACTGAATAATGATAACTCAAATTTTCGAACTGATCCATGAAGCAGATTATAGATATTTTCATGATCCTTATCCCTGTTCTTTGCCAGGAAAGGTAGCGAAGGTTGGTGTCTCAAAACCCTTTCTATTCTTGTATTTGTTCGGTCATTTTTCTTTACTAGAATAACTATGCGTCTGTTAAATAGAGCAAAACAGTACCAGGTTTTGAAATTTATCTTTGGTCTTAATGGCATCGAAATTTTGTTTTCATTGTGGGGTGGGGGGCTAATTGGTTAACAACACCAAAAACATTATAGCATACTAGTTTCGTTGTGGTACTGGGTGTTCTGTATTTGTACTGCCTGTGTAAATGCAAAGAAGAATTTGGTAGAAAATCGACGAATCACACACCCTTTTATGAAAACAAACTAATGATATGGCTACTTTTTCTTTTCACTTTCAGCATTTGAGATCGAGACCGACATACCTCGAATTCATACATGCAATGGCCATATTATGGACTAGGGATGTTACATTGCCTCTATCTAGTGCAGGTACTAGAAGACGGGCCGCATTTCTAGGATATTATGTTTTATTTTTTTTAGCATACAAGCATTGAACATCCACATTTTTTTCTTTCTTGTTTTACTTGTCGCCCGGACAGACTTAAGTTGAAATGACTGTTTTCAGATGATATTTGCTGCTTATGCCATTTTGTCTGAATTTTATAGTTTCGGCTTCTGACATGTGGGTATTGATATCAATTCACGTGTCTTGTTATTCATTATGTATCTGAGAAGTTGACTTATCACTGTTGTCTGTAACTTGATCCCTTGCGCTTATTCACTGTTCAAACCATGTCCTAATGTGGGACTAGTGTACGAGAATGGTCATAAAATCGTAACAATGCAACTCTGTTATCAGTTTGTACAAGTTAAGAAACCAACTGAAAGAATCAATTTGTGATTCATGGCCAATTTCACCATACCATTGAGTCGTCTTGATCTAATAATTCTAATCGTGCTTACGCTTAAGGCTTTTCTTCCTTACCCTGGACGAAATCCTTTGTCCAGGCTTTATATAGTGCTTGTGACATACCTATCAGCCAACTTCCAACTCCTTGTATCAGGGACCAGGACAATAACTTTTTCAACTGAATCCCAAAAAACTAAATAAAAAAAATCTTTCAGGTAAGAGAAGCTGTTTCTTGAACTTATCAAAAGTTCCTCATATTTGCAAGCATTACAAATAAGTTTGACTCTTTGGAAAAAAATATAATAAATATGTGTACATGACCGTTTGGAAAAGGTGTATTAAACATTTCAAATAACTTTAAGATGGCAATGTAAATTGTGGAAAAATAAAATAAAATTAATTTTACATTATACTAACCATGATAATTAATTTTACATTATACTAACCATGATTGAAACCAACCAAAATTTTACTTTCACCTATTCTAATATTTATCCATTGCATGAATAATGGAAAATAACTTATTTATTTGACTAAGCAATTTTCTATAGTAAATTATCACACTATCAAAATTAAAAAAAAAAACTAAAATGCTTATAACTTTTAACCAATAGAATATTAACAAAAGATATGGATACAAGACTTATAGAAGAAAGTTAATATTAATTTTGTCTTTTTTAATTCTTAGTTGTTTCTCTTTATATATATATATGTTTAGTCTTTATCTTGTCTTTTCTTATTCTAGCCTTAGTGCCTTTTTATTTTACATTATGTCTCTTTAACTAAACCTAGAATGAGTGTATTGCTTTATATATATATATATATATA
>Ga0123341_1005332_pt1 | contig 11450 bp, 13 predicted proteins | sample Turbeapinknodule_FD_89959 | JGI IMG/M metagenome (GOLD analysis project Ga0123341, IMG submission 89959) | Root nodule microbial communities of legume samples collected from Mexico - Turtle bean Mexico pink nodule | ecosystem: Host-associated > Plants > Roots > Nodule | place: Mexico: Nepantla... | reverse complement strand
TAATTAACCTCCCATTGATTACAATTGATTGCGGCAATTAACCTCCTATTGATTGCAATTGATTGTGGCAATTAACCTCCCATTTATGCCAAGATAACGGTAAAGGTGAGTCATAAACCCACACCTGTATTACATAAGAATTCCACTTGTCCTTAACCATTGCACCAAAACCTTTTTCCATAAACCAGGCATCAATGGATCTAAAGGGTTTTGGACCCCAATCCTTGTCCACAGACTTCACCACTATTGCACAGTGGTCAGAGACCTCCCTTCTTTGCACATACTTTACACAAAGGCCATGTTTGCATCCATTATTCGGTTACTAACACTCTGTCTAGCCTGCTCTTGGCCTTCCCATTTGAATTAAACCAAGTATAGGGCTTGCCCACCAAAGGAATTTCAAACAGAAGATTAGCTTCGATGAAACAATTAAACTCTCTCATCTCACTCTTCTTACTATCCCTCACACTAACACCTTTCCTCTCTCCATTCTTTCTAATGGCATTAAAGTTACCACAATAACACCATACCACGTCTGAGGAGGCCTTTTTTTAAATCAGATAGCTCCTTCCATAAAGCTATCTTGTCACTTAATGAACATGCAACGTAGACATTTACCACCACACATCTGCAGTTGATTTTAATATATTTTCCATAGACAACAATGAACCCCTTCCCCATCACATGTGTATCGTAGCAAAACGCATCTTTATTCCATAAGGATAGTAAGCTTCCACTCCCATTATCTCCACCATAATGTAACCACCCCACATTATTATCCCCCCATAGATTGAAGCATCTTGCATCCGTAATGGCACTCACTTTCGTTTCTTGAATACAAGCAAACTCCGCACCCTCTCTCGCAATAATGTGTCTCAAGTACCTAGCCTTAATGTTACCCCCCAAACCTCTTATATTCAGATTTACTATCAACATATATGGTCGTTCTTGTCTCCCTCCTCAAAGTTCTTCATGACCTCTGTATCTCTCTCTTCCAAACAGAGGTATTCGTTAACTACCTCCTCCTTGTCCCCCCAACAATTAAGCCCAGATTTCTTTCTAATCTCCCATAGTTTAGATGGTTCCGCCGTAAGACTAGGCCCAGCAGAACGACGATTACAATTGACTATTCCCCCATCAGATATAGAGTTTGAACACATACCGTCTCTGCCACATGAAGAGGAATTGGCCTTAGCACGCCTTGATATGAGTCTCACTGATCTTCTCGGGAAGGATATCGAATCCCCCAATTCAAAGAGCCCTTTCAATTTTCGTCTTCGTGGTGGGGTGGTAGTGATGCCTCCCACGGTTGCTCCCTCCGATAGGTCCAATGACAGCGTTCTTTCCTCGCCCCTTTCTTGAACACGCTCGTTCGCCACATTCAAAGTTGTCGACACGCACATCATCATTAGGTTCCCTGTGTCACTTCCTTCACTCTCGTCATCACTTTCCTCCTCCTTTTCACCGTTCGTGTTAAAGTTCAACCCATCTTCTTTCCCTTCCTCACCTTCACAAACCTTCTGCAACGGCCCTGTCTCAAAACCATCCTCTTTGGTTTGGGCTAAAAATGCGATCCGATCCACGTGAGGTTGGGCCTCCATCTTTCTAACGTGGCCTATTTTTTCTCTCACTGGAGAATAACACTCAACTTCAATGACCATTTTTGCCAGCTCATCACTTTCAACATAGTTGTTGGGAGGTTGTTATGATTGCAATAATTAAAAAGAAAACAAGTCAAAGAGTTTGTTGATTCAATTGAGAAAATTGGGATTGAGTTTCATCCTTCTTACTCTTTTGTATTTTGATTATTTTATCTTTTGATTGATGTTGATGCAAGTATGAAAGTCATTTATATCGATTCCTCACATACAAAATTATTAAGAGAGTCTTCTAAATATCGATTCCTCGCATATTTATAAAAACTTCTTATCATTACGATTAGATGTTGATAGTATTTAAGATTTCAAATTTATTCCTAGCATTAAAATATGTTAAGCATTATCACTTGGTTCAGAAACTTAAAAGTACTTTCCAGTCAAATCTAAGTATTTAGATCATAGAAACAAACATTACAAATAAAATTACAATATCAATCATCAATCAAGAACAAAATATTATATTTAAATATCACCTTAATACATAAAAGTTTGAACTGATTACTCTCAATCCCAAAGGGTAGAATTAGTCACTAATGTATTATAAGCATGAAGAGCTAAAAAAGAAGATCCAGAATGTTTCTCCTTGATGACAATCTTCTCTAGGGTTTCTAACACCTTATATTCTCCCAACTAATCAAGAACCAAGAAAGCACTTCTCACAATTCAAGATGATTAAGGAAAGTGAAGTCGTCAATCAAATCTAGTTTTGCGTGTGGATTGCATTCGCAGGAGAACTGTGAAAAAAAAAAGAATAAGAAGATTTAAAAAAATGGAAGAATAGACCGTCATGAAATTTTCATGATGGCACAACTGAAGGTTTGGTGTCTCAAACCACTTGTCTGTATGAGGTTTATTAGAATTAACAAAGATTAGATGTGCGAGTGGTAAAACATAGGTAAGGTTGGTGAGCTCATCTCTTTAGTTTGTGGTAGTGTAGTCGATCGTTTTTGTGTGAGGTTTGATTTCTTGTATAAGGGTTGAGATATCCTTGAAATATCTCCATTATTTATTATTTTTTTGGAGAATATCTCCCAACTGATTTCCATTCCACTAAAAGACTAGGGTTGTGCCTCAAGCCTCGTATTTAACCTAGTTGGACTTGCGCTAAGTGACTTCTCACCTAGGTGTTATTGGGCTTAGTTACACGAAGAAAAGGTCCAGCATCACTGGAGTAATCTCGCCTGGGTTAGATTGGGCAAGATCCTCTAGGGGCTTCTAGCTTGGGCGAGCTTGGGTGAGTTCTGATGCATTCCATTTTTTCCTTTTTAGCTTTGTCTATTCTCCTTTTACCCCTTCATCTCCATTCTTCCCTACAATCATGAAATTAACCCAAATATGAGAATAAATCATTCTAATTCAAATTATAAACACAAAATATGTAAAAATGTTTAAATTCATAAATTAGGAGTTATATTATGATTATTTTATCAATTAATATCCGTAAGTGCTTGTATTTTAATATGAAATATTACTGAAATCTAGCACGTATCACTCGTATCCCTTAAAGTTTTGTGTAATTTTGAAATTAGGAATTACAATAGGATTTTTTTGGCTTTATTAAGAAGTGGACTTTAAGTCTAACTCAACCCCATAAAACCGACTCATAGGATGAGGTTTGCACCCACTTATATACTATGAAAGGCTTTAATCTCTAGTCGATGTGGGATCTCCAACACACCCCCTCACACCGATACTGCAAACTCATGCGTGGGACTATATATTATGGGTGGTCCGATAGCGGGTGGCACGATAGGCCCAACACAAACACTGGCTAGGATAGGCTCGAAATGGCTCTGATACCATATTAAGAAGTGGACTTTAAGCCTTACTCAACCCCATAAAACCGGCTCATAGAGTGAGGTTTGCACCCACTTATATACTATGAAAGGCTTTAATCTCTAGTCGATGTGGGATCTCCAACACACCCCCTCACGCCGAGACTGCAAACTCGTGCGTGTGACTATATATTATGGATGGTCTGATAGCGGCCCGATAGCGGGAGACACGATAGGTCCAACACAAACACTCGCTAGGATAGGCCTTAAATGGCTCTGATACCATATTATGAAGTGGACTTTAAGCCTAACTCAACCCCATAAAACCAGTTCATAAGGTTGAGGTTTGCACCCACTTATATACAATGAAATGTCCTAATCTCTAGTCGATGTGGGATCTCCAACACTCCACGAAATGGACTTTAAGCCTAACTCAACCCCATAAAATTGGCTCATGAGGTGAGGTTTGCACCCACTTATATACAATGAAATGTCCTAATCTCTAGTCGATGTGGGATTCTAAAAGAAAATTTGAAGTCACTTTAGAAGGATATTAGTTTGTGGATGTTTTTGGAAATTGATAAGTGTCATAATTTAGTAATATTTCATGTAAAAAGATAGACACTTATGGACTTTAATTGTTAATAAATTTATAATTCAACCTCTAATTTAGGAATTTGAACATTTTTATTTAATTTTGGATTATGAGATGAATAAGAACGATTTATTCCCAAATTTGTGCTAATTTAATAAATCTAGGGAAAGATGGAGATACAAGGGATAAAGGAGAATGGACAAGTTAAAAACAAGATGTAAAGACAAAATTGGAGCATTGAAAACTCGCCCAAGGCTCGCTTAAGTGAGTTCACTCTAGTAAAGTTGAGCTTTTTCTCGTGAAACTCGCTTAAGCAAGCAATATTTCACTTAAGCGAGATGTCACTTAACCCAAGTCCATTTAGGTTAAATAAAAGCGTGAGGCATAGCCATAAAAAATCATTAGGACGATATTAAGAGATAGAAAACCCTAGAGGAGGCAACCGTCAAGGACAAACACTCTGGATCTTCTTTTCTTGTTTTCTTTGCTTGTAATGACCAATATGAGTGGCTAATTCTTTCCTTTGGGATTGAGAGTATTCTGTTCAAACTTTTATGTATTGAGGTGATATTTGTTTATAATATTTTTTTCTTGATTGATGATTCGTATTGTCATTTTATTCTTAAAGTTTGAATTTTTTATTCATAATTTTGAGCCTTAGATTTGACTAGAAAATACTTCTAAGCATCTAACCTAAATAATAATGCTTAACATATTTGAATGCTAGGAATAGTTTTGAAATATTAATTTCTTTATAACATTTGTTCATAATGATAAGAAGTTTTTATAAATAAGCGAGGAATCGATATTTAGGAGACATTTTTAATAATTTTGTATGCGAGGAATGAACATGAATGATTTTTATATGTGCATCAATGTCAATCAAGATGGAATATTATATGTTTTATTCATTGAAAATATAGATGAGTGAGAAGCATAAACCCCAATCTAAATTTTTCTAATTGAATCATCCAAATCATTTACTTTGTTTTTATTTAATTTCTTACAAATTCATGATACAAACAATCTTTCAAACAAACTTTTACAAATCCTTTTATATTTAGTGAATATAATACTTGACACCTTAGAACTTTTCCTTCTAGGTTCGATCTCCGTCCTTAGGAACAATTTATTACTTTTGACTCGGTACACTTGTAAAAAAAGTTATGGGAAACCTATATAGAAATAATAAGGAGCTTGTGTTGAAAATTAAAGATCTAGACATGAAGGATGAACAATATGGGTGGATGAAGATGATAGGACTGAAAGAAAGAACTTATTTGCTAATTTGAAAAGAATAAATTTGAAAATTGAAATTATTGAGAAGCAAAAGTCTAGAGCAAAGTGGTTGCAAGTAGGGGACTTGAATACATAATATTATCATAGGCTAGTAAAGTGGAGGCAAACAAAGAATATGTTGGAAGGTGTGTATGTAGGTAATAAGTGGTGTGAAGTTCCTAGTAGGGTAAAAAATGAGGTTTTAAAGTTTTATAAGGATAGGTTTTTCAGGATCACAAGGTCTAAAAATAAGATTAGATAATATGTTTTTCTCACAAATCTCTAGGGAGGAAAATGAATCCTTAATTGGAATGTTTCCTGAAAAGGAAATAAAGGAAGCTATTTGGGATTGTGATGGTGACAAAAACCCGTGACCAGATGATTTTAATTATATAATTTTTTCAAAGAATTTTGGGATGTTATTAAGCTAGATATACAGAGGGTTGTAAGCTATTTTCATACTAGTGGGAGGTGGCACAGAACTAGTAATGCCTCTTTTATCACCCTTATAACTAAGGCACATAATCATCTAAGTTTAGACGAGATTATGCCCATATCCTTTGTTGGGATTTTGTTTAAGATTATAGTTGAAATCCTTTCTAAAAGACTGTAGAAAGTAATTCATTAAATTATTTATCATAAACAATTTGTGTTCATTAAGGGGAGGGGGATCATGGATAGTATGGTGATGGCAAATGAAGTGATATAAGAGGTTTGAAGGAAAAAAATAAATAAATTGTATCATTGTCAAGGTTAGCTTTGAAAAAGCATATGACTATGTTAATAGAAACTTCATCTATTACATGTTTCAAAGAATGAACTTTTGTGGTAAATGGATAAAAGGGATTAAAGGTTGTCTTGAGTTATCGTTTATATCTCTATTAGTTAATGGAAGTCCAACCCAACCATTTTCATCTTTTAAAGGATTAAGACAAGGAGGTCCACTTGCACATTTTTTTATTTATTATTGTGGTTGAGGGTCTTGTTGGTGATTAGGGAGGCTAAACGAAAGAGTCTATATCAAGGTATTAGGTTGGGAAAAAATCAAGTTCAAGTTAGCATGTTACAGTTTGTCGATGACACCATTTTCTTTCGTAATGTGAATGTAAGAAATATCTTTACCATTAAATGTGCTTTTGAGGTTTTTTGAATTAGTGTGGGCTGAAGGTAAATTTCAGTTAAAGTAGAGAGCATAGTAGTTGATGTTAGAATGTATGACTTTAAACTAGAGGGGGGTGAATGGTTTAAAGGGGGTTTTCGCAAACTTTTTAGGATAGAATGAAATTCTCTGCAAGAAACCAGATTTAGGAATTCAGTTTGCCAAGAACAAAGCTTAAAACAGAAAAGCAACAGAAAAACAATCGGTTGTTTCGCAAAAACAATCGGTTGTTTATACCAGTAAAATAACAACAACTGAAATTAAAGAGTTTAAGGGAGAGAGAATTGCACAAGCAATATATACTGGTTCACTCTTAACCCAAGAGCTACATCCAGTTTCCCAGAAACCACTGGGGAATCCACTAGGTAATCAAATCCAGATTACATACACACACCACCAAAGAAGTGACATTGATCCCCTCAAGAAACGCATTTCCTTTGGCTCAGGACATACACCACCAAGAATGTTGATCTTGACAACCTCAAGAGCACACAACCCTTCTTGGCTTTACAACACGAGAATGTACACAAATCTCAGAACAAATTACACTGTTACAGAATGAACTGAAATCAATACAGAGTGATCCTATTCCACTTCTCTCTTGAATAACCAAAGCTCAAGTTCAAAAACTCAAAATGCTTTCTAAACTCTTTGAAAAACTCAAATATGTTTTTATGTCTTGTTGTTTGTTATAAAACATTAACAAATTATTTATAGTATTCCAATCTTGGTCAAAGCATTTAAAGCATGAGCGTATTCAGTTATGAAAACAATTAAAGCTCTTTTAACCAACAAAATTGTTTTCTTTTAGGATTCCAAAAAAACAATCGGTTGAAATAGTGAATCAATCGGTTGTTTTGGTTTGACAGCAAGTCAACCATCCAAAATAGTTTTCAAACTTTTTCAAAAACACCTAAGTATAACAATCAGTTGTTTCGACAAAACAATAGGTTGTTTTTCACTTAGTTTGAAAAAACATTTTAAACTTAAAAGATTTAAAAACACTTAAGCTTTAGATTCAACAAAGAGTGGATTACAAATATAATCTACCCCAGATCCTATTCTAAAGCACCTCAGCAACAACAAGCACATCCAGCCTTCCATTAAACTCAAAGGATTTAGATTCTTCAAAGCTTGAACACACTTGATTCAACAGTTGATAGGTTCTCTGCCATCCTCAATTATAGTACTATGGATGTACCATTCATAAAGAACTACTTGTAGGAGCTAATCATAAAAGAAGGATTTCTTGGAAAGATATGATCATGAAAATGAGGAAGAGGCTCGCCATTTAGAAAGGGAAGTATCTTTCTTTTGCAGGAAGGGTCACCCTCATTAAATTTGTCATCTCGTCCATTCCATTCTATTATCTCTCATTATTTAAAATGTCGGTTAGTGTTGAGAAATAGATTAGGAAATTGGAGAGAGATTTTCTTTAGGGATAGGGACATGACAAAAGAAAAATTGATTGGGTAAAATGGAATACCCTATGTAGACCTAAGGCAACGGGGGGCTAGAAATAAAGGATTTGAAATGCTTTAACATGGATTTATTGCAAAAATGGAAGGGGAGACTTGGGAGGGGTGATTCAGCCTTATGGAAACAAATTTTACAATATGAATCTTGGAGAGGGTTAGATGATGAATACAACTCAAGTCATGAATCATGGTGGTAGAAAGACATTAGGAAGACTTGTGGGAGTGAAGCAAATAACAATTGGTTTGATAATAGTATATGTTGGAATATAGGAAAAGGAAACATAATTAAATTTTGGACAGACAAGTGGTTAGGGGGGGATTCAATAAAAGATAGGTTTCCACGATTATATTCAAACTCAATATTGAAATATGGTACTTTGGACCATTATGGTGGCTGGAATGAAAACTAATGGAAATGGAGGGTGGCTTGGGGAAGAGCATGTTTTTTTTTGGAGAAAGACATGGTAGAAGAATTCTTGTTAGAGATAGAAATCATTCAATTACATAAGCATATAGAGATGATGAATGATATTGGAGGGATGACTCGTTAAAAACATATACTTTAAAAATTGCTTATAGAAAGCTAATTTCACAATGTGGCAGTTTGGAGGCGTTTAATTTTGATGTCTTTTGAAAAACAAAGCTCTCCCTTCTGCCTAATTCTTTGCATGGCATGTCATTGAAGGTAAAGTGGTGACATGACAAAGTTTTCAAAAAAACAGGGGTTCATGTGGGAACTGGGCAACGAGTATTATGTGGGATAGATAAGGAGAATGGAAGTAATATGTTCTTTGAATGTAAGGTGGCATGTAGGGTATGAAAATTGACTTATCTATGGATAGGAAGATTATTTCCCATAACAAAAGGGTTGATAAGCATTTTATCTAGTTTGATATTGTTGGACTGAATAGCTCATGAAATAAGGTATGGAACTTTCTCCCTTTCAAGCATATGCAAGTGAAAGTCAAATGTGTCCCTTCGTGACCAAACATTCAATTGAACCAAAGAAAATATCTCAGAGTAGTTCAACACTTCACCTTTGAATAAAATTTTATTCCTATGACTCCAAATCTCACCAACCACCACAATCCAAATACTTCTCATCCCTAAATTAACCGAATTCGGATCATAACATAACATGAACTATAAAAAATGATAGTAAGAATAGAGAGGGGCAACCGACAAAATGGCTAAGTACTCATAACAGAGGTTCCACACCAATCAAGCTATTCTACAATAAAAAAAAACAAATAATTAATCTCTTCCTCTTTTATCCTGCAAAAACAACAAAGAGTGCTTCCTACCGCAATCCCACGTCTAAGTAAATTAACCTCAGTGGCAATCTTATTTTCCAATACCCTCCAAGCCATAACATAAGCAGAAGGCAAGGCCTTAATCCTACAAAATCAATTAAACACCCCCGACTAGACCCCCTCAAAACCCCCCTCTAAGCATCTTGTACACATAATTAACAGAAAAAACTTGAAACTTAACATATTTCCATAGCCACCCATTAATTATATCAATGACAGAGCACGAGTCGTGCACTGTCTCGAGAAGTTGTCTAATTTGGTCCTTCTCCAAACCAAAAAGACTTATTCTCCACGCCAAAGACCACTCCCAGACACCATTTGTCCAAGATCCACAATGTTCCAGCGACACATCTTTCTCACCACAAATAGACCTTGAAAACTTATTCTTAGATTGGATCCAAATACCTCTATATATTTAATATAACTTTTTTTTTGATAAAAAATACTATTTTTTTAATTTTTTTTATATAAAAAGGAGTATTGGATATTTCAACTCATTCTCACGAATCAAAACTCAGAGACATCACAGGAATGTAAATTCTAAAAGACAGACATAACCATTCACAGATTGCAGCAATTTTGATTTCTATCTCTCACCATAATTCCAACTAAAACATAAATATGATTCAAGTGTACCCTCATAAAATAAATAAACCTGACATAATCAAACTTTTGGACTTGAGAGAAAAAAATTATCTTCAAATATTAGAGATGGTATCATGTGTGTGTGTGGGGTGGGTGTGGGTGTCGGTGGGGGGGAATCCATGTTTTTCTATCTCTTCAATAATATCATCACCTTTTTGTTTCAACTTATAACGTGATAACCCACACCTCGGACAACTTTTCAACAATTCAAAATCTTTTATGTATAATATACAATCATTAAGACATGCATGTATCTTTTTATACTCCATACCCATTGGACAAAGAATTTGTTTGGCCTCTTAATTAAGATTAGGTAGATTATTTTCCTCTGGAAGGATATCCTTCAACAACTAAAGCAATTTCGTGAAGCTTTTATCAATCCATCCATTGATTGCTTTCAAATTCATCAATCTTAACACTGTCGACAACCATGTGAAGTTAGTTGATCCAGGATACAATGGAGTCTCTGCATAGCTTGGCATACTTCCATATCCATGCGCTTCTGCAAAAGACTCAACTCCCACATCACGAATCATGTCCTCTAATCGATCATCATCTACTTCATCATGTACTGCATCATCTATGGTGGACCCCACATATTCTTCAGTTACGAAAACATGTGGTAAATTTAATAATTCACTATGTCATGTCCAAGTTGTATAAGATCGAAGAAACTCATCACATAGAAGGTGCTCCCTGGTTTTCTTAACATCCTGTATCCTTCCATTCAAACAGTTAACGCATAGGCACCTAATATTTGCTCCATCATAACCACTATTATTCGCGTTATGTTGTGCAAATTGTATAAATTCTTCTACTCTTCTTTCGTACTCATCACTTATGCGAACATAATTAATCCAATTTAAAAAAAATACAAAAACCAATGGTGAAGAAGAAGTAGAGAGCTCGAAATAAACTTACCAATGGCACGAAGAAGACAATGCAGGCTCGAAGAAGACGAGAGGAAGCACCAAAGCAAAAGAACATAAGAGAAAGAAAGTATGAAAGTGTAACTGATGTGCTTCTGTGTTAGGATAAAAAATGTTTTATGAATGCGGCTATGAGGTAAAGCTGCATTCTTAAACAAAGCGCTTTTGTTTTAAGAATGCGGCTATTAGGTAAAGTCGCATTCTTAAATGAAGCACTTTGTTTAAGAATGTGGCATTACCTAATAGCTGCATTCTTAAAACAAAGCGCTATGTTTAAGAATGCGGCTATAACAAATAGCCGCCCTTTTATTGGAAGTTAATTTAAAAAATGTCACTGCGTTTTGAATGACAACATTTGACTATAAAAACGCCTTAAATATTGGGTTGTTGTTTTGATATTTTGTGCCACTAACTTCACTTGTATTATTGTATTTAACAATAACATACTAATTAGAATTTAAAAGGAAAATTAGGAAAAATTTAAGATTAAAATTTTAAAGTAAAATTATTTTTTTATAAATAAATTGAATGATTTAGTTTTTAATCATACTGTAATTTTAAAATAATCACCTCCCTTGATAAAATGACAATAGCATTCTTTGTTTAATGTATATTTATAT